>Ga0214192_1001802_pt1 | contig 11592 bp, 7 predicted proteins | sample TroBogEpilimnion_44_FD_153030 | JGI IMG/M metagenome (GOLD analysis project Ga0214192, IMG submission 153030) | Freshwater microbial communities from Trout Bog Lake, WI - 29JUL2008 epilimnion | ecosystem: Environmental > Aquatic > Freshwater > Lake > Epilimnion/Euphotic zone | place: Trout Bog... | reverse complement strand
TTTCCGTAACCGATGGTGAGTGTGGAAACGGTGCCCACAGCGGTGTTCTGAATGATACCGTTGCCGCCGTGGGTCATCAGGTCAACCGTTTGGTTGTGACCATTGAGATCCAGCACGCCGTTATACAAGCGCATCGGGCCGGTCAAACCGACGGGGGAAGGATTGCCGATGTTCGCGTTGGGTCCCATCAACTTGAGGTAAACACCGTTATCGAGCCGGAGAGAAGCCGAGCAGGTGTTGGAGCCGTACCAATACCAATACTGGTAGGGGCCGGCTGCTCCACCAGAAACACCTGCGGTGCTGGTTCCGCCAACCACCCAGATGGCGCCGATTTGGTAACCGGGGCCTTGTCCTGCGTTGTCTGCAGCGGTGTTGTCACCGTTGAGGACGCCGTTATTGCCGTCGGCGATGACTCCGTTGAAGGTATGGTCCAATCCATCTGCATAGATCTGAAGGCGCGTTTGCGACCACGATCCATTGTTTACGATCCTGCCTGTGCCATCGGGCACGGGGAAGTGTTGTGTTCCGGGATCGTTGTTGAGATCCAGAGTGCCACCGGTCATGTGCAGGAAGGATTGGGGGGTGGCGATATTCTGGCCATTAATACCGAATTGATCGGGGTCACCAACATAGGTGGCGCCATTCCACAATCCGGGAACCACCAAGGTGGCTCCAGTATCCAGCGCCGCAACGCCGTCAATCGCGTAAGGGCTGCCGCTGCTCTTTCCAACGACCTGAGATTGAAGCACCACCGTGCCGCTGTGGATATAAGTGCCGCCGGTGTAGGAGTCCGGCCCTTCGAGGTAGGAAACGCCGGTGCCGCCAAAGGAGACGCCGTTACTTCCCTGGATTCCCACCTGGATCATGTTGCTGGTGCCTGAAGCGGAAGTAATAGTGGCGTTGGCATCAAAGGTGAGGTTTCCACCTGTGTCACCGAGGGTGTAGCCATTGCCAGTGAAGGTCAGGTTGTGGAGCAGGATGGGATCGCTAACGTTCACTGTGCCGATTCCATTTGCACCCAGATCGGTGGGACCGAACACGGCGCTGCTGTAATCACTCCAGGTCTGGCCGGACCAATTGGTGCTGGCATGATCCCACACATAGTTTTTGGAACCATCATCCCAAACCACATTCACCGACGAGGCGGTGACAGTCAGGGTTCCGGTGCTGGCCGGATCAATTCCCGCGACAGGGGTAGCACCGAGCGTGTTGCTGATGGAGCCGTAGACGCCATTGGGCTGCTGCACGCCGTTGATCCACAACTGACGGCAAGGAGCGGTGCCGGTATAGTTCAGCGTCAACAGCGTGTAGCTGTTGGTGGGCCAGAGTTTGTAAGCACTATTGGAACTGACCGTGGAGGTGCCCGTGAGAATCAAGCCACCGCCGAGCAGCGTTGTATCACCGCTGTAGGTGCAAACGGCAGTGCTGCTGGCGGGAGGATTGCCGCCCGAGCCCCGGATTTCCTGCACGCAGTTTGAGGCAATGGTTGTAGGGTTGACAACCGGGTAAGGGTAAGGCGCTGTGTTGATTTTCGTCAGCGCGAGTGCGCCGCCGCCGCCAAAGTTGTCTTGGAGCGTGTATCCGCACCAGCGGGAGAAGACTTGTTCGTTACCATAGCCAATGGTGAGTGTGGCAACGGTTCCCGCAGCGGTGTTCTGAATGATGCCGTTGCCGCCATGGGTCATGAGGTCAACGGTTTGGTTGTGGCCATTAAGATCCAACACGCCGTTATACAAGCGCATCGGACCGGTCAAACCGACGGGTGAAGGATTGCCGATGTTTGCGTTGGGTCCCATCAGCTTGAGATAAACGCCGTTATCGAGTCGGAGAGAAGCCGAGCAGGTGTTGGAGCCGTACCAATACCAAGTCTGGTAGGGGCCGGACGCTCCACCGGATACACCCGCTGTGCTTACACCGCCAACGATCCAGATGGCGCCGATTTGGTAACCAGGACCCTGTCCGCCATTGTCTGCGGCCGTATTGTCGCCGTTGAGAACGCCGTTATTGCCATCGGCGATCACTCCGTTGAAGGTATGGTCCAGACCGTCGGAATAGATCTGAAGGCGGGTTTGCGACCACGATCCATTGTTGACAATGGTGCCAGTTCCATCGGGTACGGGGAAGTGTTGTGTTCCGGGATCATTGTTCAGATCCAGCGTGCCGCCGGTCATGTGCAGGAAGGAACGGGGAAAGTCGGAATTTTGAGCATTGATTGCGAACTGATCCACGTCACCACCGTAGGTTGCACCATTCCAAACGCCGGGAACTATCAAGGTGGCTCCAGTGTCCAGTGCGGCAACCCCGTCAATCGCGTAAGGGCTGCCACTGCTCTTGCCAGCCGTTAGATCTTGAAGAACCACTGTGCCGCTATGAATGGACACACCGCCCGTAAAGAAGTTATCGCCTTCAAGGTAAGAAACACCAGTGCCCCGGAAGGAGATGCCGTTGGTTCCCAAGATGGGCACTTGGAGGACGTTACTGGTGCCTGCGGCGGACGTAATGGTTGAACTGCCATCCAGGGTGATGCTTCCGCCATTGCCTAGCAAAGTATAGCCATTTGCATTAAAGGTCAGGTTCTGGGCCACAATGGCATCGTTTACACCAATTGTGCCGGCTCCGGTGACGTTGAATACGGCATTGTTGTCCTGGCTCCAAATGGCGGGGCTTGTGGCTCTAATCGTGGTCTGCTACGCTCTGGCCGATGCCTGAGTCGAAAGTCAGTTCCAAGAAGCAGAAAAACATTCCGGGCAGGTCTCCGGTTTTTTTGCTGGAGATGAGCCTCGGTGTGTTGTTCTTCCTCTGCCTCCTGAAATTCGGCACCCCGGTCATCATGGATAAATACATGATCTGGCCAGCCAATGTTTATGAATGGGTCTTGAACCTTTCGTGGCCGTTTCCCATTGCATGGGGAGCCGTTATTATCATTGGAATTATCGGAATCTTTGCTGCTCGCAAGCCTTCAGGATTATCCCCTATCCTGATCGCCCTGCCCGTGGCATGGTTTCTTTGGCAGCTGCTTGCCGCTGTTTTCAGTGTGGCTCCCGACCTTACCCTGGCGACTCTTTTTCATTTTGCTGGAAGCATGGTTTGTTTTTACGCGGGTTTATTGGGACTGGGGCAGGCTGGCCGGATTCCGTGGTTGTGCCTGGCTCTGATTGCCGGGTTGTTTCTAGTTCTGGCAACGGGCTTGGAACAGCATTTCGGAGGACTGGAGGAATCTCAAAAGTATTGGCAGCTTTATGTCTACCCTACGCTGAGGGAAGTTCCGCCGGGCTTGATGAAAAAGATGACAAGCACGCGCATCTTTTCCACTTTGTTCTACCCCAATGCCCTGGCGGGAGCGATCCTGCTGGTGCTACCCGTGGTGCTGGGCGCATTGTGGGATGCCCGTAAGGCTTTCACCGTCCCGGCTCGACTTTTCCTGATGAGCTGCTTCGCACTGGCCGCCATGGCTTGTCTTTTTTGGTCCGGCTCCAAGGCGGGTTGGTTGATTTTTCTACTGCTGGGGATTGCCTTCATTCTCAGTCAACCGGTTTCGCGCCGTGTGAAGACGGCTGTGGTTCTGATGGTGATTCTGGTGGGGCTCTCGGGTTTCACCATCCGTTATCTGGGTTTTTTCAAGAAAGGTGCCACCAGCGTGGTGGCGCGTTATGACTATTGGCAGGCGGCTCTGGAAATGACGGTGGAGAAACCATTTGTGGGGAATGGACCGGGCGCTTTCGGGAAAGGTTACGCGCGTCATAAACGTCCCGAGTCGGAAATGGCCCAGCTGACCCATAATGACTACCTCCAGCAAGCAGCGGATTCCGGCATCCCAGGTTGCCTGTTTTTTACCAGTTTTGTGGTTTGGGCGATGTTTCGGGCTCATCGCAACATCCGCCTGGCCGCCGAAGGGGGGATGTTTCGGTTGGCGGTGTGGCTGGGCTTGCTGGGGTGGACGGTTCAAAGCACCGTTGAATTCGGGTTATATATCCCTGCCATTGGATGGCTGGGTTTTGCGCTCTTGGGCTGGTTGCTGGCCCAACCGTCCATCCCAAATGGCATGGACAAACCGGCCCTGAATGGCTAACCTTACCCGCTGATCATGAACGTTCTTTACCTGAATGGTCCAAACTTGAATCTGCTGGGTCAACGCCAGCCGGAGATTTATGGCAGGACCACCCTGGCTGACATCGAGTCCAGTGTTCGCGCCAAAGCGGCGACGCTCGGCGTCGTCATCGATTTCCGTCAGTCGAATATCGAGGGGGAACTGGTCTCATGGATTCAACAAGCCAAGGGCAAGGCGGATGTCATCGTCCTCAATGCCGCCGCTTACACCCATACCAGCGTGGCGCTTCGCGATGCGATTTCCGCGGTGGAAATTCCCACCCTTGAAATTCATCTTTCCAACGTCCACGCGCGGGAAGAATTCCGTCACACCTCGCTGATTGCGCCGGTTTGCAAGGGGCAGATCGCCGGGTTTGGAGCAGGATCCTACCTCTTGGCGCTCGAAGCAGCGCTTATCGTTAAAGCTGCCTAAGATTGCCATTAGATAAGCTTTTTTTGGGTTTTAGTGGGATTTTTTGAGGGTTTTCAGAGGTCAAATTTTAGCTCTTGACGGGAATCTTTCCTCCCCTTACCTTCGGCGGACTATTCAACCTTACTGTAAGTTTCAATACCTGATGGATTGTGAATGTTTGTCGTCGGGATCGGTGAATTGAGCGGGTTGAATTCCAAGAGAAAGCTGGTCTGTGGATTTAAAAGATATCAAAGCAATTATTGATTTGATGAAGAAAAACTCCATCTCGGAGTTCGAGCTTGAGCGGGAAGATTTTAAGATCAAGCTCAAGCGCGGTGGGAATGGTCAATCCAATACCGGCCATTTCGAAGAGCAGCCCCTGGTGGCTTATGCACCGGCCAATGCCTTGAATCCTGCGGGAGCCACTGCGGCGATCCCCACCACAGCCATTTCCTCTACGGACGCGGAGATCAAGTCCCCCATGATCGGGACTTTTTATCGTGCTCCCTCACCTGAAGCGGTTCACTACGTGGAGGTTGGCTCCGAGGTGAACCCTGAATCCGTCGTCTGCATCATCGAGGCCATGAAGGTGATGAACGAAATCAAAGCCGAGTGCCGGGGTGTTATCACCGAGGTAATTGTGGAAAACGGCAAGCCGGTTGAGTTCGGGCAGCCCATGTTCCGCATCCGGCCCCTCTGATGCCGCTGCCTTTCAAAAAATCGACCAGCAGCAGCAGCAAACTCCAAGAATCGTCCCCCACACCTTACATGTTCGAAAAAGTTTTGGTAGCAAATCGCGGCGAGATCGCCGTTCGCATCATTCGCGCCTGCAAAGAGTTGAATATCCGCACGGTGGCTGTTTACTCGGATCAGGACGCCAATTCCATGCACGTCCAGCTGGCGGATGAAGCCATTTGCATCGGCAAAGCGCCCAGCAACGAAAGCTACCTCCGCATCGACCGCCTGATCAGCGCCGCCGAGATCGCCGATGTGGATGCCATTCATCCCGGTTACGGTTTCCTTTCCGAAAACGCCCATTTCGCCGATGTATGCGAAAGCTGCAACATCCGGTTCATCGGCCCCAGTTCCCGCGCCATGAACGCCCTGGAGGACAAAGCTGTCAGCCGTAACCTGGCCAAAAAGGCCGGTGTCCCCATTCCCCCCGGTTCCGAAGGAACCGTGGATAACGAGCAAACCGCACTTCAGGTTGCCAAGCGGATTGGTTATCCCGTCATGATCAAAGCCGTCTCCGGCGGCGGCGGTCGCGGGATGCGCGTGGCCCACAACGACATTTCTTTGATCAAGGGCTATCACACCGCCCGTTCCGAAGCCGAAAAGGCCTTCGGCAATTCCGGGGTTTACATCGAGAAATTCATCGAAGACCCCCATCATATCGAATTTCAAATCCTTGCGGATACCAAGGGTCATATTATTCATTTGGGCGAGCGCGATTGCTCCATCCAACGGCGCAACCAAAAGGTCGTGGAGGAAACCCCGTCGCCTTTGATCGACAATAAATTCAAGAAATTGCGCGATAAAATGGGCAAGGCGGCCGTCAAGATCGCTGAACTGGCCCATTATACCAATGCCGGAACCGTGGAGTTCATCGTCGACAACCAGGGCAACTACTATTTCCTGGAAGTCAACAAACGCATCCAGGTGGAACATCCCATCACCGAGGAAGTCACCGGGATTGATCTCGTGCGCTACCAGATCATGATCGCCATGGGCGAGCCCCTGCGTCATTCCCAGAGCGACATCCAGTTCAAGGGTCACGCCATTGAATGCCGCATCAACGCCGAGGATCCCTTCGATGATTTCCGTCCCAGCCCAGGTCGCATTGAGATGTATTACTCCCCCGGTGGACGCGGCGTGCGTGTGGACAGCCATGCCTATGCCGGCTACACCATCCCGCCGCATTACGATTCCATGATCGGCAAGCTCATCACCTACGGCAAAGACCGCCGTGAAGCCATGGACAAAATGTCCCGCGCACTGAGCGAATACATGATCACTGGCGTGAAGACCACCATTTCCTTCCAGGAAGCCATCCTGCAAGACCCGAACTTCCGTCGCGGAGTCTACTCCACCGGATTCATCGATCAATTGCTCAGCGGTGCCCGGCGCGGGTTGATTGAGGAATAGCCTCTGGGAGCCTAGACCCCTTCCATTCCCCCATATTGCCGCAAAGAAATGAGCCCCCCGTAAGGACGCCTTAAAGCCGTCCGTCCGTACAAGTGACAGCGCTCACTATTATACTTTTGTTGGTTTTGAGAGTTCTTGGGCATGTCACGCAGTTTGCGCGTTGGGAGTTGGGCCTACGTTTCAAACCTGTTGCGTGAAAAACCATAACCATCTTCTTGTGTCAATAATGAGGACTGACACGTGCCAGAAATCGCTCGCAAACCAATTCGTCCTTGAAAATGTCCTCCCGCCGGTTCCCGCGATTCATCTCATGAAAAATTGCCCCGCCCATTCGATGCGGCACCTGCGTGGCATGCCCAACAACTCTCAAAATCCTCCATCAGTGTCAAGAGTGAGGACTGACACTTGTACTCTAAGCAAAAACCTATTGTCTTTATTCGCCTTTATATACTAGGGAACTATTAGGTCGTTGGTCAGCACCTTTTGACTTTGCACTGTGGCATCTGCATTTGTTTTGTACATAAAAGCTGCACCATTCGCAAAAAGAACATTCCCGCATAACTTCCCTAAATCTTTAAAATGCATACTCTTGATCCAAGTAAGAGTATCATTAGCAAGCAAATGGTTAATTCCAGGGGTTACAGGAACTTCGGATATAACAATATTTCTGTCTCCTGCTAAGATGCAAGTAGACGCACCGGGAGAAGCACCGGTTCCAACAAAATAGCTGATGTTGGAATTATTGAGGGAAAGAAAACTATCTGCGGACCGTCTCAAGTCAGATGGACAAATCAATAATTGTGGCGATAGGTTAATATCCAATGATCTATAAAGCGCTGGTAAATCACCGGATTCGCTACTGTTCGTCAAATGGTGCTTCGTATAATTATTCATCGGATACCGGTCACTATTGTCACCTGCATAAATTCTGAAAGCGACCCCGATTTGCCTTAGATTGTTCAAGCATGCCTGGGTACTGGCTAATTGCTGATGTCGATGATTCATTGGTAACAGCATCATTATCAAAATAGAGATTATCGACAATACGACAAGAACCTCCACCAAAGTTAACCCCTGATGATAATGACGATTTGAGGATCTATGTATATGCTTAATCATGGCTCGTACTCTGGATCGCGTATGAGATTCGGATCCCCATAGATCCTCCAGCTGACAAGTGTCAGTCCTCATTATTGACACAAGAAGATAGTTATGGTTTTTCACGCAACAGGTTTGAAACGTAGGTCCAACTGCCCATATGCAAACGCTTGGCGATCCAACTCAAGGTCATGGTGGTTTCCGTCCGCAATCGGAGCGCCAGTTTCACTTTCATTTTATCGCCTTTGGGCAGCAGTGGCAATTGCTTTTCCTTCCAGTGTCGGCGATAGTTCAAAAGTGGACGGATTAAAGGGTGTAGCGGGCAAGAATTGCCGGCCAGACAGGGTTTTTTGGATCGGGACGGTGAGGCACGACCCAGAAGCGTTGGTTTGGATGATGGATGAGTGTGACGATTTTTCGCTGGGTGGCTGTGATGGGCCAGGTGCGCCCAAGGAAGTCGAGGGTATTGTCAGAGTTTAATCGACGCTGAATATGGAGAGCCAGATGGAGGTCCAGCAAAGGGATTGGAGGGATGGGCGATATGCGGGAACGTTTTTCGGATTGGGCTTTTTCCCAGGCTTCATTGGGAGTGAGTTGGGTGGTGCGGCATCGGGTCTTGTTGTTGTGCCAGTCTATCTGGGTTTGGAGGAACTGGTTGGCCCGCCAACAGTCAGTGATCTTTTCGTAGGCCAGGAGAGTGACCAACCGCTTTTGAAAGACTTGGAAACGGCGTTCGATTTTACCTTTGGCCTGGGCGTCGGGGGCGACGCGGTGGTGGACGCCCATGGCGGTGAAGGCGCGCTGGAACTGGGAATGAGTGTCCAGCCTGTCGGCGGGAGTGCGGTGGCCGAAGAGGGATAGGCCGTCTGTGTAAAGACAGGCGGGCAGGCCGAAGTTTTCCAGCAGGCCGCGCAGATGGATGAAGTGGCTCCAGGTGGTGTCGCTGGGGACAAAGGTGCCGCCGAGGATTTTACGGGAATGGTCGTCGAGTGTCAGGATGAGGGTGGGGTAATGTTCTGCTGGCCACCATTGGTGAGGGGAGGAGTCGTGCTGCCAGAGTTCGCCGATGGCGGCGCATTGCCAGCGACGACGGGGCTTGGGACCGCGTTTGAGCGCGGGCACCAACTCCGGGAACTGTTGCCGGACGTAGGCGGCGATGGCGGCACGAGAGCGTTTGAAACCGAACCGGCGTTCCAGTTCGTCGGCCAGCAGGGCAAAATTCAAAGGCTGGCTGTGCGGCAGTATCTCCATCAGGAACTGACGGGCTTGGTTCGGCCAGTCGGGGCGATGATCCCCGCCGGAGTTACGGAGATGAAACCCCTCCTTGTTGAGCAACCACTCATGCCGCAGACGATAAAGGCGGCTGCGTTTGATCATCAGTCGCTCTGCGGCAGTATCTGCATCCATTAATCCGGCATTGAAGGCCGAGAGGATTTCCTGAACAAACAGAGGGGACGTGCGACCGGCTAATTGAGTTTTTTCATGGAGCCAAGAATAGCGTTTGAGGGCGCTGCCCCCAAGCCCCCGAAGTTTGACGCCGGAAGCAGGAATTGAATGAGTTCCCAGCCTCAAAGAAAAGGCCCAAGGCTCGGTAGAACCTCAGGCCGGACAAGGAACTCAATTCCTGGTTCGTAGCTGCTCCGGTTGCGCTTCCGCAGAGCCGTATCCTTCTCCGAACGGATGCATCCTCAAGCCAGAATCATTTCAACGGCAAGACCGAAATCTAAAAACCGGAAGAATTCCACTTTTGATCTAACAATTCGTCCAGTTTTGTTCCAACCCCGACACATAATAATCAATGGATTGGGATGAGGATGAAAAAAAGATTTCCTTCATACTTCTCTTCATACTTGTGATCCCGCGACTGAACAATTCCCACTTTCCGTCCTTCAGGATATCCACTCGATGAATTCGCTCTCATGTTTGTCCAAGTAATCCTGCAAGCACATCTCGATGCTTCGTCCACACTTGTAGAACTGGGTGTCAAATGCTGACAATCCAGCGTCATTCTCGTTGATGAGAAATTCCTCGACATCGTCTGGAAATTTGACTGCTTTTTCAACAAGCGCGTCAATAGCGTTCGCCAAGACTGATGCTTGCTCAATCGCACCAAGGCATTTTAGGGCTTCGACGACTTCTCGATGATTTAATTCGCGCTGGTTGATGAAATACTGGTGATGTCCCCCGTTGTAGACCTCGCTCATGTAGTAAAAAGCAAGCTGTGCCACTCGCTGAATAGGGGTCAATTCATCGATCGGATATCCTGAGCAAATGCCGATCATCGTATTCCACCTCATGCCAGGGAAGGCTGAGCACTCCGTTTTTGTAAGTTTTACAGGCTGTGTCATTCAATCCTAAGTTTACGGTGTCGTCTCAGATTCCACCTTTTTCAATGTTTGTAATCCAAATTGCCGAGCTTCTTGATAAGATTTCGTACTTAACCATTGTCGCACCGTCAATGTCTCCGATCCAGTAATCCCTTTATTAATAGAGGAATATATTCCATTGATTTTCTGATTTATTTGGCTTGAAACTGCAACGACATTCTCCGTGTTGTGAATTGCATCCGCCCCAAAACGACCGATTTGAGATTGCTCAACGATATGATGCCATGCCATGTCTTTTCCGGCTGGACCCAAGGAAGATTTTAGGGCATCAAATGTTTTGAAGGTTTGCAAGCCTTTTGTTGCTGCAACCTCAACTGACATTGAAGCCTTATTACCTCCAACGATTTTCTCCAATGTGGTTGAGCTTCGCTCAACAACTTCCATTTCCCCAGCGCGTCCGACCTTGGTAATTGCAGGTATGGGAGTAGCCAATCCGGCCGTTGCCAAATCTGGTAGAAATGTGGTGTAAGTATCTGCGGCAGCAGCCGATGTGTGTGCAACAGCAGCAATGGATCCCAAGTCTCCGGCAGTTGTAGTGGGCCCCAGCCCGAGAGAGTCCATGTATTCTTTGTAAGTGCCATACTCTGTATGGGCCTTGACCATGGCATTCAGCGCCATTCTTCCTTTCAACTCCTCCCAAAATGGCAGCCAAGAATGCCCCGTGGGATCAATGTATTTCAGCGGGTTGTTCCTGACGTAGCTGTATCGATTCAGGCTCTGTGGATCGAAGATGTCCGGCAGCAGGGTGTCTGTCTGGATGAAGCGTGCCAGTTGGGGGTCGTAATATCGCGAACCGTAGAAATAGAGTCCTGTGTCCTCATCGAGGGCCTGACCGGTGTATCGTTTGGTGACCGGGAATGCGGTGTTGCTCTGGGTGTAGCGGCTTGTGCCGTAGGCTCCGTATTCGTAATGCTGCGCCAAACCCCCGTTTTTGTCAGACATCACGGAGGAGGAATGCAGGTTGTCCGGGTGGTAGTATTCGAAGACGTTGTTTCCCGTGGAATCAAAAGTGCAAACCACCTGCCCGGCGGCCAGAACGTGGAAGAGAATCTGCCCCTGTTTTTCCTCATAATTGTCCCCAATCCAGACCTGCAAGCTGCTACGTCCTGTGGTTTGTTTCCACAGTCGCGCCCCGTTTCCATCATACCCGAAGCTGGTGATCTGGTTGGTACCCAGCACAGTCACTAGGCGGTTTTCCAGGTCGTAATACAGCCGCTGATTGTTTCCCCGTACGATCATGCTGCCATTGGCATCGTAGGCGTAATTGTTCCCGTTTGCAGCCTTGACGGCGTGTGGCATCCGAACGCCGTATCCATAATTGGTGCCAGGACCTGATTCTCCGTTCGCCGTCATGTTGCCGATGGAATTATAGGTGAAGTTGGTCGGGCCGCCGCTCGGGCGGTTCACTCTGGTCAAACGGTGCAAATCATCATACGTCGCGCTGGAAATCGTGGCTGCTGCGAC
>Ga0214192_1001799_pt1 | contig 11596 bp, 8 predicted proteins | sample TroBogEpilimnion_44_FD_153030 | JGI IMG/M metagenome (GOLD analysis project Ga0214192, IMG submission 153030) | Freshwater microbial communities from Trout Bog Lake, WI - 29JUL2008 epilimnion | ecosystem: Environmental > Aquatic > Freshwater > Lake > Epilimnion/Euphotic zone | place: Trout Bog... | reverse complement strand
TGTTGGGAATCCAAGGCCAACAGATAAAAGCCGTCGATGGCGATGTCTTGTGTCGCCGAGCTGAAGGCGATGAGATAAAAAACAGCGAGCGAATATTCAAAGAACCGGCTTCCGGGAATCACTAGCGCGAGCGCGGCCAATCCGGCTCCCACCAGAAATTGCATGACCACAATCCACAGCCTGCGCGTGCGCAAAGTGTCCACCACGGGACTCCATAGCGGCTTGATGACCCAGGGTAGATAAAGCCAGCTGGTGTAGAGTGCGATGTCTGTGTTGGAGATGCCGAGCCGCTTGTAGAGAATCACCGACACCGACATCACCACCACATAGGGGAGTCCTTCGGCCAGATAAACCGTGGGAACCCAGGCCCAGGGACTGCGAGTGGTCGATGGGGTTTCGGGCATGGCTTACCCCGGCGGCCAGAGCAGGGGACGTCCACCCAGGATATGACAGTGCAAATGTGGAACGGTTTCGCCGCCGTCACGACCGTTGTTAATCACCAGACGATAACCACCATCGAGATGGAGTTGACCTGCCACTTCGGCGGCTTTCACCAGTAGATGTCCCAGCACGGCTGCGTCATCCGGAGTCGCTTCGCCAACCCTGGGAATCGGTTTTTTGGGCACTATCAAAACATGCGTCGGCGCCTGGGGATGGATATCATGGAAGGCGATCACCTTTTCATCCTCGTAAACGATGTCTGCGGGAATCTGGCGTGCGATGATTTTTTCGAAAAGGGTCATAATGCGAATCCGTAGTCCTCCACCCGTGATCAGCTCACCATCAATGCGCAGGGATTACCCTGGCCATCCTGTGTCATGCAATTCCGAAGATAGGCGATGATCTGGTCGTGCAAATTCTGGCAGCGGGGTGTCCAGCGACTCGATCCGGAAAGCCGTTTGACGCAGTCCCGAAGGCCTTGGAAGCATAAGAGTTCGGGGTTCTGGTCGAGTTGGGACTTTAATTCCGTGCGAAGTTTGGGGAAGAAAAGCAATTCGCCCACGCTGGCGGAGTCTTCCACCAGTTGTCGAAGATCGGAGCGTGCAATGCGCGACATCTTTTGCTGGGCGGGTTCGTCCTTGGCCACGACACCAAAGCCGCGAAGGATTTTTTCCAGGGCGAGGGTGAATTCAGCCACTGTGACCGTATCACGACCCAGTTCATCGCGGTAATAATGGAGAACAGCCGCTGCGGCATGTTTTACGAATTCAGCATCGAAGGGACTTTCCGTCTTTCCCATGATTTCCACCGAGACCGCCTCTGCCGACAGGGGAAAGCTTTCTCCGTTTTCATCCATGAACATCAGGTTGTTTTGAGCCAGCTTGATCATTTGGTATTGTCCTCCAGTTTTTTGACTTCCTGAACGAAGTCAGTTGCCTCCTGAAACCTCCGGTAAACGCTGGCGAAACGCACATAAGCAACTTCGTCCACCTCGCGCAAACCGGCCATTACCCGCTCACCAATAAAGGAACCCGGCACCTCGCGGTCAAATTTATCGGTGATCTCATTCACAATCTTCTCCAGCAAATCTTCGATCGCCTCGGGGCTGACCGGGCGTTTTTGGAAGGCTTTTTTCAGTCCGGAATGAAGTTTCTCACGTGAGAAACTCTCCCGTCGGCCATCCCTCTTGACCACCATAAGTTCATGACGCTCAATCTCTTCGTAGGTGGTGAAGCGATGGTTACACTGAATGCATTCGCGGCGGCGGCGGATGGTTGCTCCCTCGCGGGAAGAGCGAGAGTCGATCACTTTGTCATCCTGATAACCGCATTTAGGACATCGCATAGTGTTTCTGCACTGCCTGTTGTGGCTAGTGTTTTTTACCACACAAACTATTGTGGAGTCAAGGAGTTGTAAGGGAAATGGGACCTAAAATGATCGAAAAAGGTGGGTTAACTTCGTTTTTGGGGCCTCCATGAATGGTTCTAATACTAATGATGGGATTTTGAGGCGCAATTGCTGACATCCCGTTGCATCAGGGGATTTTCGACTTTCCCTGCCAAAGTGGGCTTGGTAATGTGCCAGACCTGTTTGCCGGATGAATGCCCGGAAAATCGGTGATCCGGAAAACAGGCTTTTTTTAACCATTCAAGAATATCCGTTTCATGACCAGCAGCCAAATACGCCAGTCGTTCCTCGATTTCTTCAAATCGAAAGAGCACACCATCGTCCCATCGTCGAGTTTGATGCCGGATTCGCCGAACCTGCTGTTCACCAATGCGGGGATGAACCAGTTTGTGCCGATTTTTCTTGGCCAGACCAAATGCCCCTACACCCCGGGACGCGCTGCGGACACCCAGAAGTGCATTCGCGCGGGCGGCAAGCATAACGACTTGGATGATGTGGGCTTGGATACCTATCACCATACCTTTTTCGAAATGTTGGGGAACTGGAGCTTTGGCGATTATGCTAAGAAAGAAGCCATCGCATGGGCCTGGGAGTTGGTGATCGAGGTATGGAAATTTCCGCCCCAGCGTGTTTATGCCACCATTTACAACCCGGACCGTTCCAAGGGCGATCCGGCGGAGCGCGACGAGGAGGCATGGAATCTCTGGGCTGAAAAATTTCGTAGCGTGAACCTGGATCCCGCGATTCACATCGTCAACGGCAACAAGAAAGACAATTTCTGGATGATGGGCGAGACAGGGCCTTGTGGTCCCTGCACGGAAATCCACATTGATCTTCGTCCCGGCCCTCGTGAGACGGATTTGGAAACTCAAATCAGCGGCGCGAAACTGGTGAATGGATCGGATGCACGGTGCATTGAGATCTGGAACAACGTGTTCATCCAATACAATGCCAATCCGGACGGAACATTCACTCCGCTTCCTGCGCAGCATGTCGATACCGGAATGGGCTTTGAACGTGTCACCTCGATCATTCAAGGAACCAAAGGGCTGCAGGATTTTCAAAATGCGAAGATTTCCAATTACGAGACCGATATTTTCCGGCCTTTGTTTGATCGTTTGGAAAAATTGAGCGGCAGGAAATACGGAAGCACATTGCCGCTTCCCGGTGCCACCTCCGTTACGGAGCAGGAGAAGATTGATATCGCGTTTCGTGTCATTTCGGATCACATCCGTACACTGAGTTTCGCCATTGCTGATGGAATCCAGCCCGGGAACAACGATCGCAATTATGTTTTGCGTCGTATTTTGCGTCGCGCGGTGCGTTATGGCCGTTCGCTGGGATTCAAGGAACCTTTCTTTTTCAAACTGGTGGATGTTCTCTCCGACACCATGGGCGATGTGTTTCCGGAAATTCGCGCCAAGAAAAGCCACGTGCAGGAAGTCATTCGCGTTGAGGAAGAATCCTTCAACAAGACCTTGGATAAAGGGTTGCAGTTGTTTGACGGCGCCTTGGAGTCGATCCAGTTTTTGCTGAAAGCTTTGCCTGCGACCAAGGTTCAACTTGCGAAAATCAAAGCCTCCGTTGGACAGATCAGCCAGGCCGACAGCAGCATCCAGGAACTATTCCAGACTTTTGAAAATCCAATCACGAGCGAAGCCTTCCGCGACGGCGAGGAACTCAAATCCCTGATTCTTTCATTGGTTTTGAACTGCCGCGGCTCGAACGCCGACAAATCCTCCCAGTCCGCAGAATCTGATAAACTCCAGAAAGAGTTGCTCGAAATTCTGGGTCGCATCGAAGCGGTCATTTCGAAAATAGAGTCCATTCCTGCGGGCAAACTTCCGAAGGAAACGGCATTCGTGCTCTATGACACTTACGGATTCCCGCTCGACCTTACGGAATTGATGGCGCGCGAAAAGGGTCTCACCGTCGATACCGCCGGCTTCGAGAAGTTGATGGAAGAACAACGCGCCCGGGCCCGTGCCGCGCAGAAAAAGGAAGTCATTTCGCTCTCCCAGATCGAAACCACCACGCCTACGAAGTTTATTGGATTCGATCAACTTCAAACCCAGGCATCCGTGTTGGAAGTGGTCTCGTTGAAAGACAAGACCGCAGTGATCCTGGATGTTTCCGCGGCGTATGCCGAAATGGGTGGACAGGTCGGCGATACGGGTGAATTAACCGGCTCCGGCCAGTTGTGGCGTTTTGTGAATACCCAGAAATCCGGCAACACCTGGTTGCATTTCCTGGACTCCGACAGCTTGAAGCTGGAAACACCTCCCGCTGCGGGAAGCTCGGTGTCTTTGTCCGTGCATGCGGGGCGTCGTCATGCCATTGAGCGGCATCATTCCGTGACCCATCTGCTTCACTGGGCCTTGCACGAAGTGGTGAGCAAGGAAGCTTCGCAGAAAGGTTCCTCGGTGGGACCTGACAAGCTGACCTTTGATTTCAACTCCGGTGCGCTGACTGCGCAGCAGATTGAGGATATTGAAGCACTGGTCAATGAAAGGATCGTTGAAAATGCGGTCATCTCGTGGAGCGAAGTGCCTTACACCGAAGTGAAGAGCAACTCCGGCATCATGCAATTTTTCGGCGACAAATATGGTGACATCGTGCGCGTGGTGCAGATCGGTGGTGCTGCGGGCAAATTGAATGGTTACTCCATGGAATTATGCGGTGGAACCCATAGCCGGGCTACCGGCGAGATTGGTTTGTTCCGTATCGTGAGTGAATCCGCCGTGGCCGCAGGCGTGCGACGCATTGAAGCTGTGGCGGGCCTGGCGGCCTATCACGCGGCGAAGACGGATGCCGAATTGATCCGTCTCGTTGCGGAAAAGCTCAGTGCGCCTGTGGGCGAACTGGAAAAGAAAGTTGATGCCGTTCTCGCGTTGCAAAAAGAATTGGAAAAGAAGTTAAAGGCCTTCCAGCAGAAGCAGGCTGCAGACGCGGCCAAGGGATTGATTGCCCACGCGCATGAATCCGCGGTGTCCAAGATTCCATCCATTGTCATGAATCTGGGTGGAGTCGATGGAGATTATTTGCAAGCCGTGGCCGATGCCTTGAAAGGAGAGTTTAAAGGCGTGGTGGTGTTGGGAGGAACAGCCAACGGTGCGGTTGCTTTACTGGCCACTGTTTCCGCGGAACACACCAAAGCCGTCCAAGCTGGCAAGATCATACAAACCATTGCCCCCATAGTGGGCGGCAAAGGCGGTGGAAAACCGGATAACGCCCGCGGTGGAGGCAAGGACGTTGCGAATCTGGACGAGGCTTTGAACAAAGCCAGGACCCTCTTTTAATTCAGGCTTCCAATAAAACCAACAGCGCAATCGTCCCCGGTTGCGCTGTTTTTTTGTCTGCGTGGATAAGTTCGCGGAGCTTTGAATAAATAGATCGCGGTGGTCGCCTAAGTTCATGCAACCTAGCAACCCATGAACCCGCATTTATTGATCCAGAAATTCAAGTCCCTTTACCAGATTGCTCTCTGTGTGGTCGTGGGTGCCGTTCTTTCGCTGAATGCATTTGCCTTGGAAATCACACGCATCACGGCTGATCGTGAGAAGATCTCCATCGTCGGTCGGGGCAATGAGGCATCGAACTTCTCCATTGTGGAACTCGCCCCTTATCAATCCGCCCATGATATAGCCGATGCGCCGGTCGTCGGAACGGCAAAAGGGGGCGGAAAATTTAAAATCAATCTCCCGCGCCGGGATGGAACCCGGGACCGTCTCTATTCCGGTTTTGTTGCCTGCAGCCGCAGCAACGGATTGCACACAGCATGCAGCGAGATTCATTTTGTCGAGGAGATGCATGGCGTTGCCAGATACAATGAGGCTTTCCCGAGTGTTTCCAGTAAAAAGGGGTTGCAAGTCCAGATGGTGGACGACGCCATCGCTTTGGGTGTCAAGCATGCGGCACTGAATGTCGATCTGGCGGGGATGGTGGATCCGTCCGGTGACACCCATAATCCCGCCTGGGAGCTCGACGGCGTCACCTATCGTTTCCGTCGCCAAAATGTCGAGGCGCTGGATGAAAAAGCAAAAACCCTCTCCGATGCTGGTATTATAGTGACGCTGATTTTGCTTTGCTATGAAAGTGGTGATCCGGCGGTCAATCACATCATGCTGCACCCGCATTTCAGCCAGAAATCTCCGCATCGACTTTCCGCCTTCAACACGGCCACGCCGGAAGGTTTGCGTTATTTCAAGGCGTGCATCGAATTTCTCGCCGATCGTTATTCAATGCCTAATCATCCGCATGGGCGCGCAGTCAATTTCATCGTCGGTAACGAGGTTAATGCGCATTGGGAATGGAGCAACCTGGGTGAGGCGACAATGGAGCAATTCGCGGAGGACTATTTACGCACGGTTCGGATTTGCAACACGGCGGTGCATAAAATGAACGCAAACTCGCGGGTCTATCTTTCCCTCGAACATCATTGGAACATTCGAATGGGAGATCCTCTGCAAACCTTTCAGGGGCGCAATTTTATTGATTATTTCAACCAGCGTGCGAGGGCAGGTGGGAATTTCGATTGGAACCTGGCATTTCATCCCTATCCAGAGGACCTGAATGAACCGCGCACTTGGAATGACAAGACAGCGACCCTTTCCAACGACACGCCACGCATCACTTTTAAGAATATCGAAATGCTGCCGCTTTATTTCCAGCGACCGGAATTGTTGTTCCACGGCAAGCCGCGTCACCTCATACTTTCGGAGCAGGGATTCAACACCGTGAAAGGGCCGCATGGCGAGGCATGGCAGGCGGCGGCTTATTGCTACGCTTATTACAAGATTTCGCAGCTGCCGGGCATTGATTCTTTCATCCTTCATCGCCATGTGGATCATCGCGACGAATTCGGGCTCAGCCTCGGCTTGTGGCGTCGGAACGAGGTCAGCTCTCAGCCCTCCGAGCCGGGGTGCCACAAGATGATCTACGAAGTATTTAAAAATGCGGATACTCCACAGTGGCGCGAGTCATTCGAATTTGCATTGCCAATCATCGGCATCCATTCGTGGGAAGAAATCAAGCCCAAGACTTCCCAAGCTCTTCGCAAATAAGCGAAGTCAACGGGGCATGATCCTCAAACCAGTTTCGCGAGTGCCTCTTTCGTAAAGCCGACCAGTTCGGAGGTGCGCCCTTCGCGAATTTTCTTCGACCAGCCCGCATCGGCAATCAATGCCCGCCCCACCGCAACCAGGTCAAAATCTCCCCTGTCCAAACGTCGGAGCAGTTCGTCCAAGGAACTGGGCTTCGAAGACTCGCCCTTGAAAGCGGCGATAAATTCTCCCGAAAGTCCAACCGAACCCACCGTGATGCTTGTCTTCCCGGTTAATTTTTTGGCCCAACCTGCGAAATTCAAATCTGATCCGGCGAACTCCGGCTCCCAGAAACGGCGCTGTGAACAATGGAAGATGTCCACACCAGCGTCGACCAATGGCAACAACCATTGCTCCATTGCTTGGGGGGTCGTCGCCAGCCGGGCCGAGTAATCCTGAAGTTTCCATTGCGAAACACGAAGGCTGATCACGAAGTCCGGCCCCACAGACTGACGGACTGCAGTGATTATTTCCCGGGCGAAACGGGAACGTTCCCCCAAAGTGCTACCCCCATAACCGTCGTTGCGCTGGTTGGTGAGGTGCCAGAAAAATTGATCGATCAGATACCCGTGCGCACCATGAATTTCAATGGCATCAAATCCCAAGCTTTTGGCATCCGCAGCAGCTTGAGCGAATGCGCCGATGGTTGCCTCGATATCCTGTTGCGTCATCGCCACACCGCCAATTTTCCCGGGAGCGACCAAGCCTGAAGGGCCTTCAAAAGGCGCGGGGGTCAGCCAACCGGAATCCTTGGGAGCCACCACGCCCATATGCCATAGTTGCGGGGCCATGATTCCACCCGCTGAATGCACCCTGGTAATGACTTCTTTCCAACCACAAAGAGACGGCTCCCCATAAAAACGGGGTATGTCAGGATCATTGGAAGAAGAAGGTCGGTTTACCACCGTGCCTTCAGAAATGATGAGTCCCACCTCACCCAGCGCCCGTCGAACGTAATATTCAGCCACCTCCAAGGTAGGGACGCCTCCCGGACAAAAAGAACGCGTCATGGGAGCCATGACGATCCGGTTTTTCAGGTCAATCGTCTTTAGTTTGAATGGTTGGAACAGTGGTTGGCTTGTCATAAGGATGAATTAAAATTGTATTTGTGGGATGGCAGGAAAACTCCCGGTTCATATTATTGCAAAACGGTTTCCTTGCTTTTTCATGAATGAGTTTATGGCTTTGATCAACTTATGCCGATGGGGTGTAACCCGACCACTCACTTATGATGTTCGGGAGAATAGGCTGTCTGAAAAACGGGAGGTTGCTTCTCCATGGGAGTGCCACCTGCCAGAATAAAGCGAATGGACTTTGGCTGCGTCGTTACCTTTTAAGACTCAACGTCGGCAAGAGGACTACCGGAGAACTTTTCCAACGAATCTGCTCCATTCAACTTGGCGCTGAGGCGGAGCATAAGGATGAAGTAGAACCCATCGCATGGAAGGATGGGTTCTGAGGTTCTTACCTGGGCGTTAGTTTCAACATCTGACGCCGTGTGGATTGCAAGCGCTGCATCATGATGTCGGAAACTCGTTTCATTAATTCATATCCGAAATGGTGGTCGGATTCACATTCCTCGCGCAAAGGCATGCCGTAAAAAAAGATGGCCTCGGTGTGCTCCAGGGCGCGGGCGTCAAAGTGGTAGTAATAAGGGGGGAACAGCCAGGACCATCCCAGGACATCTCCTCCACTGATGATTTCAATGCTGGTGGTTCCCTGCTCGGTATGAGGACATTCGATGGATACCGATCCGGAACGGATCAGGTAAAAACGATTGGCGGGATCACCTTCGCGGAAAACATATTCGTTGGGCTCAAACGTGGTGAGCATCGCACAATCGTTGAGTAATTTGATGTTGTGAGGACTTAATCCCCTCAGAAATGGATGACTGGCAACCGCTGCCTCCAGATTATGAGGCATTGCCAAGGCCTCGCCGGATGTTCCGGTGTAACTGGGTTCTGGGTTTGGATTCATGATACTAAGGTAACCCTTGGGTGCGGATATGGCTGTGCGGAAATTGTTGAAAAACATCCATTTCTTGGCTTCCAAAGCGACCGCAATTTACCAATGAATGAACAGGTGTGGAAGGGTTGTAAAGTAAGTGTGAATTATTGCATCCGCGCGAGCTTGAGAAACGATTTATTAGCAGAAAGTAAATCATTGTTGACTAATCAGTCAAGAATGATAACCTTTGATTGTGAGTTGATTTCGGGACGGGGTGAAAAAACCTTGAAAAAGTTTCAAACGAAATCCGCGGTAAGATGTCAGATATATATAAGATGGCAAGGGGTTCCCCCTGAATACCGCGGTTTAGTACGGCGTCAGAAATTGGTGACAAACAGATGTGATCAGGGTTGATCGATAGTTGACTGGTCACTCTACTTTGCGTGAGATTTTTTAGGGAAGGGTCTTAGGGTGAGAGTTCTTGGGAATCGGTTCATGATTTTGAATGTCATTGGCAAACAAATAAACCGGAAATGGAGTTTTTGTGAAAAAGAAAACTGTGAATAAACTAATAACTGCACCTAAGTTGGCAAAAAAGGGGCTTCGAAAGAGCCGTTTTACCTTTACCTCCCCTTCTTCTGTCCAGGCTGAGTCCAAAATTGTTCAGCTGATCGAGCCTGCCACCTTGACCAAGGGATCTCAAAACAAGGAAATGATTGCCCGTGACGCTGATGTGCAATCGGCATCCGTGGTGGCGAAGGAGCGTGTTCCCTATGATGGCAACACAGCGTTTAATCTTTATCTCCGGGAAGTGGGAGAAACCAAGCTTTTAACCATTGAAGAGGAAAACCACCTCGCGGCCCGTATCAAGAAGGGCGACAAAAAAGCCCGTGAACGGATGATCAAGGCCAATTTGCGTCTGGTGGTTAAAATTGCCCGTGAATATGAGGATTACGGCATGCCGTTGCTCGACCTGATTAACGAAGGCAACATTGGTTTGATGAAGGCCGTCGAACGTTTTGATCCCGCCAAGGGAGCCAAACTTTCCACCTACAGCGCCTGGTGGATCAAGCAGGCAATCAAGAGGGCTTTGGCCAATCAGTCCAAGACCATCCGCCTGCCGGTTCATGTGGTGGACAAATTGTTTCACATGCGCCAGGCCACGGTTAAGTTGATGGAGATTTTGGGTCGCGAACCGAGTGATGAAGAGTTGGGTGAGGAACTGGGTTTCAGCGCCCGCAAAATCGCACAACTTCGTAGCGCCGCCATTCGCCCGGCATCTCTGGAAGCACCGTTGGGTGATGATGAATCCAGCCGCATTGCCGATGTGGTGAAGGATGAAGCGGCGTCCACGCCTTATCAGCAATTGGAGGACAAGACCAACGTCACCATGTTGCACTCGCTTGTCGAAACACTGGAATCGCGCGAGGCGGAGATACTTCGTTATCGTTTTGGCTTGGATGGCGAAGGAGAAAAGACCTTGGAAGAAGTGGGTGAAAAGTTCGGGGTGACCCGTGAGCGTATTCGCCAGATTCAGAACGTGGCCTTGCTGAAGTTGCGCAAGCAAATCGAAAAGTTGGAGACCGTGCAGGTCGCCGCTTGATCAGTGTGGTTGTTTGGGAAGAGGACCGTGGTTGGATGCGGAGCGGTGCTGGGGCATCGCTCCGTATTTTATTGGCGGACAGGCTGTTCCCGCCTGAATCCCAAGATTCCTGATTGAGTTCTGAGTACGTTATTGCGCGAAACCGGAATTTCCGAAATATTATGCTGCGTTAGATTGTTGAACCTAAATTAATGACAACCGCGACCAAAAAACCAGCTTCCATCGTGTTGAGCAGCAGTCAGGAAAAAATCCTTTTGATCGTTCTGGCCGCTGTGCAATTCACTTCCATGGTGGATTTTATGATCGTGATCCCCTTGGGACCCCAGTTTCAGGATGTTTTTCATATCACCACCGGCCAGTTTGAGAACATAGTCGGCTCCTATGCGCTCAGTGCCGGGTTGGCGGGGTTGCTGGGTGGCTTTTTTATCGACCGTTTTGATCGCAAGAAAGTTTTGATGTTTATCTACACCGGTTTCGGTGTGGGAACACTTTGTTGTGCCATTTCACCGACCTACCCCCTTTTAGTGGCTTCGCGGGTTTTGGCAGGCGCTTTTGGAGGGCTGTGTGGTTCGGTCATTTTTGCGATCGTAGGAGATATCATCCCGATGGAACGGCGTGGTCGTGCCATGGGGTTGGTGATGACCTCGTATTCCCTGGCCTCCATCCTCGGAGTGCCTGCGGGGTTGATTATCGCCAACAAGTTCAACTGGCATGTTTCGTTTTACTCAATTGCCGCACTGACCCTGCCAATTCTGGTGGTCGCCCTGATCGTGATTCCAACTCTGAATCACCATCTGGCGCACAAGCACACCGATCATCCCCTGGCCAGAACCTGGTCCCTGATTTCCCGTCCGAATCACTTGCGAGCCTTTGCTTTCATGGCGGCGCTGACCATTGCGGGCTTCTCCGTGATACCCTACGTGCCTACCTACATGGTCCGCAATGTGGGCATGCAACAAGCTGATTTATTCTGGCTTTATGTCGCCGGGGGTATTTGCACGGTTTTCAGCAATAATATTGTTGGCCGTCTTTCCGACAAAATGGGCAAACAAAAGGTCTTCATTTGGGTTTCCGTGATGTGTGCCTTTCCCATTTT
>Ga0214192_1001791_pt1 | contig 11617 bp, 19 predicted proteins | sample TroBogEpilimnion_44_FD_153030 | JGI IMG/M metagenome (GOLD analysis project Ga0214192, IMG submission 153030) | Freshwater microbial communities from Trout Bog Lake, WI - 29JUL2008 epilimnion | ecosystem: Environmental > Aquatic > Freshwater > Lake > Epilimnion/Euphotic zone | place: Trout Bog... | reverse complement strand
ACTATGAAAACAATATTTTTAATATTACTATTTTTAAGTCCAATCGTTTCTTTTGGACAAACAAAGGTAGTTAAAAAGGATACAACTTTATTAGTAAAAGGTAAATTACCAAATATTAAAAAAGATAAAACTTTATTAGTAAAAGGTAAATTACCAAATATTAAAAAAGATACAACATTTTATCAAAATGATGAGGAATTAAGTTATGAATACAAGGAAGAAAAAACAATATTAGAATAAAATAATATATAATACTTGTTTATTTAAATTTTATTTATATCTTTGTCAAACAAAATTAAAATAAAATAATATAAAATAAATATGGTTTCATGATGTAATTGGATAGCATAAGCGCCTTCTCTTACGGTGAAGATATCGTAGAAGAAAAAACAACTTTATCATTCGATAATGATATGATTATGAAATATGGTGAAATTCTTTCTTCTTTGATTGAAAACTCCGATGATATTGAAGAATCGGACAAAGAAAAGATAATCAAAGCCGTTACAACCTACTCTGTAGCGAAAGGAACAATTGACAAGTTCAACCAATACGGAGAAGTTGTTGAAATGATTGAAACTGTTAAACCAGTAGTAGCAATCAAAAATGTAGAGATTATCAAAGGATAAAAAACTATGGTGCCTGGTCAAGCCTCTTATCTTAGTGATAACGTAACCAGAGGGAGTAGTCCAGAAACGTACTGGATGACGCCTCCCTTTTTTGAAGACCAGTATCCTGGTAGTTTATTAATTTAAATTAATAGGAACTAAATATTAAATGGTTCCGTAGCTCAATTGTATAGAGCATCAGATTTCTACTCTGGCGGTTACAGGTTAGACTCCTGTCGGAATCACTAAAAAAGAGACACTCTGAATTAGAGTGTCTCTTTTTTTATACATTTTGATAATATCTTATCCATTTTCTTATAGAATTATCACTAACTCCGTATTTTCTACCAGTGCCTTTATATCCAATTTCATTAACATTTTGTAACAAAACATCCAAACTAGGTCTTTTTATTACTCTTTTATCATATGATGCACACTTCACACATTTTTTTGAATTACTTCTTATTTTATCACCACAATCGCAAAATTTATCTTCTTTTAATTTTAATTTATTTTTTAAATATTCATCATAATCAAAATCATATACTTTATCAACGTTATTTAAAATATTTTTTAATACTTTAATAATTGTATCATCATCAAAACAAATAGAATAATGTATTTCATTTAGTCTCCATCCCAATTTTGTTATATAATTATTTCTTTCTTTATAATATTCTTTTAAAGTACCATCATTATTATAATGTTGGTTACCATTTATTTCGATACCAATTTTATATTGTGGAAATGCTATATCGATGGAGAAATTTCTATCGCTCGATACATTCATTTCTTCAACATATACTAAGCCCATATTTTCAATAACTTTTTTAAAATTCTCACAAGGTTTTGAATTAAATTTGTCACTTAATTTCCAAGGATGTTTTTCTGGATTTTCACTAAGAAATTTTTTCCTGGCTATGGAAATCTTTTTCTTACTCTCTTCTGTGTGTGGATTACCAACTCTTCCTATCATCGACTCTTTATTATTACGTACTTTTATATTAAATTTTTTAAAAACTCTAACTATTAGTTTGTGACTAACTCTGTATTTATTAATTAATTTATTTAATGAAACTCCATTAGAATAATCATTTATAACATCTTCAATATTATTCTCAATTATATCACAAGATTTCAAATGACATTTAAATGAAAGTGAATTATTTGTTTCCAATCCACAAAAATCACATTTCATCAAATCCTTTAATAATTTACCCATAAAACATTTTATTATTTTTTTAATATATTATATATATTAAAAAATAAATCTCTCCTATGAAGAAAATATATGAATCTACTAAAAAATTTAGAGATAAATACAATAAAAAAAATGCCACAGTTCAATTAGATCGTGAATTACTAAATGATCTTAAAGCGTTTTTAAATGACAAGGATACTAGTATTAAATCTTTTTTAGAAATTTTAATAAAAAAATCAATAAAATAGTATTTTATAAACAAATAATTATTATATTTGTATAAGAAGTGTGTGAGAGTAGTAGTGGAAAAGCTCTTCCTCTCCCAGATATTAGATGCTGGTGATGAAACTTTACACGGTGGTATCATACACTGTAGTATTAAATTGATATTAGACATCGAAATGCTTCGGTAGTGGTTATTAAGTTAACCGGTGTTTGTGGTTTCAAGCAAAGTCGCTTGTGTAATAAGAGCAAAAAAAAAATCTCTTTCCACCTAGTATCTTTTGTAAAATAAATTTGGTAGATTAAAAAAGTCTCCGTATATTTGTAAAACAAACAAGTTCATTGACATTATAAAAAGAGCAAAGTAAGAAAGCTCGTACTGACTCTTAATTGAGAGGTACATGTATACTAGAAGGCAGGTGAAGCTCCTGAATGCTCTTTTTAAGATATAAAATAAAAAACTTAGAATTAATTACTCTAAGTATGCTAGGTTCGAAACTAGCGATTGGATATGGTGTATTGGTGCACAGGAACCGTAATTGGAGTCCAGGATTAAGGTTCGAATCCTTGTTATCTAACAACCAGGTTCTGGTATTCTATTAATTTAGATTAACAGAACAGATTTTAAAGTAGATGGTACACTGGTACGCTCTGACCCTATGGGTTAACGACGGTAAGCGGCAGTCTCAGTTTATTCGCGGTACTGAGAGAGAGATGGGAAACCACACTGCGTCCGCTTTTTAAGGACTTGTATCTCCTCGCACTCATAATGCGTAGAAAGGGTAATTGGTCACATGTGGGTTCGAGTCCCTCCTGGTCCACGTTTTGTTTGGTTGATAAAAAAGGAGGTTAGAAATTCGTTTCTGCCTCTTTTTTATTTTAAACAAAATTATTTAATTATTATATAATTTAAATGAAAACAATAAAAACATTAACTCAAACATATTATAATTCAGATCATATATCTTTTATTATACCAGCATATTCCAAATTATTAAATGTATTATTAGATAATGGTATGTTTATAATAATATATGAATATGATAATACTATTGAATCTACCAATACAAAAAATATTAATTTTAGGATTTTAACAGATGTTAATTTTACATTTAATGAGTATGGATATGAATATTATAAAACTATAATTGATGAAGATCCACCAATATTAAGTAATTATTCAAATGGAAGTCAAATAAATTTAACAATTATACCTAGTAATAAAAAATATTTTCATATATTTGTACAGGAAATTAAACCACTAGATGAATTAAGAGATTTTAAATTAGAAAAATTACTAGAATGAGATTATTATTTTTATTTATTTTATTATCATTAAATTTATACTCACAGATGGAAATTGTGATGAATCCAAAAATAGATTCACTTATAAAATTAAGATGCAATAAAACCAAGAATGAATATTTAATGATACCTGGGTGGAGGGTTCAATTAGGTTATACACAAGATAAAATGATGTTAGTTGAAAATAGAGAACAATTTATAAAAGATTATCCAGAAATAGCAACATATTTATATTTTGATGCACCTAATTGGATATTAAGAGTTGGTGATTTTTCAGATAGAAATGATGCTGAAAAATTAATAAAAGAAATTAGAATTCATTACCCTAATTTGGTTTTGATTAGAGAAAAAGTATTTAGAGATAAAGAAGATGAGCACATACGGGAAGAGGGCACTGAATAAATGGGACTATCAATACAGTGAAGAGAATATTAAAAGATATAACTCCACACCAGCCGAATTTCAATTAGAAATTCTTAAAAATTGGTATCCAGTTGGTATGGTATGTATTAAATATAATAGATTTTTTAGAAAGTATGGTGAGACTTTCTACGAAATAGTTGGATATGATACAATAGGTGTTGGAACAATTCATCAATTAAAACTTAAAAAGGAAATACGTTTAGGTACTAATGATAAAGTTTATTATGAAAATATAACAACACATCCAATTCAATTTAAACCAACTGATGAATGGATTAAACAATTTAACAGAGATAAGAAATTAAATGATCTATTAGGATAAAATTATGGATGGTAGAATAAGAGAAAATATAAAAATAGGATCTAACGTACTTATTGTACTAAAGAAAGATCAGAAGAATGGTGCACTTACAGAGGGTGTAGTAAAAGATCTTCTAACTAAAGTACCAAAGCATCACAGAGGAATTAAAGTTCGTTTAGAAGATGGACAAATAGGTAGAGTTCAAAAAATACTATAATTAAAAATAAAATATGAAAAATTTAGATTTAACAAACTTAGAAAACTCGGATATTAAATATAAAATATCTAAATTTCCCGATGGTCAACAAGCAATTACTATTGATTTAGAGAATACTGCATTTGAGACTGGTGAACAAGTAGTAACTATTAAAAGTAGATTAAATTCCTTCTTGGATTTAGAGCTAATTATTTGTGCAAATCAGGCTTTAATCGAACTTGGCACTAAACATCATTCACTTAAATTAAAGGAGATTGCTTTATATATACCTTGGTTACTTGGGTCGCGTTCTGATAGAAAGTTTTTACCAGGTCAATCAAATTATCTTAAAACTGTTATATGTCCTATTATTAACTCACAAAATTTTAGTAGAGTTACTGTACTTGATCCACACTCTGATGTATCGGAAGCTTGTCTTAATAATTTTACAAAAATAAGTAATGTTAAATTTGTAAAAGATGTTATAAATACATTAGATTCTAAAATCACATTAATATCACCGGACGCAGGTGCACTTAAAAAGATTTATGATGTTTCAAAAGCAATTGAATGTAATGATATTATAGTTGCCAACAAGTTAAGAGATATGGCTAGTGGTAAAATCATTCGTACAGAAGTACCTGGTATTGATAATGAGATATCATTTACAGGTGAAACAAAAAGTAAAACTTTTGTTATTTGTGATGACATATGTGATGGGGGGAGGACGTTTATAGAGATTGCAAAAGCAATTAGAGATATCAGAGTAAAAGAGATTTTTAATGATAAAATTTATTTAGTTGTAACACATGGTATTTTTTCAGCTGGATTTGATGAATTAAGTAAATGGTTTGATGGTATTTACACAACAAATTCAGTAAAAGATATTGATAATGAATTAATTACACAAATAAATATTTTTTAATTAGAAAAATATTTTTTTAATTGGAAAAATATTTGTATCTTTGTCAAAATTATTAATTTAAAATAAAAAATATGTTTAAACCAAATCCACTATTTTTATCTGACGGATATAAAATCGGTCACGGAAGAATGTTAGAACCAGGAACAGATTACCTTTATGGTACTTGGATCCCTAGATCCACAAAACATGCACCAAAAGGAATTAAGAAAATCCTTTCTATTGGACATCAATTAACTTGGATGTTCTTACACGATGTTTATAAAGAACATTTCTTTGAACAACCAGTAGATGTTGCAATTGAATTTGGTCAAGATATGGCAAACTATTTAGGTTTACCATTTGATCCACAACAATTTGTTGATCTGCACAACTTAGGTTATTTACCCATCAAGGCAAAAGCACTACCGGAGGGTATTGAAACAAACCCAAATGTTCCTCATCAAACATTTATTAATACTGTAAAAGGATTTGCATGGTTAACTCTTTATTTAGAAACACCAGTTTCTTCATTAAATTGGAAAACACCAACATCTGCAACAATTGCATTAAAGTATAGAAGAACTGTTACGGAATGGGTAATGAAAACTGACCCTTCTAACGCATTCTTAATTCCTTACTTATGTCACGATTTCGCTGCTCGTGGATTAGATCCACATAGTATGTTATCAAGTGGTTTGGGACATGCTGCATCTTTCATAGGATCTGATACTTTATTAGTCATTCCTGGTGCTCGTTACTATTATGGTGTTCCAAAAAATGAAGTTTGCATTGCATCCGTAAATGCATCAGAACATTCTGTTTCAACAACAAAAATATTTACGGTTGGTGAAAAACAAATGTTGATTGATTGGATGAATGAATTCAAAACTGGAATCCTTTCAGTAGTAATGGATACATTTGACATTACAAAAGTTGCTAAACCAGGTGAAGGTGGTTATTGTTTTGATTTGAAAGATCAAATTATGTCTCGTGATGGTAAATTAGTGATCCGTCCTGATTCTGGTGACCCAGTTGAGATCATCTGTGGACATGGAAGAACTGAATTAAATGATCAAGAGAAAAAAGCATTCTACCCAGAGTTCTACACAAAAGGATTAATTGAATGTTTATGGGATATCTTCGGTGGAACAATTAACGAACAAGGGTATAAAGTATTAGATCCACATATTGGTGCAATCTACGGAGACTCTATTACTACTGATCGTCAAGTAGAAATCTACCAAAGATTAGCAGAAAAAGGATTTGCATCAACTAACATCGTATTGGGAGTGGGTAGCTATACTTACCAATTTACTACGCGAGATACTTTTGGTTTCGCAGCAAAAGGTGCTTGGTTCGAAAACAATGGCATTGGTTACAACATCTTTAAAGATCCAATCTCTGATGATGGTACTAAAAAATCATTGAAAGGAAAAATTGCAGTTCACGAAATAGATGGTGAATATGTAGTTCAAACTGAATGTAGTGAGGAAGAAGAAAATGGAGGATTGTTACAAGTTATTTACGAAGATGGTAAGTTCTACAATCAAACCACTTTATCTGAGATCAGAAGTAAAATTGACAAACTAGTTGAAGTACCAGAATTAGTTTAACAAAAAAATCCCACTTAATGTGGGATTTTTCAATTAAAAAGTTTGTAATTAAAAATAATTTATTATATTTGTAAATAATATAAATCTAAAAATAAAAAAGATGGATAATTTTAAAACACAAGGAGAAGAAGTAACCCAAGGAGATGAAGTTAAAGCACCTATAATTGGTGAGTTCAAAACTAAAAAGAAATTTTTAAATTTTATATCAGCTGCTTCTATTAAAGGTCAGAAAGTAAGATTTAATTCCGAAACTGCATTTATTAAAGGTTCTTTTTTATCTGGTATGTTAGATAAGGCAACTTTTAAAATGACAATTTGTGATGAAGGAAGTATTAATTTTGAGGAAGTTGAAGGAACATCATTATCAGATAAAGATATGATCAAAAGATTAATAGCTGATATTGAAGAAGCCGAGGTTATTGGATATGCTCAGAAATTTGTTCTTAAAGGATTAGAATTTAGAGATGAGGAAAATAACCTTTGTTATTTAGAGGTAGAACATCAGAAACCAATTGATAAATTAAGATCAATCTTTGATGAAGAAAATACCAAAAAAGAGGAAATTAAGAAATTATCTTCAAAAGGTTTATCTGTTTTAGATTCCTTATTTACAGATGATAATGATTATGATGAAGTTGAAGATAATGAAGAGATTGTTGATGAAAATGTAGTTGAAGTTGAAAATGATGATACAACAGAAACAAAATCAGAATCAGTATCTTACTTAGAGGAATCATTCAAGAAAATGAATGAAAATAAAGTAAATGAGTTAAAGGAACGCATTAACGAAGCAAATGTGGAAATTAAAAAATCCGAATTTGAAATGAAAAGTGCTGAGAATAAAATTAAGAAACTCCAAGAAAATTTGAATGTTTTGGAAACTCGTTTAGACAATATGGGATTAACTGAACCAGCAAATGGATATGTCTTCTTTGTATCTGAAGAGAAAAAACATGAAACTGGATTAGATGAATCTACTAAACATATTGCAGACAAAATTGCAGACATTATGAAATTGAAAAAAGATGTTCTTTTTGATATGCTTACCGAAGGTTATCATCTAATCAAATTAGCTAAAAAGAATACTGATTATTCATTGGATATCAATTCAGTATCATTAGAAGGCAAAACCAAAGAAGAGACAGATGAATTGATTAATCAAGCACTTGAATTAAATAGAATGTACTCCTCATTGACTAATATTGATAGAAATGGAAAATTCACACAAACAGATGATGGTGTTGAATACCGAGGTGAGTTAAACTGGCATCAATTAGTTTCTAAATTAATTAAAAATGGTTTTGAACAAGATCATGAATTTGATAAAATATCAGGATCTAATTCTTATATCAATACAACTGAACAATACGTTGAGAAATCAGAAGATGATACTGATGAAATAACAAATGATATTATTGAAAATGATACTGAAGATTTGGTTGAAGTTGATGATAATTATCATACACAAGAGTTAATGACTTTTGATAAACCAACAGATGTAATCATTTGGAGTGCACCCGATGAGGCAAACCAATCAGTAGATATTAATATCACTGATGATTATGCTGATTTAGAAGTTAGAGTTGATGGAAAAGAAATGGATGAAAGTATAGAAACTGTTGGATTTGTATCAATTTCAACTTATAAAGAATATGAGAAATTTATTAATAAGTATGGAACAGAACAACTTGGTGGAACTACAGCATTATTATTACCTAACTTTAAAGGTGAAATTAGAATTGGTGTTCAACTAGATAAAGGTGGTTATGCTAAAGATTTTGATCCAAATGATGATCTTTACTATACACAAGGTGGTGGTCAACCATTCATTGATTTACCAGTAGACACTGAGATAATTAATATTGATGAAGATCACGATCTAAGTAAGTTAAAAAGTTTTGTCAGAGATCAAAAACTAACTGATTTAGGAATTAACTAAAATATTAAAAAGTCCTAGAAATAGGACTTTTTAATATATACTATTATGATAGATTGGAACAAGTATAACCCAGGTCAAAAAATAGAACTAAAAATAGTTGAAAATGAAAAAACATATATCATTAAAACTATTTTAGATGAATATGAATGGGCACCAAATAGAACACCTCTTCTAGCAATTATAACTGTTTTAGAAACATCAAAAGATGGTAAATGGAATCTAGGTGATAAAATAAAACTACCTATTATAACAGATGATAATTTAGAACATCAAATATTAGTATGTAATACAGCATTAGATAATTCTTGGAGAGAAATTGCTAGAAAGGCACTAATCTCATTAAACTAATTAAATTAAATTAATACAAATAACAAAAACAAATAACAATGGAAAAAACAATGGAAAAATGGATGGAATTCCAAAAAGAAACAATGTCTAATTTTTTTGAATTAGCAACAAAGAACACACCTGATACATTCAAAAATGCTTTTAACCCATTTGAAGTATTTAATCAGTTCAAACCTTTGGAGAATGCTAAAAATAGTAAAAAGATTAATGAAAATAATCTTAAATATCATAAAGCATTCATTGCATATCACCAAGCATTAAGTGATATGATGGAAGCTATTAATGATAATACATTATTAATGTCAAGTGATAAATAACAAAAAGCCTCAATTATGAGGCTTTTTTAATCATATATTTTTATGGAAATAGCAATTATATTTTTATCAATTACATTATTACTAACTATTATTTTTATTGGAGTTCTTTTTAACAAATATTCAGATATAAATAAAAAATTAAATGATACAATAAATAGTAGTAATAAAGAAAAAGAAAAACTAAATAAATTAGTTGAGTTAGAACCAGGTGATAATGCTATTATACCCAATTATCAGTTAGAAAAAACAAATAGTGATAATACAAAAGTTAGCTTTGAAGTGACTTATGAAGTTGAAGTTTTAGAAGTCACAAAAGATAAAGTAAAAGTATCAGCTAAAAACTTCACATCAGTTGATAAGATTGGAAGAGATCCAAAAAACCACCAAGGAATTGTAAATCTTCTACAAGATAAATGGGTAGATAAAAAAGATATTGAATTAGTCATGGATACTCAAAAAAGACGAAATATCAAATTAAACGAATTGGGAATATGAAAATAGTTAGCAGAGAAGAAGCATCAAAAGTATGCGAAGAATGGAAAGAAATGCTTAAAACAGAGAGGCATCATAATCACAAGATTGTTGATGTTAATGGTGTTTTAAGATGGAAAGAAAATGAAGATGTCAGAGTTTTGTTTGGTTCTAATGCACCTATTTCTCTAAACTCTTTATGGGATTTATTCTATGCAATGGGCTTAGATAAAAACTCAGAATTCATAAGAGATTTTTATAGAAATATGGGTTACTCATTAGGTGGTTTCTGGGAAATATTTTACTGGGAAGTTAATAATGAAATAGCTAATGAATATAATCCTATGTTAGAATATAGAGAAAAACGTATAAATGAAATTTTAAAATGAAATATTTAATAATTATTTCAATATTAGTAAGTTGCAATAGCAAACCACGTAATATTAAAGAAAAATATTGTATAGTATCTAATATACAAAAAATGCAAAAATCATCACTTGATATAAGTGATAAATATATTATTGTGACAAATTGTGGGAAAATTACAACATTTAATAAATACAAAAAAGGAGATAAAATAAAAATTAATATTTATGAATAGATTTTACAGATCAAAGGAAAACTCATATGTAGGTGGTGTATGTGGTGGATTAGGTGAATATACTAATATAGACCCTATACTATGGAGATTATTATTTATATTCATTCCATCAGGATTGTATATCTATTTAATAATGTGGGCATTTACAAAATCAAAATAAAAAAGCCTCTCAAATTGAGAGGCTTTTTTTATCCACCATAAACATCGATTACAATGTCATTTTTAATTCTGAAGTTCAAACGATCCCCCTTAACATCCATTGTTAACATATATGATACACCATTTTCTTCAACTATTCTAGTTGTAAAACCACCATCAATTGCATATTGTCTAGCTTCTTTATAAGTTTTACCAACATATTCACTTGGTGTGATTAATCCGAAATTTCTTAAAGGCTTTTTCTCTTCCATATTTTTATTTTATTTTATAATTATATTACTATTTAGCAAATAGTTTTTAATATATATAATATGAGTGGAAAAGTAAGTGCAAGATTAAATACAAATGGACTATTATTCTATATAGATGGTGCTAATAGTAATTCATATACTGGAACTAATTTAGTAGATATAGCAGGTTCAAGAATAGGAACTTTCAGTAGTAGTATATCACTTGATAATTCAGTATATGTAAATATACCATTCAATGGAACTGATAATTTTATCACATATACATTATATGATAATAACATAATATCCAATTTAACAATTGATTGCTAGGTAAATACAACAAGTACTGGAACAGCATCACAAATATTCCCTATAATATTTTGGAATAGTTATGATACTAATAACTTATCTACTAATTTCACTGTTATAATTTAAGTGCTCAAAAGTGAGCATAATAAATTATTTAAAAGAATTAACTCTTTCTGGGTAAACAGCAATACCCTCTATTCCATTGGTAAATACCGTTGGAACTGCTTTTCTTAAAATATTTAAACTTCCATTAACATCTGAATTAATTAAACTACCATTACCTGATTTAAAAAGACCACGTTTAATACGTGTTCCTTTGTAATTTTCTTGTTTTTTAATAGCCTCTAAATCCAAGAAAGAACATTTACTTGTGTAGCTTTCTTCATGTTTCTTTAAAGTTATACCAACCTTTCTAGCTTTATATTCAATCATCCAAGCTAACTTTTCAAATGGAATATTAACGAAATTCT
>Ga0214192_1001788_pt1 | contig 11635 bp, 5 predicted proteins | sample TroBogEpilimnion_44_FD_153030 | JGI IMG/M metagenome (GOLD analysis project Ga0214192, IMG submission 153030) | Freshwater microbial communities from Trout Bog Lake, WI - 29JUL2008 epilimnion | ecosystem: Environmental > Aquatic > Freshwater > Lake > Epilimnion/Euphotic zone | place: Trout Bog... | reverse complement strand
AAAGAATGAAGGCATTCAGAATGACCCTAATCTATTAGGTCATTTTTCTGATAATGAAATTCCATTTACTGAAAATGAAGTGAAGAATCTACTGGAGGTGCCAAAAGAAAGAGAAAGTTATTCTATAGTACACAATTGGTTGAAAGAAAAAGGTTATGACGAGAATAATTTATCTAAAGAACAAAAGAAAGAATTAATTGGTTTTGTTACTGGTAGGTATTTTGAAACTGTTAGTACTGTTATTAAAAAGTTTGACCCTAACCATCTTTACATTGGGAGCCGATTGCATGCAGCAGCAAAGAACAATGAATTCATATTTAAATCAGCAGAACCATTTATAGATATAGTTTCTATAAATTATTATGGATATTGGGAACCAACTAAGAATCATTTAAAGGATTGGTCAATTTGGACTTCTAAGCCCTTTTTTATTACGGAGTTTTATACAAAGGCTGAAGAATCGGGTATGGCTAATATAACTGGTGCTGGTTGGTTGGTAAGAACGCATAAAGAAAGAGGCATACATTATCAAAACTTTTGTATTCAACTTCTTAAAGCAAAAAATTGTGTAGGCTGGCATTGGTTTAAATATCAGGATAACGACCCTAATGATCCTAATGCAGATCCTTCCAACAAAGATTCAAACAAAGGATTAATCAATAATGAATATCAGACTTGCTTACCACTTGCTGCTAAAATGAAACAGCTGAATGATAACAAATATAGTCTGGTTAAATATTTAGATGCGCTGAAATAAATGAATAAATTAAAGTACATATTATCTTTCATGTTATTGCTGAATGCTGTTATAGTTTCGGCACAGATAAACATCTATCATGATGATTATATCGACTTTAATAAAAATGGAAAGAAAGATATTTTTGAAGACCCGAAACAACCAATAGAAAAAAGAATTACTGATTTATTATCTCAGATGACCATAGATGAAAAGACAGCTCAGCTGGCTACATTGTATGGTTATGGTAGAGTACTTAAAGACTCATTGCCTACTGAGAAATGGAAAACAGAAATATGGAAAGATGGTATTGCTAATATTGATGAACATTTGAATAGCACTACTTTCAGAAAAAAGACGTTCACCTCTCTTTCATTCCCCTATAGTCGTCATGCTGAATCCATTAATACTACTCAAAAGTGGTTCATAGAAAATACCAGATTAGGTATTCCTGTAGATTTCACTAATGAAGGTGTTCATGGATTAGCACACGATAGAGCAACTTTATTTCCTGCTCAGATTTCCATGGGTAGTACTTGGGATAAAGAATTATTAAAAGCAGCAGGTGAAGTAATAGGAAAAGAAACAAAAGCTTTAGGGTATACTAATGTATATGTACCAATTTTAGACTTAGCCCGTGACCCAAGATGGGGTAGGGTAGTAGAGTGCTATGGTGAAGATCCTTTTTTAGTTGCTGAATTAGGAAAGCAAATGGTATTGGGTGTTCAATCTCAGGATGTTGCGGCAACGCTTAAACATTTTGCAGTGTATAGTATGCCCAAAGGTGGTAGAGATGGCAATGCAAGAACCGATCCGCATGTGGCCCCAAGAGAGTTACATGAAATGTATTTATATGCATTTAAAAGAGTAATACAGGAAGCAAATCCAATGGGCGTTATGAGTAGTTATAACGATTGGGATGGTGAACCTGTTACAGGAAGTTATTATTTCCTTACCGAATTGCTTCGTAAAGAATTTGGATTTACGGGGTATGTAGTTTCTGATAGTGATGCTGTTGAATTTATATTTAGTAAACATCATGTAGCGAAAGATAAAAAAGATGCAGTAAGAATGGCCTTTGAAGCAGGTTTGAATGTAAGAACCAATTTTGATAATCCGGGCAATTATATACTCCCTCTAAGACAACTGATAAAAGACAGTGCAGTTTCTATTAAAACACTTGATAGCAGGGTTTCTGATGTATTAAGAGTGAAGTTTAAATTAGGTCTCTTCGATCATCCTATAAATGCTCATCCTGAGCGTGCAGATAAAGTAGTGAATGATGCAACTGCAAAAAATATTGCTAAGCAAAGCTCAAGAGAGTGTATTGTATTATTGAAGAATCAAAATTCACTTTTGCCATTAGATAAAAGCACTCTGAAGAATGTATTAGTAACAGGGCCTTTAGCTGCTGATACTTTAAACTCCATGAGTAGGTATGGTCCAAATAATGTAAGTTGTATAGCTGCTTTAAAAGGGATAAAGGATTATTTAGGTAAGAGTGTGAATGTAACATACGAAAAAGGTTGTGAAACGATAGATGCAACATGGCCTGAAAGTGAAATATTCCCTCAGCCACTTACCGATAAAGAAACTAAGGATATTGCTGATGCAGTTGCACAAGCAAAATTATCTGATGTGGTAATTGCAGTAATGGGAGAAGAAGAAAGTTTAGTGGGGGAAAGCAGATCCAGAACAAGTCTTGATTTACCAGGAAGACAATTACAATTGTTGCAGGCTTTACAAGCAACAGGAAAGCCAATAATACTGGTTTTAATAAATGGTAGACCATTGAGTATTAACTGGGCTAATAAATTTATTCCATCTATTATAGAAGCATGGTTTCCTGGAAAGGATGGCGGAACAGCTATTGCAGAAACAATTTTTGGTGATTACAATCCTGGTGGAAAATTAGCAGTTACTTTTCCTAAATCAGTTGGGCAGATTGAATACAACTTTCCTTTCAAACCAGGCTCTCATGCCGGACAACCTGGAGATGGGCCAAATGGTTTTGGTAAGACCAATTTATATGGATCGCTTTATCCTTTTGGCTTTGGATTAAGCTATACTTCATTTACTTATAGCAATCTTAAAGTTAGTCCAGAAACACAAAGTCCTAATGGCAATATAGAGGTGACAGTAGATGTTACCAATTCTGGTAAATATAAAGGAGATGAAGTAGTACAATTGTATTATCGTCAGGAACAAAGTAGTGTAACGGTTTATGAATCTCAATTAAGAGGTTTCGAAAGAATACCAATTAACCCCGGGGAGACAAAGACAGTGAAATTCGCATTAAAGCCCTCGGACTTTCAAATGCTTAATAAACAAATGAAGTGGGTGGTAGAACCAGGTTCCTATGAGATAATGGTTGGAAGCTCATCGGAAGATATCAGAGTAAGAAAACATTTTATAATATCAAATAATCAAAAATGAAAAGTGGACAAAACAATTTATTCTCATTAGAGGGTAAGGTAATCGTTGTTACTGGTGGTACCGGTATATTAGGTACTGGTTTTGTAGATGCAATTGTTGGTGCAGGTGGAAAGGTTGCTATCATTGACCTTAATCAGGCTAAAGGAGAAGAAAAGGTTGCTGAAATACAAGCTAATGGAGGAGAGGCAATGGCCGTTTGTGCAAGTGTTCTGGATGAAGCACAGATGACAGAAGCAAAAGATGCAATACTTGCTAAGTTTGGTAAAATAGATGGTTTAGTAAATGCCGCAGGTGGTAATGTTCCTGAAGGTGTATTGCCTCCCGATAAAGATGTATTTGAATTGAATATCGAAGGTATGAAAAAGGCTTTGGTATTAAACTTATGGGGTACTATTATCCCTACACAAATAATTGGACCAAGTCTGGCTAAAACAGGGAATGGCTCTATCGTAAATATTTCTTCAGTAAGTCCTAAGAGAGCTTTAACCAGAGTGCTTGGTTACAGCATGGGTAAAGCTGCTATCGACTGTTATACAAAATGGTTTGCTGTAGAAATGGGCAACCGTTATGGCGATAAAGTTCGTATGAATTCTATAATGCCTGGCTTCTTCCTAACTGCTCAGAACAAAACATTATTAACCAATGAAGATGGTTCACTTACTTCAAGAGGAGAATCAATTATTAGTCATACTCCATTTAAAAGATTTGGTCAGCCAGATGAATTAGTGGGTGCTTTAATATGGTTGCTGAGTGATGCTTCTAAATTTGTAACTGGCATGGATATTGGTGTTGATGGAGGTTTCACAATAAGCAGTGGCGTTTAAAACTTTAAATATTTAGATTAAATGAGAAATGTATTTTTCCCTTCTTATGGTAATGTAGATTTTAGAATGGAGCAAACCATGCGTTGGTATGGCCCAAATGATCCTGTATCTTTATCGGATATCAGACAGGCAGGTTGCACAGGTATTGTTTCCGCTTTACACCATATTCCAAATGGTACTGTGTGGACTGTAGAAGAAATTAATAAAAGAAAAGCAATTATAGAAGCTGCAGGTTTAACCTGGAGTGTAGTAGAAAGTGTACCGGTACATGAGTCTATTAAAACACAGTTGCCAGGGTTTGAAGTCTATATAGAAAACTACAAACAATCTATCCGTAATCTGGCTACATGTGGCGTAATGAATGTTACTTACAATTTTATGCCAGTGCTGGATTGGACAAGAACCGACTTAAGTTATGAAGTTGAAGATGGTTCAAAAGCATTAAGATTCGAGATGGCTGCTTTTGTTGCTTTCGACTTGTTTATTCTGAAAAGAAATGATGCTGAGAAAGACTATGATGCAGAAACAATTGCCAGAGCTACTGCAAGGTTCAATGCTATGAACGATGATGAAAAATTGTTATTGCAAAGAAATATTATTGCTGGCTTGCCTGGTAGTGAAGAAAGTTTTACAATAGATCAGTTTCAACAGGCATTAGATACCTATAAAGGTATTGACAGAAAGAAATTACAATCTCATTTGATATACTTTTTACAACAGATATTACCTGTTGCAGATGAGTGTGGTGTGGTAATGTCCATACACCCTGATGATCCTCCGTTTGCTGTGCTTGGATTACCAAGAGTGGTAAGCAATGCCGATGATGTACAAGCATTGATTGATGCAGTACCTTCTTTAAATAATGGTTTGTGTTTTTGTACTGGCTCTTATGGAGTATTGCCAAGTAATGATTTAGCAGGAATGGTAAAAAGATTTGGTGATAGAATACATTTTATTCACTTGAGAAGTACCAGAAGAAATGAGTTTGGCGATTTCTATGAAGATAATCATCTGGAAGGAGATGTAGATATGTATGCCGTTATTAAAGAACTGGTATTAGTTATGAGAAATAGAAAAGTTTCTATTCCTATGCGTCCGGATCATGGACATCAGATGCTGGATGATTTGAAAAAGAAAACCAATCCGGGATATTCTGGCATTGGTAGATTACGTGGATTAGCTGAATTAAGAGGAGTTGAATTAGGTGTACTCAGAAGTATTTAATATTACATGATTAAACAGGTAAAACATATTGTCCATTATTGTAACAGAAAGGCTACAGGGAAATTATTCTTTGTAGCCCTAAACCTATTATTGGTAATTACAGATCTTCATGCTCAGGAAGTTAAACGCTTTAAGAATGAGGTCTTTAATACTATTGATAGTGTTACTAATATTCAGTATGGCGAAGCTGTAAATATCAAAGGGGAAAAGCAGACACTTTTGCTGGATATTTTTAACCCGCATAATGATACCTTAAAGTATCGACCGCTGATGATATTTATTCATGGTGGTGGTTTTCAGAATAATACTAAAACAGGATCGTATAGTACATTAATTTGTTCTGGTCTTGCAAAAAGAGGTTACGTTACAGCAACAATAGATTACCGTCTTGGAATATCAAAGTCAAAGTCAGATACAGCATATTATGAGGCACTATATAGAGCTATTCAAGATGCAAAAGCTGCTGTAAGATTCTTTCGTCGTAATGCTAATCAATATGGTATTGATACTAGTCAGATATTTATAATGGGAAGCTCTGCAGGGGCTAAAACTGCCATGCACCTTGCTTATTTAAAACAGAACGATGTACCCAGTTATATTTCAAATACATTAGGTACGTTAGAAGGTAATAGTGGTAATGAAGGATTCTCTTCTAAAGTAAATGGGGTGGTTAATTGTTGGGGTGCTATGATGAACTTTCACTGGATTCAAAAAGGGGATGTGCCTTTATTTAATGTATGCGGGTTGAAAGATAAAACGTTTCCTTACGATTCATCTTTTAGTTACCATAGTTTTAATTATGGAGGTAAGATTTTGTATTACAGAGCTTTATCTGTTGGAGTGCCAACAGGATATAGACCATTTGAAAATACTGGACATACACTGGATAATAATAAATTAAAACAGGATAGTGCTTATCAGGATATTGCACAGTGGCTCTATACCCGATTAAAATATCATGCCCCTGCTAAACCGGAAATATTTAAATGGGAGAAAGAGATTGAAACTATTGAAAAATCTAATAAGACTTTTACCGAAAAAGGAGATAACAATATCTTATTTATTGGTAGTTCTTATATAAGACTTTGGGGGGAGAATATGGCGGAAGATCTTGCTCCAATTAAAACAATTAATCATGGATTTGGGGGAAGCAAATTAAGTGATGTAGCTTTTTATATTGATAGACTTGTGGCTAATCAACCAAATGTGAATGCTATTTATCTATATGTAGGAAATGATATTGTTGGTGCCGAATCTGATAAAACACCTCTTCAAGTATTGGAATTGGTAAAATATATTACATCAAAAATAAGGAATCATTTTCCTGAAGTAACAATATACTGGTCAGAAATATCTCCTTGTGAAAAGAGATGGAGAGTATGGAATCTGATTCAGGAAGCTAATAAGCTAATAAAGAATTTTTGTGCAAATGAAAACAAGGTCAAATTTGTAGAGACATCCTCTTATTATTTAAGTGATAAAAACTTTCCTAAAACAGAGTTTTATAGAGATGACCATTTACACTATAATAAAGAAGGTTATAAAGTTTGGGGAGGAATTATAAAAAAAGAAATTTTAAAACAGTAATATTTATTTAATTTTTTATTTTAAAAACACGCATATGAAACAATTGAACATTTCAGCAAGAGTGAATCAGATAATGATTGCTTTAGTTTTGTTTTTTGCAACAACATTGTTGATTCAAAACAAATCGTATTCTCAACAACAAATAGGATATTATCCTAATATGGATGGCGGATTGGAAAACCAACCAGGGGGGACTTTGCCAACTAAGATTGATACTATTAGATGGTATTATTCAACCAATGGTGCTGCAGCTACCCAAGCAAGGACTGTATCTACAATTGGAGGTTATGGAGGTCCTAAGTTTGTAACTATTGGTAGAACTACAGGTAATGCAACTTCATCTACTTCAGTGAGTACCAACTCTATTAAAACAACAACTCTTTCACCAAACACGCTGTATGTTGTTTCTTTTTTCTACAGAGCCAATGTGGCTAATCAGGTAGATTCCCATGATTCTTCTTACATATATGTTAGTCCCGACGGAACTTCTGGAAATAGGATGAAAACTTATATTAAACTACAGCATCCAAATCCTACAGCATGGACATTCTTTACTGACACTGTAAGAACAAATGGTGTTGTAACCCCTACAATTGCTGGCTGTGGTGGTATAAATATCAAAACATCCGTTTTGGGAAGTGCTTGTATGATTGATGTAGACAATTTTGTTATGTATCCTGCCGATAATCAAACAACTGGTGCAAATGATGTAACTGCTCCAGGTGCTGTTACAGGTGCTTCTGCAATTGCTTCAACACCTGCTGATGTATTAATAAACTGGAACGCTCCTGCTACAGGTATTGATAGTGGTGGGTACATTATTGTAAGATATACTACACTGCCTACTGGCACTGATAACCCTTTACAAAATGCAGTATATGCTGTAGGAGATACCGTTACAGGTGCAAATGTTGGTATAGTTACTTATATTGGAAAAGGCACTTCAATTGATGATAATTTTAATGTTGCTGGGGGTACTACATATTATTACAAAATTTATGCTGCTGATAAAGCATTCAATTATTCAACTGCTGCTAGCGTTCAAGCTACCACTTCAAGCTATGCCTATTTTTACTACAATGGAGCTGGAGCTTTAGAGAATATTGCAAGTTGGGGTAAAAATACAGATGGTTCAGGTGCACATCCTGCTGACTTTATTAGTTCAGGACAATATTTTTACTTACAGAATGCTACTGCTGTTACCTTGACTAATCCTTGGACAATATCTGGTTCTTCATCAAAAGTTATTTTGGGAAGTGCTATTCAGCCTGCGATTAATTTTACAATTTCTTCTACAGGTTCGTTTAGTGGTAAAATGGATGTAATAACTCCTTCAACTGGTAGGAATTCTTTAACGGTTAATGGTGGTTTAATACCCACTTTTGGAATTGTTACTGGTAACCCAGATTTAACAGTAGGGACATCAGTAAACACTACTATACCTAAAGTGAGCTACAACAATGTAACGATCAGTTCTCCTTCTTCTGCAATTATAGATATTGCTGATACTTTATTGGTAAATAATTTAACTGTTAATGTAGGTTCTGTATTGACTACAACCACGAAATCGGGTAGCTCATTGTCACCAATTACTGTGTCAGCTGGTGGATTAGTTACTATTAATGGTACTTTAGAAACAGCAAAAACCACAGGATTGTATTCTGCTACTTCTGTAGCAACATTAAACTTTTTAAGTGGTACTCCTAATTATGTACTTGGACCAGGTTCTACTATTGTTTATAACAAGGTAGCTACTTCTACTGTTCAAACAATTTCGGCTACTAAATATGCTAATTTAACTATTGCTGGTGCTTCTCCTAAAACATTTGAAGCAGGAAGTGTATATGTTTCTGGGAACTTTGTATATACCAGTACAGGCACTGCATCTGGCAATCTTATAGCAGCACCTACAAGCGTAGAATTCAATGGTACTGGTGTTCAATGGATAGATAGCATGCCAAGTCCATATTTCCCAGATATTACTTTCTCTGGTGGTGGAACTAAAAAATTACATACTTCTATTATATTGAATGGTATAATAAATCTGGTAAGTGGTAAAGTTGATGTAGGTGCAGATACGCTAACAGTAACACCTCTTGCAACAATTGGATCAGGATTAGCTGGTTCTTATTTTATGACAGGTAATACTGCAACAGGAAGAGTTTTCCTTCAAGGAATTGGTATCTCCAGTACTGTTACCGTACCTGTTGGTTCTCCTGCTAATTATTTACCTGTTACTCTTACTCCTGGTTCAAGCACAAATGAAATGACTGTTGCTGCATTTGATGGTTTAACAACTGATGGAACTTTTGGTGGAACGCCGGTTAATGCTACTGCTAAGGCACAATCAATAAATGCTTTTTGGAACATAGCTAGTTTATCAGGTACTGGAAATGTACAAATAGGAGTTAACTGGCCTGCTGCTATAGAAGGATCAACATTTACCACTGCACCAAATAATCAAATTAAACTAGTTGAGTATAATGGTACTAAATGGGTTCCAGGTTCATTTGGAACTGCAAATAATGCCAGCAATATTGCTTCAGATAGTTTCTCTACATTTACAGTATTTACTGTTACACAAACACCAGGTACACTTCCAGTTTCAAATGTGAAATTGAATCTTTCTAAAGTGAATAATTCGGTTAAAGTTTGTTGGAATACGATCGACGAAATAAATACGGTAAATTGTATTGTAGAAAGAAGTAATGATGGAGTAAACTTCACACCAGTACATACTACTGCTGCTGCTGGAAACATAGCACAATGCAGTTATTCTTTCCCAGATATGTTCTTTAAATTAGGATCTAACTATTACAGAGTTAAAATCACTAATCAAGATGGAAGTTTTATTTACAGTAATGTAAGTGCTATTAACATTAAATCGAATCCAATTTTTGTAATCTTAGGAAACCCTGTTGCTAAGAATAATGTTGCTGTTCAGGTAAATGCAATTGAAGATGGTAATTATCAACTTGCTCTCATTAATTCTACTGGACAAATATTAAGCTCAAAAATAGTTTCCATTACTAACAATGCCGCAATATTTAATCTTTCCATACCTGGAAACTTAGTAGGAGGTACATACTATGTAAAGGTAACCGGCGCATTGGTAAACAACACTATACCAGTTATTATAAAATAAGTTTTTTCTAATAAAGATGAATATACATAAGAATATCATTTTGGTTCTTGCTACTATGCTGGTTACTATTGCCAGCATTGCTCAGCAGGGAACAGGAGCCTTTATATCAATGGATGGTGGGATGGAAGGACAGAGTGCAGGTTCGTTAACTAAAACAGGTGGTTCTTCAAAACCAACTACTGTCTGGGCAAGAAGTACTGTTACTGGCAAATCTACTATTAATGGTATATTTAATACAGGTGGAAGAACAGGTGATAAGTTTCTAAGGATAAATGATACGGTGACTGCTTCTACTTCTGGTGAATATGTTCTATCTCCTTATGCTACTCCAGGATCAATAATAGGAGGTAATTCTTATGTGGTTCAATTTTTCTACAGAGCAAGTGATAGTTTGAATTTTCCAAGTACAACCATGAGTGTTGGCGTTTCAAATGCTTCATCTACAGCTGCAACTTTAACTAAAATGATTCCTAACGCTGATAGTACAAACACTACTATCTGGCTTAAATCGGTTAATATTGTAACAGCAGCAAATGGCCCATTAGCGCATGATACCGGGTTCTCGGTTTTTAAAATTGCCGGTGGACCCACTAACAATGCTAAAGCAATTGACTTAGATGACTGGGTGGTTTATGCTGGAACTTTTGCTGATACCATTGCTCCAGATCCTCCTTTAAATGCTTCTTTAAATAGTCCTACTTCGGCTTCTTTAACAGTAGCATGGCAGGCTTCACCCAACGTAGATTCTGGTGGTTATCTCGTGGTAAGATATATTACAGATCCTACAGGTGAACCTGATCCAAATGTAAATGGAATATACTCAATTGGTAATAGTATTGGTACTGGTACTGTTGCTTATACTGGTACAGCATTAACTTTTATCGATAACCAATTATTAAGCAATACTAATTACTGGTATAGAGTTTATACAGTGGATAAAGCGTTTAATTATTCTTCATTTGTTTCTGCTGGTGGAGCAACCAATGGAGTGCTTACTACAACTAAGTATTATATTGATGCTACAAACGGTAATGATGCTAATCCAGGTAATAGTATAACAGCTCCTTGGAAAACCATTGCCAAAGTAAACAGTACAAAGTTTACTCCCGGAGATTCTGTTTTGTTTAAGTGTGGCGAAGTATGGAATGGTGTTACACTTCATCCACTTGGTTCAGGAACTTCAGGTAGGCCAATTGTTATTTCAAAATATGGTACTGGTAATATGCCAAGAATAAATGCTGATACTATTGGTATTCATAATGTTCATGCAGTTTATTTATTTAATCAACAATATATTACGATTTCCAACCTTGAAGTTACTAATAACTATGCCGCAACAATGTCCGATACAATTGTAACATTTGGTGTACATGTGGTAGGAACCAATGCTGGTACTTTAAGAGGTATATCAATTAAAAATGTAGTAGTACATGATGTAACTGGTACTTATGGCTCAAAACCTGAATCAGGTGGTATTTTATGTCAGGTAACTGGAACTTCTACAATTACCATCTTCGATAGTTTAATTATAGAAGGATGTAAAGTATATAATGTTGACAGGACTGGAATTTCCACTCAATCCTCCTGGTCAGGTCGTGATATTAATGGTGATTATGGAACATCTCCTTGGCGACCATTTACCAATGTATTTATCAGGTACAACAGAATTGATAGTGCAGCAGG
>Ga0214192_1001785_pt1 | contig 11643 bp, 7 predicted proteins | sample TroBogEpilimnion_44_FD_153030 | JGI IMG/M metagenome (GOLD analysis project Ga0214192, IMG submission 153030) | Freshwater microbial communities from Trout Bog Lake, WI - 29JUL2008 epilimnion | ecosystem: Environmental > Aquatic > Freshwater > Lake > Epilimnion/Euphotic zone | place: Trout Bog... | reverse complement strand
ATTCGAGTGCGAGCTTGGCGATATCTTTTACAGAGTCTACTCTCTTGGATGTTGTTTCGCTCTGGATAGCGCCGAGTGTACCGGGACCCATAGCAGGATGCTTGGCGATGCCGTCGATGGCACCGACGAGGGCCTTGACTACTTCGTCATAGCTGAGTACACCCGCAGCAGTTTTGATACCCTCAGCAGGCACGAAAAAATTCTGTGGAGCAGTACACATCTGACCGGAGTATAGCGATACGGAGAAAGCCAGGTTCTGCGCCACCGGGCCGAAGTCAGCCACCGAGTCGATGATCACCGAGTTGACACCTGCCTTCTCAGTGAAAGTAGCTTTGCCGGGGAGAGACTCCACATAGTTGCCGAACTGTGAGCTGCCGGTATAGTCGATCAGCTTCACGAGCGGATGCTCGGCGAGTTTCTTGGTAATAAGTTTGTCGCTGCTGTCTACGGCGAGCTGGACCACATTGGTATCGATGCCTTTTTGTTGCAGCGCATTCTGGATTTCAGCTACTACGATAGCTATGGCATAGATAGATTTAGGATGCGGCTTGACGATGGCGGTATTGCCTGTGATGAGAGTCGCAAAAAGACCCGGCACAGTATTCCATGTCGGGAAAGTCGAGCAGCCGATCACGAGGCCCACGCCTTTTGGTACGGCATGATATTGTTTCTCTAGTTTGATCACTCCCTTGCCGGCTGGTTTCTCCCAAATCACAGACGATGGGAATCGCTTCAGCTCCTCCCAGCCCATAGCCACAGCCTCGAGAGCACGATCACTCGCATGAGGACCTGATGCCTGGAAGCTCATCACGAATGACTGACCAGTAGTATGCTGCGTAGCATAGGCGATCTCAAAGAAGCGGTTCTTGATACGCTCCAGCGCCTCGACGAGAATCTCCGCACGCTCATCGGCCGAGAGCTTACGCCACTGATCAAAGGCGCGGCCTGCGCGTACGATCAGTGTGTCAACCTCGTACGTCGGATAGGTGATGCCGAGGGGCTTCATAGTATATGGCGAGACCTCCTCGCCGACCCATGACACGGGATTCTGCTGATGGAGCTGTTCAAATTTTTTGCCGAGTTGTGCTTCGTATTCCTTCAGGCCATGTGTAGATGCCTCCTCGCCGTAGGCCTTTGGCGACTCCGGATACTGCGCGAAGAATGTACGCGCATGGATAGCCTTCACGGCGTTTTCCAAAGTCTCTCTGTTGGTCTGTGTCAGTGTCTCTGCTTTCGCTTCTGTGCTTGTCATATGATTTATTTTGCTTTGTTAGATTTAGGACAATGAAAGTAAAGTTTTTTGGGAGAAAAAAGGAAAATGGAGCCGGAGGGTGGCAAGCACCAAAAAAGAAGCCCCCGCCTTTCGGCCGGGGGCTAGTAACCATACACACATGAAAATCTTAAACACAAACCCTTAAAATTTCTCTATCCTTAGTATTTACGAAATGGCCGGATAAACGGATTTGAGGAAAAGAGAAATTATCGTTTTTAGCTAGGGGCTAATGAGTACATTTGCTCAAAATCAATAAACATGAACATTCAGGATGCAAAGGTGCTGGTGACCGGTGGAGGCTCCGGTCTGGGCTACGAGACCGCTAAACTGCTCATATCCAAAGGCGCCAAAGTCGTAATCTGCGGCAGAAAGAAAGAGGTACTCGACAAAGCTGCGAAAGAATTGGGGGCAACGGCTATCGTCGCTGACGTGAGTAAAGAAGCTGATGTGATAAAGTTGGTCGCTGAAGCGCAAAAAGCCCTCGGCGGACTGAATGTCCTGATTAATAATGCAGGATTTGGCACATTCGCTCCGCTGCTGGAGATCAAGGTAGAAGATTTTGAAAAAGTACTGGATACGAATGTCATCGGGGCCATGCTCTGCGCACGTGAGAGTGCGAAAATCTTTGTAGCGCAAAGCTCGGGTAACATCATTAATATCTCCTCTACTGCAGGACGCTCGGGTTTCGCGGGAGGCAGTGTATATACAGCGAGCAAATTTGCGCTGAGCGCGCTGACAGAGTGCTGGCGTGCTGAGCTGCGCAAACACAATATCCGCGTGATGCAGGTGAATCCGAGTGAGGTACAGACGGATTTTTTCATCGCAGCCGGAGGAGCTCCGAGACCCTTTAACGAGAGCAAACTGCAGGCGACCGAGATCGCTCATACCATCCTGAGCATGCTCGAAATGAATGATCGCGGTTTCATCACCGAGGCTACCGTTTTCGCCACCAATCCTAAATAAAATCATGCAATCACATCATATCGCTGTCACTAAGACGGCGCGTTATTATACCATGGGCAGCCTGACTGAGCAGACTCAGGAGATATGGTTTGTCATACATGGCTGGGCGCAGCTGGCGGAGCAGTATATCAGCAGCTTCAAAGCGCTGGATGATGGCACGCGCTTCATCATCGCTCCCGAGGCGCTGAATAAATTTTACATCAAAACCGGCAAACCCGAGGTCGGCGCCACCTGGATGACACGCGAAGACAGAGAGCATGAGATGGCAGACTATGTTGCCTATCTCAATACCCTGTATGATGCATTGAACCTCGGCGCGCAGAACGCTAAGATCGTGGTGCTGGGCTTTTCGCAGGGAGTCGCCACGACCTCACGCTGGATGTATCAGAACCCGCGCAAGGCTGACACGCTCATCTTCTACGCCGGAGAGCCGGGAAATGAATTGCAAAATCCGGAAAGTATAGCTGCGTTTGATAAAACCAAAAACTACTTCATCTGGGGTTCGGAGGATCCATTCGTCAATGAACTGAACATTCAGAAATTTAAAGACATGCTGACCAATTTTGAATTTGTGCCATTCGAGGGAAAACATGAGATCAATGCAGATGTGCTTCTGGCATTAAAATAAAAAAGGCGAACGACCGAAATCATTCGCCCTGAGGGGGGACAATCTGTTTATTTTTTAGGGCTTGTGTTTGAGCGCTGCCATTACTGCATCCAGATCTACGTTTAGACCTTTGGCGACCGCCATCCCGAGCTTGACATCAGCTCTGAAGAAATGGCACAGCTGACGATTGATGATCAGGTCGCGCTTCGGGCCGGAGATCCCACTCATCGCACCGACGATATTAGATACCAGATTATGCCGATCATAGTCATTCATGACTTTATTAAATAACCAACCCGGCTGCGTGTAGTGGTCATTTTCCCCCGGTGCATTGCGGTCATACCAGTCTGCTGCGGTGCTATCGAGCTTCAGAGCAGGCTCTTTGTATGTCTCATCGGTATAGATGTCATCGAAACTATTCGGAAAATAATTCGGATCGCTGCCACCATTGCCATCTACGCGCATAGCTCCGTCGCGCTCATAGTTGGCGACCATGTAGGGGCATTTGTTGACGGGTATCTGCTCGTAGTTCGCACCGAGACGGTAACGATGAGCGTCGGGATAGGAGAGCAGGCGGCCTTGCAGCATCTTGTCCGGTGAATAACCGATACCATCTACCACATGCGCCGGGGCAAAGGCCGACTGCTCCACATCCGCGAAATAATTTTTAGGCACCTGATTTAGCTCCAGCACACCCACATCTATCAGTGGGAAACCCGCGTGCGGCCAGATTTTAGTAAGGTCAAAAGGATTGAAGGCAAAGGCTTTGGCTTGCTGCTCCGTCATCACTTGTATCTTCATATTCCATTTTGGGAAATCCTTCCGATCTATCGCCTCCACCAGATCGCGCTGAGCAAAGTCAGGATCTTTTCCCTTCATTTCTACTGCCTCATCATTGGTGAAGTTCTTAATACCCTGCTGCGTCTTGAAATGGAATTTCACATACACCGTTTCATTCTGCGCATTGATCATCGAGAAAGTATGGCTGCCATATCCATTCAGGTGGCGATAGCCGTATGGTGTACCCCTGTCACTCATCAGGATCATGACCTGGTGGAGGCTCTCTGGATTGAGGCTCCAGTAGTCCCACATCATGGTCGGGCTTTTGCAGTTAGTGCGCGGGTCTCTCTTTTGAGTATGGATGAAGTCGCCGAACTTTTTAGGGTCCTTGATGAAAAATACCGGCGTGTTATTACCTACCAGATCCCAATTGCCATCCTCTGTATAAAATTTCACTGCAAAACCCCTCGGGTCCCGCTCTGTATCGGCGCTGCCTTTCTCACCACCCACTGTGCTAAAACGCAGAAACACTTTTGTCTCCTTGCCGATCTTATTGAAAAGTTTCGCCTTGGTGTATTTAGAAATGTCGTGTGTCACTGTGAAAGTGCCAAAAGCGCCGCTGCCCTTAGCGTGCACCACTCTCTCAGGGATCCGCTCCCTGTTGAAATGTGCCATTTTCTCATGCAGGATATAGTCCTGTAGGAGCAGCGGTCCGCGTGGGCCTGCGCTCATAGTATTTTCATTTTCCACATACGGCCTGCCGCTGGCGGTGGTGAGCTTTCTGTTATTTCCGTGCGTTTCTGACATATTTTTGAATTTTATAATGCAAATATGGTCACCGAAATGCTATCAACCAAACTGATATTTTCTATATTGTGATAGAATAAATCTATATCTCATGAATCTGCAGCAACTCGAATACATCATCGCCGTCGACCAGTATCGCCATTTCGCTAAAGCGGCTGAAAAGAGTTTTGTCACACAGCCCACACTCAGCATGATGATCAAAAAGCTAGAGGAGGAACTCGACATCGTGATCTTTGACAGGAATAAGCACCCCGTCGAGCCGACCAAAGAAGGCGAGGAGGTCCTGCGCCGTGCACGTGTCATGGTAGCGGAGGCCAATAGCCTGAAGGAATTTTCTAAAGAACTAAAGGGGGAGATCACCGGTGAGCTGCGCCTGGGTATTATTCCAACACTGGCGCCTTATCTACTGCCGATATTCCTCAGATCTTTTACTAAGAAATTCCCTACCCTGAAACTCTTCGTCTATGAGATGGTCACCGACGAGATCATCCTCAAACTAAAAACAGGTGAACTTGATATGGGCCTTCTGGCTACACCCCTGCATGAGGGACAGATCGCCGAGCATATATTATTCTACGAGGAGTTCTTCGCATACGCATCTCTCACCGAGAAGCTGCCAAAGAAAAAATACCTACTCCCCAAAGAGATTGACACCAGCCATCTCTGGCTGCTACAGGAGGGCCATTGCCTCCGCACTCAGGTGTATAATCTCTGTGAACTGAAAAAGCTAAACGTAGAGACCGAAAACCTTCACTACGAAGCAGGCAGCATAGAGACCCTCATCAATCTCGTAGACAGGCATAATGGCATCACTATCATCCCCCATCTGACAGTCCTCAATCTTAAAGCCGCCCAGAAGAAGAAAGTGCGCGAATTTTCCGACCCCAAACCAGTGCGCGAAGTGAGCCTGGTGGCGCTGAAGACATTCCCAAGAAAAGTGCTGCTGCAAAAACTCAAAGAAGAGATCATCAAATCCCTCCCACCTGAATGCGGTCCCATAAAACACAAAAGCATCATCAATATCTGAAAGCAAATTGTCATTGCGAGGAGCGAAGCGACGTGGCAATCTGGAACGATAAGTGAGGACACAGCTAATGCACCAAACACTGCATCTTAGTCGGTAGATCCGGATTGCTTCGTCGGATGCCTCCTCGCAATGACGGAATTTTGTTTACTTACTACTCAGCCTGATCACAGGCACGATCATCTCTTCCAGAGAGATACCGCCGTGCTGGAAAGTATTTTTGAAGTAAGCCACGAAGTGATTGTAGTTGTTCGGATAGACAAGATACTTATCAGTTTTAGCAAAAATATAGGTAGATGTCAGGTTTGACTTCGGTAGCATGATCTCCTCCGGATTCCTGACTGCAAAGACATCACGCTCCTCATACTGGAGGTTGCGGCCTGTCTTGTAGCGAATGTTGGTCGTAGTCTGCCTGTCGCCGATACATTTTGACGGATCCTTCACACGTACGGTGCCATGATCTGTCGTGATGATCATATTGATATCCTTGCCTGCGAGTTTCTTTAGTGCATTGAGCAGCGGTGAATGCTCGAACCATGACACAGAGAGCGAGCGATAGGCCGCCTCGTCATTTGCCAGTTCCTTCAGCACCTCCATCTCCGTACGTGCGTGAGAGAGCATATCGACGAAATTATAGACGATCACATTCAGGCGATTGTTCATGTAGTTGAGGATATTCTCCTCGAGCAGCAGGCCATCGCGGTGGTTGGTGATCTTGGTATACTGCGTTTTGATCGGCTCGTGGAATGTCTTCTTCACCATCGCATCGAGAAACTCCGCTTCATACATATTCTTGCCTCCCTCATCATCATCGTTCAGCCACTTGTCAGGGAACTTCTTCTGTATATCTATCGGCATCATACCGCTGAAGATCGCATTGCGGCTGTACTGTGTGGCAGTAGGCAGGATGGCATAGAAAGTATCCTCCTCCTCTACTCTGAAGTATGGCGTGATCAGGTGCTGTATACTCCTCCACTGATCGAAACGCAGATTATCTATCAGGATCACAAAGGTCGGCTTAGGCTGCTTGATCAGGTCAAACACTTTGCTTTTGAAAAGCGTGTGGGACATGATCGGTGCATCTTTGCCCGGCTCTCCGGCGATCCACTTCTTATAGTTCTTGATCACGAATTTATTGAACTCATTATTCGCCTCACTCTTCTGCATCTCAAATACCTCCGTCATTTCAGCGGTGTTTGATTTGTTGAGCTCCAGCTCCCACTTGATCAGGTCGCGATAGAGATCGGCCCACTCCTGATAGGTGAGATTGTCCTGTATACGGGTGAAGAGCCCCTGGAACTGCGAACGATAATCAGCGATAGTCTTATCACTGACGAGGTCGCTTTTGTTGATGATTTTTTTGAGTGTGGAAAGTATCTGCTGTGGTTTGACTGGCTTGATCAGGTAGTCTGCTATCTGGGAGCCGATGGCGTCTTCCATCAGGTTTTCCTCTTCGTTTTTGGTGATCATCACCACGGGCAGCTGCGTATTGTAGTCCTTGATCAGGGTCAGTGTCTGCAGGCCGCTCAGGCCCGGCATCGACTCATCGAGGAAGACTACATCAAAGTGATTTTTATGCACCTGATCGATGGCGTCTTTGCCATTGGTCACTGTGGTCACTTCGTAGCCCTTATCGCGCAGGAAAAGCACTTGTGGTTTCAGCAGGTCTATCTCGTCATCAGCCCAGAGGATGTTAGTTTTGCTCATTGGAGTTTTTTAAGGGTTAAAAAGATTGGTCAAAGTAAAACTGATCCTATGGAGAGAGATTTACTAATACAATCGTAAGGTACGCAAAGATAGTGTACGCCGAGAAATAAATTAACAAATATTGAGCCAGAGGGAATGTGGCTTAGGGCTTAGTATTATCAGCCACAGGCGCCGGCGTAGGATTAAAGAACCTTCTGATCGCCGCCGCAGTCTCATCGGGCAGCTCTATCATCGGGCAGTGACCACAGTGATCGAATGCGATCACTTCAGAGCCCTTGATGTCGCGTTTGAATCTGTACGCATGATTGAAAGGCACTATCTTATCATCCTTACCCCAGATGATGAGCGTCGGGCATTTGACCGAAGCGATCATGCCAGAATCGGGGAACTGCCCGCTACTCGCGAGTGCAATCGCCGCAGGTATATTGCCTTCCCTATTCCAGATCATGTTATTGTCCTTGACAGCCTCATGATTTATTTTGCTGTGGTCATAGTAGATCTTCCTTGCATTGCCCTCGGAGAAGGATAGCGGAAATCCCTTCTTCAGAAAGTACCCGATGAATGGCATCTTCAGGGCACGTGCTGCATTATTGGACACATTCTCCATATCATAACCAGCGGATGCAATCAGGACCAGTTTTTTTACCCGATCAGGATGATCGACGGTAGTGCCCCAGCTCATCATGCCTCCCATCGAGTTGCCCACGAGATAGACAGAGTCCACGTGCATCGTATCCAGCATGAATGTCATAAAGTCGCGGTACTGCTGTATATAGTCGGGCTTATCTCCATCAGGCTGCGGCAGGTCGCTCAGCCCGAAGCCCGGCAAGTCGATGCGAATGACGCGGTAGTCATTCTTCATACGGTCACGCAGCTTATCCCAGTTTCGGAAGGAGCCACCGAGGCCGTGTATCATGACCACAGGCACACCGCTGCCCTCATCCGTATAGTGGATCTCAGCGCCACGCCATAGCACGAAGTGGGAAGAAGACTGAGTGAATTTGGCTTTGACTTCCGCCTTGCTCACGATCAGGTTTGGCCTGAAAGTGGCTATCAGCAATGGAATGGCGATGAGCACCACGACGATGATCAGAATGACCCGGAGCGTTTTTTTCATCTTACAAATTTATACTTCCCGTGAGACTTTATATATGCGTTCAATCAAATAACAATTTTCCATGCTAATAAATCGGTTGCGTCGCCGTTTTGTAATAATTCTGTCAGTAATGATGATGCTTACTTTATTCTAAACGCATTTATATACTTTAGAGGAAAACAAACGATGAAAAGTCTATTGAGCCTGCTGGCGGTGCTGATACAGATCACAGTGCTGGCGCAGACACGAGACACCAGGGCTAAACTGGATATCATGGGCCGCACAGGTGAGGCGAATATCTCACCTGATGGCAAAATCTGGTTAGTGTCCGCCATGGGAGAAACGTATTACTCCAATGGTATCGACTCAGACTGGCACTATGTCATGAAGTCTGAGAAGACAAAATATCCCGCGATCGCTTCTCTCGATGCTGCACAAATGGAGCGCGTGACGTTCTTTGACAAAGACAGGGCCATCATTACGGGATATATTTCGTCCAATCCCAAAGATTTTACCAAAGACGGATACTACCGCACGACAGATGGTGGGAAAACTTGGACGCTACTCAGCTATGGCGGCAACTCATGGATATATGATGCCTGCGCAGATGCCAGGGGAAATATGTGGATGGGCGGCTCCTCAGGCGATATTTTTTACTCCCATGATTTTGGCGAGCACTGGGAGAAGCTCAAATCTCCCTTTGGGAATAACCGGATGCACCGGATCTATATGGTGGATGACAAGCGGGGAATAGGCGGAGCCCTCTCAAATAATATCTACTCGACTGAAAACAATTGGGCCACAAATCAACAGATACCAAGTCCGCTCGACCAGAAAAAATATACCGGCGGCAGCAGTTTCAGCGATGACAGGATCGAGCAAATCGTGTTGTTTGGTCACTATATAGCGGTGAATCAGAACGGGCATATTTTCTATACCGATGAGAAGAATATACAATGGCAGAAGTTTCCCGTGGATGTGCAGACATTCACCTCAGATGGCAGCAAGCTGTATGCTGTCACTTCGGACCTACGCGTCCTTGAGTTCTCTGACCCGCTGACTTATAAGCCGTTTACAGATATACATCTCAAAAAACTGCCCACGAGTATCACATTGGTGAATGGAGCACTCTACTTCAGCAAAAACGCCAGTGCCATATGCAGGATCAGCCCCACAGAATATAAAGAACATGGGCTCTACACTACTGATCAGCCCATCTCTGATATGGATCTCATAGCAAAAGGCCAAACACTCACCTGGGGCTCTGATGGGGAGGATCTATATCTCTCGGATAATAATGGAGAGGCATGGTACCGTGAGGCTTCGTCCGATTTTCCCATACATACTATCCGGCCGCTGGGTGATACAGGCGTGATCCTGTGGGATGGGGCGAAAAATCATTTATACTCCCTGCGCACCCATGCTGTCACAGACTACACTGATCCAAATCCGATCAAAGATTTCATGTCTACCCCGGTCAGGCGCATGCTGGTGGAGTCTGGCAGTCAGGGATGTTTCCATCATTTTGAAAACTATGTGTCATGGGAGGACCTTTTCAACTCTACACTCACTGTCAGGGCATGCAGTACAGACCGCAATAGTGACTACACGACAGACCAGGGCAGAGATGTGCCTCAGTATAAAAACCCACTATATCACAAAGATATCAAAGCTCAGGATATAGCGCTATTGCTGGCAGCCATCGATTCAGCCCCGTATGCCGTGCCTGCGATAGCAGACTTTCATATCACGGAGAAAGACAAAAATGAATATAAAGCTGGCATCGATGAGTGGATGAAAGGAGCATATTATGGAGAGAAAAAAACACAAAAGGAAGAGAGAAAGGCGTTCTACACAAAGGTGCCGGACATGGTCGATACGCTGTCCGGATCAGTAGTAACAGATATACTGGATGAAAAGGAGAGAATGACCAGTACCACTTCTATGTGGTTTACGATTAAACTGACCAATGAGAGTGGCGATTCATTGATCTTTTATAAAAGATATTACACCCAGGCAGCCTGGCATTTGCCATGGGTGGTGGCGTATCACGGATATTATTTTATGTCGCATGACATCCGGTTTTCGAGATTTATCGATGGCTGCCTGCCGGATGATTTCTATGGGAAATCTGCCTTTCGCAATAGCGCGCTGCTCGCTGAGATCGCCTCCTATCTATATGACAAAAAGCAAAAAAAATGATAAAAAGACTGTCATAATCTGTGCCTTGCGCCTGCGCGGTGAGGAGCTATTTGCACACTTCACAGCCATTTTCTATATTTGCACATGGCAATAAGAAATACCCCCGTAGATCGCTTCTCTGTCGAAGGGATCACATTCGATGACGTACTGCTGCTTCCCGGCTACTCAGAGGTCCTGCCCCGCGAAGTAAACATCAAGACAAAACTTACCAGAAATCTCGAGATCAATGTGCCCATAGTATCGTCTGCTATGGATACCGTGACTGAATATGCCATGGCTATCGCCATAGCCCGCGAAGGCGGCATCGGCATCCTGCACAAAAACATGTCTATCGACAAACAAGCCGAGCAGGTACGCCGAGTCAAACGTGCCGACTCCGGCCTGATCATAGATCCGATCACCCTCCTCGAGAACGCCACCGTCGGTGATGCGATGCGCCTGATGAGCGAAAATAAAATAGGCGGCATCCCTATCATCAATAAAGCAAACAAACTCGTCGGCATCCTGACCAACCGTGACCTGCGTTTTGAGAAGAATCGTAAGAAGCTGGTGAGTGAGGTGATGACCACCGAGCACCTGATCACCGCTCCAAAGGGCACTGATCTCAAGAAAGCAGAAACCATCCTCGAAAAATATAAGATCGAAAAACTGCCAGTGGTGGATGCAAAGGGCTTCCTCGTCGGCCTGATCACCTATAAGGATATCCTCAAGGTCCGCAATAACCCAAACAGCAGCAAGGACCCAATGGGCCGCCTGCTCTGCGGTGCCGCTGTGGGTGTGACCGCTGACATCCTCGAGCGGATCGAGGCGCTGGTGCACGTGGGTGTAGATGTAGTGACGGTCGACACAGCGCACGGACACTCACGCGGTGTACTCGAAGCCATCAAAAGAGTAAAGAAGACATACAAAAATCTCGATATAATCGGCGGCAATATCGCTACCGAAGCAGGTGCCAAAGCCCTGATAGATGCAGGCGTGGATGGCGTGAAAGTAGGCGTCGGCCCCGGCTCTATTTGTACTACACGTATCGTAGCAGGTGTGGGTGTACCTCAACTCTCCGCTATCGCCAATGCCGCAAAAGCAGCCAGCAAAAAGAACATCCCTATCGTAGCCGACGGCGGTATCCGCTATACAGGCGACGTGGTGAAGGCCCTCGCTGCAGGTGCGGATACGATCATGGCGGG
>Ga0214192_1001782_pt1 | contig 11647 bp, 6 predicted proteins | sample TroBogEpilimnion_44_FD_153030 | JGI IMG/M metagenome (GOLD analysis project Ga0214192, IMG submission 153030) | Freshwater microbial communities from Trout Bog Lake, WI - 29JUL2008 epilimnion | ecosystem: Environmental > Aquatic > Freshwater > Lake > Epilimnion/Euphotic zone | place: Trout Bog... | reverse complement strand
TCATCAATGAATTCTCGGCAAGTGGCCTATTACTCAATACTATTACCAATGGGATAAATAATCCGGTCAGTCTGGCGACTGATAGTCAGGGTAATGTCTGGGTTGCCAATAATGGCGGTTTCGATTGGTACACCGGTAATAGCCAAAATAGCTCTATTGAGAAGTTTTCTGCCAGTGGCGCCTTGCTGTATTCTCTGGATACCAATGATGCAGTACATATTGCCTTGGCGACAGACAGCCAAGGTAATGTTTGGGTGGCAGCGAGTTCAAAAAATAATGATGTATACCATGATCTAATAGCAGAAATATCTGCCAATGGCGTATTAGAACAAAAAATGTCTTCCGGTATCGGTATGATTAGCAGTTTGAGTATTGATAGTCAGGGTAATGTTTGGGTTACTGATACCGGTCACAACAGTGTTGAAGAATTTGTTGTTAATTCTAGTACAGTGATTAACCAAAGCACACAAATCACGGTAACGGCTACAGCAAATAGTACGACCACACATCCGGTTCTTTCCATTGCCAATGCCATGGTAATTCAACCCGTACATACAGGGGATACAGTGATTATACCCGATGCTCTCAGTTTTACGGCAAATGCAGTGACAGCCGCGAATGTAACTGCAGCAGGTGGTTCTGTTACTACCTTAGCAGGTTGGGTAACGGGAGCATTAAGTGTTAAAGGCGCGAACGAAGCTGCTCACAGCATTGATTGGTTTAACTTCAATGGTAATACCTATCTGGTTGAACAAGCCAACGCACAAGGTCAAGCCTATGGGACAGGGAATACCATTGTGCAGTTAGTAGGGGTGTTTAATGAGCAGCACGCCAGTTTTAGTGGACATACGCTGACGTTGGCGTAATTGCATATCATTAAAGTGGCGAACAACCTCTTCGCCACTTTAAAAACGATTTTCAGCAAGCTATCCAGATAAAGAATATTAGAATTTAGAAGCAGTTATTCTAACAATTAAATCTTTCTGTTAAAATGATCGGCTAAGCAACAATTATTTTTCTTAAAACTTTTTGGTAGAAATTATGGCTTTTGTAGTCACTGAAAATTGTATTAAATGTAAATTTACTGACTGTGTCGATGTGTGTCCCGTTGATTGTTTTCATGAAGGTCCTAACTTTCTAGTTATTGATCCTGATGAATGTATCGACTGTACTTTGTGCGAGCCAGAATGCCCAGCAAATGCTATTTTTGCCGAAGACGAAGTGCCAGAAGATCAGCAAGAATTCATTGCCTTAAATGCTGAATTAGCTAAATTGTGGCCTATTATTACTGAAGTTCAAAAGCCACAGGCTGATGCGGATGACTGGAATGGTAAAGAAGGTAAATTGGATTTGCTAGAAAGATAATCCACTTACTATTTATGGCTGTTTTACTGTTTTCCGACAGCTAAAACGGTCATAATAATCAGCTAATAACAGTGACTTTGCCGCCACTGTTACGGGCACTGGCAAGCATAAAGCTAAGTTTATCTAAATGTGCGAACTGTTGTTGCGCCTGTTTAATTAATTGTTCTGCGCGTTCGCTTCCTTCAATCACACAAAAACCAGTTGGTCCCCAAGAAGTTTGACCAATACCGACAGCACCTTGTGTGGCTAGCCACTGCATGGCTGCTGATACTTCTGGACTAGTAAAGATACCGCCTTGAGCAGCGGCAAAATGTTCACCGACAGCAAGTTGCAACTGACTGATAACAGAACCAAATTGCTTGAGATCGTTTTCCGCGACCGCAGGCAAGCCTTGCATTAACAGCAAATAACATAAGCGTGCGGCTAGTTCAGCAGGAAAAGGCGGCAAGTTTTTGAATGCCTGTATTTCCTGTTGACCATGCAAACCTTGTCCACGTTGATCAAATACTAATATAAATCGCCAATCATCAGGAATATTAAAGTGTGCAAGAACCGGAGGTGTAATGGTACTTTGCCCCCGACCACCATCAACGACCAAACCACCCAGCTCAAAAATACCAATACCAATACCCGAACGTAAGCCCCTTTCGGTAACGGCAGCAATATCTCTAATACTGAGTTTAAGATCATATAAAGAATTCAGTGCACAACCTATGGCGAGCGACATTTGCGTACCAGAACCTAAGCCGACATGTTCTGGAATGGCAGATTCAATCGCTATATGGATATTGCTAGAAACATTCAACGCATCACAGAGCAGTTTTAGGCAGTTTTCGGCACGCTGAGCTGATGGACCAATAACTTGACAACTTGTTGCCAGATTTGCAGATAAGTGTGTACTAATTTCATTTAAGGCGATGCCAATACTACCGAAATCACGACCCAAGGAACCGCTTAAATCGATAAAGCCCATATGTAAACGAGCCGGTGCGATGACCGAAACTTTAAAAGGCTGGTTAATCAAGTTTTTTGTTATTGTCTGATCCATAGGTGTCATTATACCTGATAGTATTGAAAAAATTTCCATCAGAATCGTCTAAGAAGTAAAAAACAGATAATTTTGGTAAGAGCAACACCGCATTACATTAATTGGCAAACTTAACGTTAGTGAATCTAAAGCACTGAATAAAAAAGCCAATTTATGTCTTATTATGATCATTTTTTTCTGCGTACTAAATAAAAATTACCTTAAATAAAATAAGCCTAAAGATAATCTTGAATTAAAAATAAAGTCCCCCCATATTAGCAGTTAATTAAATAAACTCTTTTTGGAGTAATCACTTATGCGTATGGACAAATTAACCAGCAAGTTTCAACAAGCGCTTGCTGATGCTCAAAGTTTAGCTTTGGGAAAAGATCATCAGTTTATTGAACCCGTCCACGTCTTGATGGCTTTAATAGATCAACAGGGTGGCAGTGTTAAGCCATTACTGAGTCAAATTAACGTCAATGTTGTGGCTTTGCGTGCTGAACTCAATAAAGAAATCCAGCGCATTGCTTCAGTCACTGGTACCGGGGGCGATGTTCAGGTTTCCAATGAACTATCACGATTATTGAATCTGACCGATAAATTAGCACAAAAGCGTAATGATACCTTTATTTCCAGTGAACTGTTTTTATTGGCAGCTTGTGAAGAAAAAGGTTTGTTACAAGAATTACTGAAAAAAGCAGGGTTGACTAAATCACAGCTTGAACAAGCGATTACTCATTTGCGTGGAGGCGAAACAGTGAACGAAGCAGGTGCTGAAGATCAACGTCAGGCGTTAAATAAATATACCATTAACTTAACCGAACGAGCAGAAGCGGGTAAGCTTGATCCGGTGATTGGTCGTGATGATGAAATTCGTCGTACTATTCAAGTATTGCAACGCCGTACTAAAAATAATCCAGTATTAATAGGTGAACCCGGTGTTGGTAAAACAGCCATAGTAGAAGGTTTAGCACAGCGAATTGTTAACGGTGAAGTTCCTGAAGGCATCAAAGGTAAACAAGTATTATCGCTGGATATGGCGGCTTTGATTGCCGGCGCAAAATTTAGAGGTGAATTTGAAGAGCGTCTCAAAGCTGTGCTTAACGAATTGGCAAAACAAGAAGGACAAGTCATCTTGTTTATTGATGAACTGCATACTATGGTTGGAGCAGGTAAAGCCGAAGGTGCAATGGATGCAGGTAATATGTTAAAGCCAGCTTTAGCTCGCGGCGAATTACATTGTGTCGGTGCAACAACGCTGGATGAATACCGTAAATATATAGAAAAAGACGCAGCGTTAGAACGGCGTTTCCAAAAAGTCTTGGTTGATGAGCCTTCAGTTGAAGATACCATTGCTATTTTGCGTGGTTTGAAAGAAAAGTACGAAGTACATCATGGTGTCGATATCACAGATCCAGCGATTGTTGCGGCAGCGAGTTTATCGTATCGCTATATTGCCGACCGACAGTTACCGGATAAAGCCATTGACTTGATTGATGAAGCGGCTAGCCGTATCCGTATGGAAATGGATTCCAAACCGGAAGAAATGGATAAGCTGTATCGACGTTTAATTCAATTAAAAATTGAACAAGTCGCATTGAAAAAAGAAAAAGATGCGGCATCTAAAAAACGCTTAGAGACATTAGAAGAAGAAATAGCTGAACTGGAAAAAGATTATTCGGATTTGGAAGAAATCTGGAAATCTGAAAAAGCCTCCTTAGAAGGCTCTGCATCTATTAGAGAAAAACTCGATCATGCCAAGACAGAACTGGAAGCGGCTAGTCGTGCTAATGATCTAAATCGTCAGGCGGAATTACGTTATGGCATTATTCCTGAACTTGAAAAGCAGCTTAGTCAAGATTTGCCTGATGCAACTCGAAAAATGACTTTGTTGCGTAACAAAGTGACTGAAGAAGAAATCGCCGAAGTGGTATCAAAGTGGACAGGTATCCCCGTGTCTAAAATGCTGGAAGGTGAACGGGAAAAATTGTTGGCAATGGAAGCTCAATTAAGCAAGCGAGTAGTGGGTCAGCAAGAAGCTTTGATAGCCGTTAGTAACGCTATTCGTCGTTCGCGCGCTGGTTTGTCCGATCCAAATCGCCCGAATGGTTCCTTCTTGTTTTTAGGACCCACAGGCGTGGGTAAGACAGAATTATGCAAAGCACTTGCAGAGTTTTTATTTGATACCACCGATGCAATGGTGCGCATTGATATGTCCGAGTTTATGGAAAAACATTCTGTTGCTCGTCTTATCGGTGCGCCTCCGGGTTATGTCGGTTACGAAGAAGGCGGTTATTTAACCGAATTGGTCAGACGTAAACCGTATTCAGTGATATTGCTCGATGAAATAGAGAAAGCGCATCCAGATGTTTTTAATATCTTATTACAAGTATTAGATGATGGACGACTGACTGATGGTCAAGGTAGAACCGTCGATTTTAGAAATACAGTCATTGTTATGACTTCCAATTTAGGTTCTGATGTTATTCAGGAGTTACAGGGAGAAGCGCTTTATCCGGTGATGAAAGCCCAAGTAATGGCGATTGTCAGCAGCCAATTCAGACCTGAATTTATCAATCGTATAGATGAAGCTGTGGTCTTTCATCCATTGGGACGTGAACAGATTCGGGCTATTTCCGCTATTCAGGTTGAATATTTGTGCCAACGACTACAAGAACGAGAAATTGGCTTCCAAATCTCTGATGCTGCACTGGATTTATTGGGTGAGGCTGGATTTGATCCAGTTTATGGAGCCAGACCGATGAAACGAGCTATCCAGCAACAACTGGAAAACCCATTGGCACAAGAAATTTTGTCAGGGCATTTTATAGCCGGTGATGTTATCAAGGTAGACCTTGATGAACAGGGTGCGCTGAGATTTAAAAAATAACGTTACTTAGGATTTGATGACCAGCAGTCACTAAACTGACTGCTGGTTTTAAACCCTAGTTTCTAGCCTTTAGGGCGCATATGCGGGAACAGCAACACATCGCGGATAGAGGGTGAATCAGTAAACAACATTACTAAGCGGTCAATACCGATACCTTCACCAGCAGTCGGTGGCATACCTTGTTCCAAAGCAACAATATAATCGGCATCGTAATGCATGGCTTCATCGTCACCAGCTTCTTTTTCTTCCACCTGTTTTTGGAAACGTGCTGCCTGATCTTCAGCATCGTTTAACTCGGTAAAGCCGTTAGCTATTTCACGGCCACCAACGAAAAACTCAAAACGGTCGGTGACTTCTGGATTATTGTCGTTACGTCTGGCTAATGGAGATACTTCAACCGGATAAGCTGTGATGAATGTGGGCTGCATTAAGCGGCTTTCAACCGTTTTTTCAAAAATTTCAATTTGAATTTTACCTAATCCATAGCCGTCTTTAACTGGAATCCCCAGTTTTTTAGCGACCATAATCGCTGCTTCACGTGTTGCCAAATCCTCAGCTGCAATGTCAGGGTTGAAATGTAAAATAGATTCAACAACCGTCATTCGTTGGAAAGGTTGTCCGAAATCGTAGTCTTCACCCTGATAAGTGATAACTGTTTGTCCAACCACCTGTTCAGCTATACCGCGCAACATGGCTTCAGTTAAATCCATTAAATCTTGATATTCCGCATAGGCTTGGTAAAACTCCAGCATGGTAAATTCAGGATTATGTCGTGTTGACAAACCTTCATTACGGAAGTTGCGGTTAATTTCAAAGACTCGCTCAAAACCACCTACAACCAACCGTTTTAGATACAATTCTGGCGCAATCCGTAAATATAAATCCATATCCAACGCGTTGTGATGGGTCATAAAGGGGCGTGCGGTTGCCCCTCCCGGAATCACTTGCATCATGGGTGTTTCGACTTCTAAAAACTGACGTTCGATTAGAAATTGGCGAATATAAGCAACAATTTTTGAACGTATCAAAAACGTATTGCGGGATTCCTGACTCATGATTAAATCAAGATAACGTTGTCGATACTTAATTTCCTGATCTGCGATACCATGAAATTTTTCTGGCAATGGTCTCAGTGCTTTAGTCAAAAGCCGAATAGCTTCTACTTTAATGCTTAGCTCATCAGTTTGTGTTTTAAAAACAATCCCTTCAACACCAATAATATCGCCGATGTCCCATTTCTTAAACTGTTCGTTATATAAGCCTTCCGGTAAGGCATCACGAGTAACATACAGTTGGATTTGACCTGACATATCCTGAATATGGCAAAAACTGGCTTTACCCATGATCCGTCGGGTCATAATGCGTCCACCTAATTTAACTCTAACAGCTTGTTCTTCAAGCTGCTCTTTAGAAAATTGCTGATATTGATTGAGTAAGTCGCCGGCTAGGGCATCACGACGAAAATCAGTTGGGAAAGCAATACTATGCTCACGTAAGTCATTAAGTTTGCTACGGCGCTGTTTAATTTGTTCTTGTTCGTCTTGCTGAATATCGGACATGATTAATAAGGTAGTAAAAATGATTGATGAAATGAAGGGCTTAAGCATAAGCCATTCAAAAAGTTATTTATGCATTAAAGCGTAGGCAGTTTTCTTAAAATCTAAGCGTACAAGTATTAATTAATTGGGCTACAAACCGCTTTTTAAACTGGCTTCAATAAACTGATCAAGATCGCCATCGAGCACCGCTTGAGTATTGCCGGTTTCTACACCTGTTCGTAAATCTTTGATGCGTGACTGATCTAAAACATAAGAACGAATTTGGCTACCCCAACCAATATCAGATTTGCTGTCTTCTAACGCTTGTTGTGTTTCACTGCGTTTACGCATTTCCAGCTCATAAAGTTTTGCTTTAAGCTGCTTCATAGCGGTGTCTTTATTTTTGTGTTGTGAGCGATCGCTTTGACATTGCACCACAATTCCGCTGGGGTTATGAGTAATACGAACCGCCGATTCTGTTCGGTTAACGTGCTGACCACCGGCACCACTGGCACGGTAAACATCAATACGTAAATCTGCTGGATTAATGTCAATATCAATGTCATCATCAATCTCTGGTGATACGAACACCGAGGCAAAAGAAGTATGACGACGGTTACCTGAATCAAATGGTGATTTTCTGACTAAGCGATGCACACCGGTTTCAGTGCGTAACCAGCCGAAAGCATATTCACCTTCAAAACGAATGGTGGCACTTTTAATACCGGCAACATCGCCGGGTGATTCTTCAATCAATTCTGTTTTAAAACCGCGACTTTCACCCCAACGAAGATACATACGCTCAATGATAGATGCCCAATCCTGTGCTTCAGTTCCTCCTGAACCAGATTGAATATCTAAAAAGGCATTGTTGGCATCCATTTCACCTGCAAACATGCGTCTAAATTCTAGGTCTTCAACTTTCTTTTCGAAATAACTTAAGTCTTCACAGACGGTGTCAACTGTGTCGGCATCATCTTCTTCAACCGCCATTGTTAATAACTCTTCAGCATCGTCTAAACCACGATCCAGTTCCTCAATGGTATTGACAACGTTTTCTAATTGACCGCGTTCTTTACCTAAGGCTTGAGCTTGTTCGGGATTATCCCAAATTTTGGGGTTTTCTAGTTCGCGTAAAACTTCGATAAGTCTTTCGCTTTTGTTATCGTAGTCAAAGATACCCCCTAAGACCTAGGCTGCGGCTCTTCAAATCAGCTATTTTGTTTTTGATCGGATTTATTTCTTGCATGTTTGTCAGAAAAATCAACGAGAATTTCGTCAAAATAAAAAGTAGTCAATTATAGACTATTTTTACGTTCATAAATATTAAAGCGAAAATGGTTAATGAACGCAAAGCGAATTTAAACAAAAGTTAAAATGCTTGAAAAGTGAGAATAGGTTGTTTTTATTTAGATAGGAATTCGACATTAAGGTGCTTAAAAATAATTATTAAGCAGCAATTTTTCAAATTCTTCTGGTGGTACTGGTTTTGAAAATAGATAACCCTGTCCATAATCGCAACCCATTGTAGTCAATAATTCTCGTTGTTGTTCGGTTTCAATGCCTTCAGCAATGACTTTAATACCGAGTTTATGAGCCATGACGATAATGGCTTCACATAAAGCGATATCGTCTGAGTTCAAGACTATATTACGAACAAAAGCTTGATCAATCTTTAAATAATCAATGTGGAATTTTTTTAGGTAGGATAAAGATGAATAGCCAGTGCCAAAATCATCTAGAGCAACAGGGATGCTGTGATCACGGAAACAAAGTAATTTTTGATTGATTTGTTCGTCATTATCCATCAACAGTCCTTCGGTAATTTCAACGACAATACTTTGTCCTGGTAAATCGAGACTTTTTAATTGGGCTGACCAGGTTTCATAATGCACATTTTTATCCTGAAATTGAATCGGTGATTTATTGACACTTATTTGGAAACTTGGATTATACCGTGTACGCCAAGATTTAACTTGTTCAGCCGCCTGTCTAAATACCCATTGACCAATTTTAATGATTAATCCTGTCTCTTCAGCAAGAGGAATAAAATGACTCGGACTAATTTGACCCATTAGCGGATGATGCCAACGAATTAAGGCTTCCGCTTTACCTATTTGTTTGGTAGCTAAATTGACAATGGGTTGATAAACAACGTGAAATTGCTGTTCATTGATAGCCTTATGTAAATCGTTAATGAGTTTGATACGATTTTTTGAAGCCTCTTGCATGCATTGATTGAAGAAACTGTAACCGTTACGCCCTTGTTTTTTGGCATGGTACATCGCTTGGTCAGCACAACTGAGTAATCCTTCTATATTAGAACTATTTTCCGGATAGCAAACAATTCCAATACTGCCGGAAATATGAATAAGCTGATCCCCCAGTTCAAAGGGCTTTTGTAACGCATTTAAAATTCGTTGAGTAATAACATCTATTACTCTTAAATCATCCAGTTCGCTTAAAATAATGGTAAATTCATCTCCCCCTAAACGCGCAAGTGTATCGGTTTCTCTTAAGCACTCTTTTAGACGTAAAGTCACCAATTTAAGTAACTGGTCACCGACACTATGTCCGAGACTATCATTAATTTCTTTAAATCGATCTAAATCTAAAAATAGCAAAGCCAATGAGCTGTTTTTGCAATCTACATTCTTAATTTCTACTTCAAAACGATCATAGAACATCCTTCGATTAGGTAGACCGGTTAACGAGTCAAAGTGGGCTTGTTGCCAAATTAGGTCATCAGCCGCTTTTTTTTCAGTAATATCATAGAATAATGCAACTCTTCGATGCGCCGATTGATCAGGATTATAAATGGTATTTATCGTAAGCCACTCAGCACGAATTTCGCCTGATTTGTGTCGGTTCCATATTTCACCTTGCCAACATCCAGTGTTAATAATTTCGGCCCACATTTTTTGATAAAAAGTCTCATTATGGTATCCGGAATGGCGAATATTAGGTGTTTTACCGATAATTTCTTTGGAAGAATACCCAGTTAATTTAGAAAAAGCCGGATTGATAGCAAGAATAATATTTTCAGCATCGGTTATCATCATGGCTTCGTTAGCATTTTCAAAAACCATCGTTGCCAATTGCATGGCTTCTTCGGTTTTTTTGCGTTCACTGATGTCTTCAATAATAGACCAAATGAATTGTTCGCCATGACTCATCACAAATGCCCCGTTAAGACGGACGGCAACATGATGACCGTCTTTATGAATATATTCTTTCTCATAAGGACCATATCGTTGCGTATCATGAAGCAGTTTCAACTGTTGCTGTTCTTGATGTTCATATTCTATGGGGGTTATATCCCAGTAAGTTAATTGATTGAGTTCTTCCAGCGAATAACCAAGCATCGACAATAAAGCATCATTGACTTCTATATAACGACCATCCATAGCGTTTCGCGCCATGCCAATGGGCGACATCACAAACAGTTTACGTAACTTGTCTTCACTTAATTGCAACGTTTCTTTGTTTTGATTGCTTTCATAAGTAATTAGTGCGAGTGTCATGCCGACGACGGACAATACTAAGGTATAGCACCAGAAATTAATGAGCCCAGTATCCGTGACGACTTCACCAAAAAAGCCAACGTGTTTAATAATGCCTAATAAACTTTGCGTTGTGGTAATGGACATCATTAATAATGCGCCATGTCGACCAAAACGTTCTGCACTCCAGACAAAAAACAGAAACATCCAGAAGCCAAGCATGGGTCCTAACAAATCTTTAAACCAGCCTAAAAATATAATTTGTCCAAATAACCAAGCCAAACCGAAACAAGCAATAGCTTCTGGCATACGTCTAGAATTTAACCAATCATAGGGAGGATGTCGCCATACTAATATCAGTGGCGTGATTAAAATAATGCCTAAAAAATCACCTTGCCACCAATTAATTAAATTTATAACAATCGATTCTTTGGGAATAACTGCTGACCACCAAAGTGTAGAAGTGCCGATAGCTGCACTCATAGACGCGCTTAAAATGCCAACTGCACCCAGTATTAAATAGTTTTTTGGATATTTTAGATCGATATGAAAAGACGGATTGCGACATAACAGCCAATAACCTGTCAATGCTTCCAAGGTATTGCCGCAAGCAATAAGAAGCGAGACCACTGGAGAACTACCGGCAAGTAGATTACCTAGCCATGCGCCTATTAGAATACCGGGCCAATAGGAATAACCCCACATTAATAATGATGCCAGAGCAATACCACTACAGGGCCAGACGATTGACACAACGCCATTAGATGAAAAAAAGTTTATAACTAATGCTGCAAAAAAAGCATAAGTAGCAGTTAATCCTAAAACTTTTAACCAAAAATTGGTCGTATTAATTACGCTGATATTCATAAACTGATACAGATAAATGATAAGTTTGCTAACAGATTTGTTTTTAACCTATCAGAGTTAGGAAAAATAGGGACTATAGGCGAATAGACATAGCTTGAGTATCAGACAATTCAGATATTTTGTAGGATTTTTCCTACAAACTGATTGATTTGTATCTTGATTTTAAAATCATTCAGCGATATTAAGACTAAGGCAAGTAAAATAAGGATAAAAATCCTTACTTCCTCTGAGTGGGGTTAATTTTTGAGAGTAATCTTTATACTAAAGACATTCAAATAAAAAACGTTCATGATCCAGTTAAAAAAATTGTTGTCTTATTACAGACTGCGGTTGCAGTCTTTTCCTGATAACTTAATTCTGCATAGCTTACTCTGGAGTATTGGGCTACTTGCATCGCTAATTATGGTTAGTGTTCTCATAAAGCTTGTGTATGGACAGACAGAGCCTTTTTTCG
>Ga0214192_1001781_pt1 | contig 11651 bp, 8 predicted proteins | sample TroBogEpilimnion_44_FD_153030 | JGI IMG/M metagenome (GOLD analysis project Ga0214192, IMG submission 153030) | Freshwater microbial communities from Trout Bog Lake, WI - 29JUL2008 epilimnion | ecosystem: Environmental > Aquatic > Freshwater > Lake > Epilimnion/Euphotic zone | place: Trout Bog... | reverse complement strand
GGATTCATAGGATTTTTGATTTTTGGCATGCTGGCGGATCAGACTGTCGAAGAGTCGCAGTGCTCCCGTCCAGTTGGCTGTATACGGGGCGAAGGCATTGGTGCATGCCACGCCGGTGCGGGCGTTTACCCGGAAAGGCCAGGGGGAGTGCTCGTCGTCACCAGGAATCATTTTGGACACCAGGGTGTCTGCGATGGATTCGGCCGCGTTGAAGTAGCGCATTTCACCGGTCATTTCATGCAGCGTGATCAACTCGGCTCCAAAAGAGGCGGCTTTGTCTGGTTGCAAAAATCCTTTGCCCGCCCGCATATCTCCATCATACGAACCGCCGTGAAGATCAATATTGTAGGGATAGGGCAGGTTGGGCCACTGATCAGTTGCAGCGGAAAGGCCGTGATCCAAAACAAAGTCAGCAATCCCCATCATATATTTACGAACTTCGACATCCCCCGAATAGTCGTAATAAAGATTGAGTGAGGAAAGTGCCATGCCCAGTTGGTCACCGCCCAACCCACGGGGATCGCCTTCGGGTTTCCATACCTGATGCTGGTAGAAATAGGGGATGCCGTTGGAGCAATTCCCCAGTCCCTTCCAAAAATGCCACACACGACCTATGATGTCGTCATACGCTGCTTCGGGTTGCGACGAATTCCATGGCACAATTCGTCCGGAGGTATCCGTTTGGATTTCGTGATACCCCAACATTTCCGAGCGCGCTGGGGTGACGATTAGGAATAGAAGGACAAAGAAAATGCCGGTTTGTTTCATCGATTCATTTTGACAAAGCATGCCCTACTGACCCCAGCCAAAATCACCGTTTTCTACGCTCCAATCGTTTCCGAAGTAACCGGCCGCACGAACGCCCTCCTTCCCCTTGAGGAGTGTATCGGAGCCAAAAACCACGCAATCGGGATAAGCTATTCCTGGCATCAGATAGGGAACGCGATCCGTGAGTTTGAGTCCAACGAGTCCGGAACCGCTAATGACGGCCACAGACGCAATGTCACTACCAGGTCGAGGGCGGCAGAAGAGACAGGCCAGATCTGCTCCTGTTTCTTCATGGGAACCAATCTTGACCATGCCTTTGCGGACTTGTACCGGGCTGTCACCCAACAAGGGTGCCCATGCCGAATTGTTGTCTGCGTTGCCATACAGGACAACGCCGCGATCAGGCTCTTTTGTGGGGTTGAAAGCGGTGTCAGGAATGACATCCACTGCGCCATTTCCACGATACCACCACGACTCCGCATCAAACCGGGCTTTTGCATAGGCCCAGGCGTTCTCTTCAGTCGAACCATGTGTGGCGTAAACAAACATCATGTAATGACCAAATGCTTCTTTCAACGGACCATAACGATGAGGGCCTTTTTGGGATGCGGACGGTTCGGAAGTTAGTGCCCATTTTGTGTCCGCTCGATCGAACCAAACCTTGCCCTTTTGGTTGGGGGCGGGAAGGGGAATGTCCTGGAATTTCTGACCGTCCAATTCCACACTTACGGTTCCCCCGGGACGCACATGTTTAAGCTTCAGAGAAAGACGGGCGACGTTTTCAGTGGTTCCTGAAAATTCCCGGCGATCCGCGTTAAAGTGCATCACCACCACACTCTTGGCCAGGGGATGTTTCTGAGCCTGTATGGAAACCCAGTGCGAGGTGGCGGAGATTCCCGGGTTGGCGGTGGAGAAATTGATGTCTGCCACATTTTCATCATCCGGAATCTTGTGGCGCGCGAACATGTCGAAAATCGGTGGCCAATCGACACACTGATTTCCCCACCAATGTCCTGCACCGGGTTGTTCGTGATAATCAAAATCATGATGAAACTTAGCCAACAGGTCACGCATGGTGCGTGCTTCCGACACCGGCACATTGTCATCCGCATCCCCGTGAAGAATGTAAACCGCCTGGTGAAGGTAATTGCTGGACAAAGCAATTGTATCACCCGGAGTGGCGGCACGAAGAAGCAGCTCTTGAATGGCGTTTGTGGCTTTTGCGTGTTCGGAGCCGGCATAAGACCAGAAGCTGATCCAGCCTGCACTGGGAGCAATGGCCGCGAACTGGTCCGGGTAGGTGACACCAATTTGCCATGTTCCGTGTCCCCCCATGGAATGTCCCGTCAGGTAGGTCTGGCGAGGATCCGTTTTAAATCTGGCCTGGGCGAGTGCGAGAACTTCCATGGCATCATGACGACCCCAATCCTCCCAGTCATATCCATAAGGCCTGCGGTTCGTGGGGGCGGCCACCGTGCCCCAAGTTTTTGGGGCGTAGGCACCTGCCATGCCCATGCCTTGAACAGAGGCGCCGTGCGTGGCCAGGAACAGGGCCTTGGCGGGTTGATCTTTGGAGAGGGGGCGGGCTGGTGCCACTCCGTAATACTGCACGCTTCCATCGATATCGCTTAGGAAGGTTATCTTGTAATGTTCATCAGGATGACGCACCCGCAGTGAAGTTATTTCCGAGGCGATTGAATCCGCACGGTGGCCACGGGATCCCAAATCCAAACGAAGGCTGATCACATTCGTTCCCGGGGCATCCTGTGGACGGATGCGGAAAGGCACTTTCCTGGAAGCCATCGGAGGAACGGAGGGTAGGTCGTTTTGAACGGATTTTTGGGTTCCGCAGGTGGATCGAAGTGTGAGGTTCGTCAAATATTCCTTGGTGCAATTGACGATCACCACGGCTCCCCATTCCTCCGAAACATCTCCGCGAATCACGTCGGGCAGCGTTGAGTCCCGCATGTTAAACAGGATGGGGGCGTTGGGGGTTACCAGCTTTGCCCTGACTTGTCCGCGGGAAAATTGAAATAAAAAGTCATTGTTTCCGGAATGGATCTGAACGGGAAATTGTAGAATGCCGTCCCCATAGGGATCGCCAGCGTGAGGTTCACCATTCACATATAGAGCATCCTGTCCGGACGCCTCCAGGATTTTGATTTCGTCCGAGGCGGCATTGAAAGGGATGTATACGTAACCTCCGCGCATCCCATTGGTGGAATCGTCCGGGGGCTGGTTGGTGAAGGTACCTTGTTCATTTGCAATCACGGCCTTCCACGGGTGGTTCGTGCCGTCCGGAGCCATGACGGTATCACCTTCTTTGGGGGCAGTCCAAGTGCCCAGCACAATCATGGATTCGAGGGCGTTGGTACGAAAGGCACTTCTGCCGGAGCTGCTGATACCGCGAATCATCAGTCCTTCGCGAAGTAACTTTTCGTCCCAGGGTTTGACCGGTTCCGCAAAGCCTCGTTGAATGCCACATTGTAGTAAAAGCAATCCTCCCAGAAGCAGGATTCCGAGGCTGGGGGATTTATTGGTTGAGCCTGTGCGCCCTTTCAAGGTGTGGATTAAATTCATGTTGGATACAGAATTGCCCAAAATATCTGATTTCAGCAAATACATAATTCTGCTGAGGAAATTAATCAATGAATTCGTTGCGCTGCGTTTAGGATATAATCGAGGCTGTTGGAGGAAAATTACTGCGGAACCGTTGATTAAGTCTGAAAGCATCATCTGGGAAAAATTCAATTAAAATCCAGCCTGATGGGGCAAAATTTCTTATGAAGTCTTAATCTCTTGCGGAGTCATGATCTTGTCCTAGACTTTTCATTGTAATGATCAATTTAGGAACGCTCAATCCCCAGCAGCGGCAGGCTGCCGAGACCATCAAGGGGCCCATTCTCATTCTGGCTGGAGCAGGCACGGGGAAAACCCGTGTGATCACCTTCCGGATAGCTCACATGGTTGAGAAGGGGATAGCCCCGGGAAACATCCTGGCCGTGACTTTCACCAATAAAGCGGCCCGGGAAATGAAGGAGCGCGTTTCCAAACTTTTACCACGTCCGCCCCGCTCAGAGGAGGAAAAGCCGCAACGCCCCACCATCTGCACGTTCCATTCCCTCTGCGTTCGGATTCTGCGCGAGCACATCGAAAAGCTGGGTTATAAGCGGAACTTTGTCATTTACGATGAATCTGAACAGTTGGGCGCGGTAAAAAAAATAATGAGCCAAATCTCGGCGAAGGGGGAGAAAACCGATCCTGCAGCCATTTTGGCCATGTTAAGCAAGTACAAGAACGGTGGTGCCGGTGCGAATGCGTTTGCAGATCCCAGCGTGGCCGCGCTGGCCGAACATGTTCGAAAGAAATATGAATCTGCCTTGAGGGCCTGCAATGCGGTGGATTTCGACGATTTGATCCTCTTGACCCTCCGCTTGTTCCAAGAACATCCCGAAGCGCTGGAGAGCTGCCGTTCCAAGTATCGATATGTGATGGTGGATGAATACCAGGATACCAATGCCAGCCAGTTTCAGCTGGTGCATTTGCTGACCAAGGACCATCGAAATTTCTGCGTGGTGGGGGATGATGATCAGAGCATTTACGGATGGCGGGGGGCTGAGATTTCCAATTTGCTCGACATGGAAAAACACTACCCGGAGGTCAAAGTAATCAAGTTGGAACAAAATTACCGGTCGACGACCACGATTCTTCAGGCCGCAAACGGTGTCATCAAGAATAACCTGCGCCGCCGTGGAAAACAGCTTTGGTCGCAAAAAGGACTGGGCAAAAAAATCCTGCTGCATGCCTTTCAGGATGATGAAGAAGAGGCTCGCACACTGGTCGAGCAGATTGAGTATGCTCGCATGACAGAACGTTCGCCGTGGTCGGAGCACGCCATATTGTTCCGCACCAACCAGCAATCCAGGGCGATTGAAACGGCATTGAGAAAAGCCGGGGTTCGCTATCATTTGATCGGGGGGCAAAGCTATTTTGATCGTCGCGAAATCAAGGACTTTCTGGCTTATATCAAAATGTTCATCAATCCGAACGACGATGTCAGTCTCTTGCGCATTGCCAATGTTCCCACTCGGGGACTAAGTGACGTCACCATGGAACGGTTGCTCTCAGCCAGCCAGGAACGTCAGTGCTCGGTCTATTCTGCCATGTGCAATCCCATGGTAACGACGAGTTTGCAACCGAGGACGCGTCAGGCCGTGGAGGCATTTGTGGAGTTGATTCGCAAGACCCGCGAGCCGGTTGAATCGGGCCAGCCTTTATCATTGGCGATGTGGGCGGAAGGTTTTTTGACGCAAACGGGCTATATCGAGGATCTTCGCCGATCTGAGAAGGAACCTGAAGCAGGGGAGAATCGCGTTCGCAATCTCAAGGATCTGGCGGCAACACTGGACGATGGGCAAGCTGTATCGCAGGAACCCTCCAGGCGATTGGATACTTTTCTTGAAGAGTTGACTCTGGATAGTGATCGAGAGCAGGACAAGGAGCCCCAGGGGGATGTGGTCACGCTCATTACCATGCATAGTTGCAAGGGGCTTGAGTTCCCTCACGTCTATATTGTTGGACTCGAGCAGGGGTTATTGCCGCATAGCCGATCCAAAGCGGAAGGAACTTTGGACGAAGAACGCCGTCTCTTCTACGTGGCCATCACTCGTGCGATGAAAACCCTCACCATCAGCCACTGCGGGGGAAGGCGAAAATATGGTCAACTCCTGCCTTGCCATCCGTCATCCTTCCTGAAGGAATTGCCAGAGGACTTGGTGGAGCATGCGGATGAGAAGGCAAAACAACCCGTGACGGTGGATTCAGGGAAATCCAAGTTCGATGCGCTTCGGGCGATGCTGGATTAGAAAGGTAGAAAGGGATTGGGAAAGTATTAATCCGTGAGAACCCGGAGCGACTTCGTTGTATTCAATACACGTTCGGACAGATAGCGGGAAAGAAATTCATAAAAATCCGCCGCGACATCGGGTCTGTCCAATTTAAGCTGGTTCAAGTCTGTCTCTGTCAGGCAGTAGACGGATACTGGCCGGTTTACGACGACAGATGCGGAACGGGGAAGTTTGAGCAAAAGCCCCAGTTCCCCCAGAACTGTTCCTCCTCCTTGCCTTCTCAGCCGGCGTGCAGGACCACCGTTGACGCCCTCCAATAGTGTGCTTACCTCGCCAGACTCGATAAAGTAAAGTTCATCGGCGAAATCTCCCTGTCGAATCAAGTATTGGGATTCGTTCAGGACTTTCTTTTTGAGTTTTGAGAAGAAAACCTCAAAAGTCTCCGAGTTCGGCCAATGACCATTTAATTGGACGCGCAGGTCAAACTCCTCATCGGGGAGTGCCATGCCGTGCTCAGCAAGAATGCGACTTTCCCACCATTCCAGAGCATGATCCAAGTCTGGGAAAAACCTCAGGATTTCCGATTCATTGCTGGCAACCAATCCCCGCTGGAGCTGGTTCTGCATGGATTCGGGTACTTGCGTCAGCAGGAGGGTAAAGTTGTTTGTGCTAGCGAGTTGGCCCGCCCGCGAAAGACTCAGGGCTGCAGAGGAATCCAATCCACTGACCCGCCGGAAATCCAATATTACCGCCTTAAGCCGCGGCAGTTTCTTATCTTGAAGACGAGCGCGGATATTATTCAGGAGGGTATTGGCGGTGCCGAAAAAGATAAACCCTTGGAGCTTAAGGAGGTGAAGACTTCCGCCCTCTCGCTGCAATAGACGTTGATGTTCAGATGGCCTGTCCACATTGCTTTGAAATTCTGAGCCAGTCATCGAATGCGTGATAACACCCACGCGACTATAATTGTGAATGAACAAGAAGACCGCAGCCAACAACCCAAGTCCGACGCCCTCCAGATATCCGAACATCCCCATAACGGCAACGATCAGTACCACAACGGCGTAGTCGGCCGGAGGGAACTTGGCCCAGCTGTCGTAGAGCCATTCGACCAGGAAGCCTAAACCCAGGTAAAACAAAAGTCCGCCCAAGGCAAATTTTGGTAAATAGGCAAACACAGAGGGACCGGCAAAAAGAGCCAGTGCACAGATGACACCGGTGGCCAGACCGGCCACTCTCGTCCGGGATCCAAGGTCATGCCCAAGTCGGGTTAAACTCAGGGATTGAAATCCAAGCATTCCTCCAGCGAATCCCCCTGCAATATTGGCGACTCCGGCAGCCCTTAGCTCGCGATTGAGATCCACTTCACCGTGAACCGCCAACTCCAGGGCTGAGGAATTGAGAAGAATTGAGATTGCGGAGGTAATAATTGCAGTTGCAGCCAGACCTGAGGCATGAAAAATGGCAATAGGTTCGATCATTTTCCATGCGTCTAATTTCCAAATGTGAGGAATGAAATTACCGCCATGGGGAATCCAAGGAAGCCAGCCTGCATCCCGGGCCTGTTCCATGGAAAACCCCGAGAAATACATTACTGCGTGGAATATCAACATGCTGCCTACCAGGATTAAAGGCAAACTCTTGGTTTTCTTCAGTTTGCGAATGGTGATAAAAAGAAGGAGCCCAAGTAAGACTCCCGGCAGCCAAAGTCTAAGTGAGGACAAGTTGAACAATCCCGGAAGTGAGGCCAGGCTCACTCGCTGGCCAGTCATGACTCGAATAGAGCCAATGAGCAGAAGCCAGCCTGATCCGGACAAAAAACCGCCGACCACAGGGTAGGGAATAAAGCGGGTGAGGTTCCCCAGACGGAAATGCCCAAGGAGATACAGAGCTGTGCCTGTGACGATGGAGGTGAGCGCAAGGGCAACTAGCACGTTGATAAGTTTGTAGGAAGATGGGGAGCCCAAGGGCATCGCGGCGGCAACATCGGCTGCCATCAGGGCTAGGATGGGTGCCGTGCGATCTTGAGGGATGGCGATGGTTCCGGGATAAGAACTTCTGATTGCCACAGTTATGCCAACAATGGCAGCACTGATCAGGGCCATTCCTATGCCATCCGCCACTCCTGATGATAAATCCCCGCTGAAAATGAGCGTCCCGAAAGACAGCGAGGCAATCAAAACAATCACCGCCAGAACAGTTCCCGTGAAGAGATCTGTCAACAATGGATGTCCATGTGCTTTGGATTGTTTGGAGTCTTTCTTAAAATCTGCCATCGAGCACTCAATCAATAGGAAGAATTGCTTTTTTGTCCACTGGTAAAATTCTCTTCACCGAATTGTAACAATTGCCGAATTTTGAGTTTCCCCAATTGTGAACTTCAAAACCAATAAAAAAGCCCGCGGATATCGCGGGCTTTGAACAGTTTATGATTAATTATTAATGGCAACCACAACCACCGCTGCCGCAACCGCCACCGCCTGAACCCAGTTCGCTTTCCTCAGGAACACGGCCTAGTTCAAAGGACTTGCTGACGTAGCGTGTCACGGTCTTTTGGATCCTCTCGAGACCTTCCTGGGCGTCCATGAAGGATTGGGCCACGGGGTTGGCGATGAAAGCCTCGCGCAACTTCTCGAATTCTTCGATTTCATTGGGTTCGAGTGGCACGCCGGACTGTTGTTTGCCCTGAAGTGTCTGGCCAAGATTGACCAAGGTATCGTATTGACCGCGGATTTCATCGTTGGCGATAAATTCATCAATATTTTTGCGCAGTGCCTTGACTTCTGAGCTGTCGAGGATGGTCTGGCAAAGTTCGCGGGTCTTCTCGGTGAGAGAATTTTCTTGAGTCAATGTTGTCATAATTTTTTGTCTGTGGCCCGCAGCATTTTTGCCCAAAGCCACTTGGTTATTCCGATCAATACACCACAATCCTCAATGAAATGCAAACGATTGTCTTTCTTTCATTTGCTTTTTTTTGGCCTGATTGAGTGGAGTCAGTGGTGCAGGAATGCCAGACTCAAAAACGAAATCAGCAGGATGATCGAAACAAGCCACCAGAACCAACGCAGGCGAGGGGCTTTCGATGGCTCCTTTGCAAATTCCTCTTCTATGAAGGACTCATAGTCAAAATCGTCCCGGGGAATTCCTAAAGTATCCGCTTTTCCCGCTTCGGACCATCCTGTTTCCTCCGTGGAACCGCAACTTGGACAGGCTCTTGCATTTTCTGGAACAAATTCACCGCAAGCGGGACAAATTTCGGGTGGATTTATCATTTGCTAATCGATCAAGTAGTTAATCCAATGATTCGGTCATTTCCGGCGACCGGAGCATCAGATTAGTTTTGCGGGCAGACCGACCACTCCAAGGCGATGTTCCATGAAGCGTTCGTCGATGGAGTCCGGGTCGATGCTCCAACGGGCCGCCAATTGATGGATTTTCTCCAAGTTCCCTAGCCTTGGATCAACCAGGTCGAAAAGCGAAAACTCCGGGTTTTCGCAGTAATCGTAGCATTTGAGTCGCAATTCCTTTTCGGCCGTTGATAAATCTCCCTGGTTCCAAATGGTTTTTCCAGCCCAGGCATAACCCCTGATTATCTGTCCAAACTCAGCTCGTACCCAGGCATGATGATCCAAAACCGGGTTGATCTTAAAATATTGAACCTGACCCAGTTTGCGGCTGAGTGAGGTGATGAAACGGAAGGAAATATCCGCGTCATCGCTGGGATCGGGCAGGGATGGCCCCACCACCAGTATCCAGCCTGAAATCGGTGGCGATACAAAAAGTTTCTCGTCATTATGAGAAACCAAACCTTCGCTGAGAGGGCAAGGCATCGGGTTACTAATGCAAAGTGCGTTCTGAACCGCCCTCAGATCCGGGTTGTGGATGGCCAGCCACGTCATGGGCCGTCGCAGCGGAGACATCAATGCCTGCCGTCCGAAAAGCTTCATGTAACTGTGCGGCCCCACGGCGACATTCATACTCTTGAGATATCTCCATCGAAGCGCGAGGTAAGTGAGGAGCATTGAAAGCAATATCACGAAACAGAGCAGGCATACCAGCAAACCTGCCACCTTGTCATGATAGGCGTTTCCCATAACGAAGCCAATGTAAAGCCATGTCGCAGCTTTTCAATTCAAAAGCACATTTTAAGTCATATTTTTTATCCCAGTGTGCCGACGATCCAATCCAAGTATTTATTTGAACCGCCCGCGGGTGCCACCACCAGGAATTCGTGCGTTTCGTAGGGATGATACTCACCTATAATTTTTTCCAATCGCCTCAGATTCCTTTGGTTCGTTTTGATGACCAAAAGGATTTCATTCGACTTTTCGACCACGCCTTTCCATTGATAAATGGATTCAATTTTTGGAACCAGATTCACGCACGCCGCGATTTTTTCAGTGATCAATTCCTCGGCGACGTGGCGGGCGCTGGTGATTGTCGGCAAGCTAGTTAGAACGATTTTTACGGTGGATGTCTTTTTCATGAAGAAGGTTTGTTTTTGCGAACAGCCGGTGTTATCGTTTATTAAAGAAAAGCTCTTTTGGCGAACACTTTTAAAGAATGATTAAAGCGATAATGTTGATTTTGAATCCCGTTTCCACATGGGACCGGGTGGCTTTGGATAAGGATGATTTCAAGAAGCTGTTGATACTGTTTTTACTCCCGCTGCTGATCTTTACGGTGGCGGTTCAAATGGCTAGCTGGATTTATATTGGTCGGTATGGGGCGGGAGAGCAATTGATTAAGTTACCCATGGATCAAGGTATCCATCATGGTCTTATTCAGCTCGGCTTGAATGTTCTGCTCGTATTCTTGAGCGCCCAGTGCGTGAAAGCCACCGCCAAGACGTTTCATCGGCGAAATACCTATTCCCAGGCGTTTTGTCTGGCCTGTCATGCGTTGGCTCCGTTTTACCTCGCCTGCATGCTGGATGCGATTCCCATGATGAGCCATTATGCGACTTTTGGAATCGCCATTAGTTTGACCCTCTCCGCTTTGTATTATGGAGTTCCTCGCGTGCTGGAGCCGGATCCTCCCAGCGCTTTTGGTATTTATTTCGTTCTGGTTCAGGGACGACCACATCTGCACGGGGTCGGCTGATTTAGCTTCGCTTCTTGAGTCGGGCGAGAGCCTTTTTGATCACCCATCCTGAGGCCTCCAAGGCGGCTTGGGCGTCTTCGGGGCTTGCCGGATGTAATTCGCAAAGCATCCTCACCGCGCGATCCATTAATTTTTCGTTGGAAGGATTCATATCCACCATCAGATTGCTGATGACTTTGCCGTTCTGGACCATGGCAAGCGTAGTGAAGATATTCAAAATCAGTTTAGTCGCGGTTCCAGACTTGAGCCGGGTGGATCCGGTGAGGACTTCGGGACCGAGATTGGGAGTGATGACAATATCAGGACGGTCCTCCTTCGGGATCTGAACAAATGGATTAAAGGCAAGTAGGATGGTGGAAGCCTTTTGACATTTGGCTTCATTTAAAGCGCCCCAGACGAAAGGGGTGCGCCCGCTGGCTGCAATTCCCACTACCACATCTTTGGAGGTGACATTTCGGAAGTGGATCGCCTGGGCACCCAACTCCATGGAATCCTCCGCGCCCTCAATGGAACTCCAGAGCGCCTCGTGCCCGCCAGCCATGATGCCTTGAACAAGGTTGGGATCGGTTCTGAAAGTCGGCGGACATTCGCTGGCATCAAGAACGCCTAAGCGTCCGCTGGTTCCCGCTCCGGCGTATATGAGTCGACCACCCTTCTTCATGGCGTGGCTTATCAGTTCCACCGCACGGGTGATTTTCTGCTTTTCCTTCAGGATGGCGGCAGGAACTTTTTCCTCCTGCGAAAGCATCAATTCGATTGCTTTGGAAATGGGCAAGCGATCCAAATTACGGGAAAGAGGGTTTCTTTGTTCCGTGGGCGATACCGCTCCGAACCCTTTCAATCCAGTGGCAGCGGCTACCTGGGTGGATTTACCCAACTTGGGCTCTGTTTTCACAGGGGATTCATGGTTTATTAAAGATTCCCGCGCTGACG
>Ga0214192_1001778_pt1 | contig 11660 bp, 5 predicted proteins | sample TroBogEpilimnion_44_FD_153030 | JGI IMG/M metagenome (GOLD analysis project Ga0214192, IMG submission 153030) | Freshwater microbial communities from Trout Bog Lake, WI - 29JUL2008 epilimnion | ecosystem: Environmental > Aquatic > Freshwater > Lake > Epilimnion/Euphotic zone | place: Trout Bog... | reverse complement strand
TGAAGCGTCAGATCCAGAGTAATAAATGTTTCCACCGTTTCCTGCGCCGGTTCCGCCTTCTCCTGCTTGTGCGCTTTGGCCTGAGCCACCGCCACCTCCTGAGCCATATACTGTGTATATGCCAGAGATCTTAGTTCCATAACCCTCGCCACCACGGCCTGCTCCATTTCCATCGACTGAGCCACCGCCGTCGTATGCTCCACCCCCACCTCCGCCACCTGGTCCTACAGCGCCACCGCCATAGTTGTAACCAAGACCACCGCTTTGTCCTTGTCCCTCGATTCCTGTTCCAGAGTTACCTGTTGAGTAAGCTCCACCGCCAGAACCGCCGGATCCTGCATTGGCATAGTTTGATCCAGGACCTGAGCCACCGAATCCACCGCCTGTCGCTACGAGGCTACCAAAAGCTGAGTTTCCTCCATTGCTACCATTTGAGGAGAGAGAATTACAACCTGCTCCACCGGTACCAACTGTGACAACAATGTTTGCTCCAGGAGTAACTGGATAAAATGATTTTCCAATGTCGTAGTCGCTAATGACTCCGCCACCACCTCCACCACCGCCTGCCCAAACTCCGCCACCGCCACCTGCAGCAACGACTAACACATTGACTTGTGTAACGTTTCCAGGAACCGTCCAGGTACCACTTGTTGCGAATACCTGAAGACCATGAGTATTGACTGGAAGAGTGACTCGAGGTTGAACTTCTGCTTGACCCTCAAGGACACGAATGACGTTACCACTTGAGGTGTTTACGATCTCGAGGTCATAAAGATAACGACCTGCCTTGATCAAAGATGTTTGCTGGTTAGTAAGAGTCAGAATGACTTCTCCAACCGTTGGATCCGCGATATTCGTTGTAAAACTGACTGCGTTCACGGACGTATAAGTCTTACGTAATTGAGCTCTTGCCGTATATCCTGTAAGATCATATACTAACCCGTCGGCACCTTGGACGGTGACTACAGAGCTGAAATCAGATCCCTGATCAATTGAGATGTTAGCGTAAACAGCCATTTGGAATATGGTCTATTTATACTAATTGCTATTAATGAAATCTTGTTAAAACCCTAAGTTCTTGGACCGTACGAAATCTAAATTATAGGTCGTTGTTGAGATCGGAATGCCTCCGTACTCATTCTCGAAAGGGGTATAAGTGGGTGAACATTTCCTCCAACCGGCACCCCATTTCTGAGTCATATACTCAAAATTAGTCAAATTGACTTGATTTAATTTCTCCTTGAGAACTGGATCCTTCTTTCCGGTCTGGCTTCCATGAGTATAATACTCGTCTTTATCTCCAAGACCATGCTTATAATTGCTCGTAAGAGACATGATCTTCTTGATCGGACGATGCATGAACCTCATGATATAGTCAGCATCCTCGTTATACGCAGGATATAGGTTTTCGTCGAATAATCCAAATTTTTGAATAATGTGATCTCTTATGAGAAAGAGGTCCCAGCTACCGACTCCAAAGTCTCCAGAATTACCATGAATGAGTCCGACCTCCGGATCATTGGTTGCCGCCTCATACATCTCCTTCAGGAATCCAGGACAAAAAGCAACGTCATCATTGACTAATATCCAGAAAGGAGCCATCATATAGGACTTAATGATTAGATTCCAGGAGCCAGAGACACCTAGATTTGAGGGCATGTGAACGACTCGAATCAATTGAATAAATTCTGGATTCAGTTTCGTCATCTCATCCAATTCGGCATCGATGAGACCTCTGCCATTGTTATTGATTATGCAGAACTCCTGAACAGGAAAGTCCACACTCTCGATGAGTCTCTTGACCCAGAAAGGATTCTCTACGACTGGAACTCCAATGACAGGGATCATGCGAACATGTAGTCCTCACACCATTTGACTGCTTCGGTTACGTCCATCATCTTATCACGAATATCACGTGACACTAAGTCTGGATGTACCCACCAATCCTCGTATCCTCTCCAAATATCTGGAGCGATATTACGAGCGATGAGAACATAGCCTAGACTTGCCAAGAATTGTCTAGACTCTTGTCTTACAGTATCCTCAACCTCCGCATAGGCATCATGCTCAAAAGTGATCACTGCAAAGCGATACTTATCAAATGGTATCCTCTTTAAAATATTGAGTGTCGTCTGAGGTGGTTCTGCATCGACCTGAAGATAATCGATATCCTTTGGCATATTGTGCCTTGTTAAGATTGAATCAAAGTCGACGACAAGACCATCACCTAGAACACATGGATTCTTTCTCTGATCTGAGAAAGTCTTGACCGCATTTGCGTCGATGTCCATCGAGACGCCCTTCCAATCGAACTGAGACTCGAGCAAGTAAGTGTTATTACCATAATAAGGACTTGCCGATCCAATCTCAAGGTACGTACCATTTCGTTTGCCATTCGTCATGGTTAAAACAAACATGTCTTGATATGACTCTGAGTAATTCACTTCGATGTCGGTTGAACCTGGAAATTGCCTATGCAGACGATAGTGCTTCTCTTTCTTGTACGGTATAATCTGCTTTGTCACAAATTGATTCATGAACTTTAGGTTATTGATCACTGCAGCCCTATGAACTTTATCAAGAGGGTAATTGATTAGAAGATCACGAAAGAGATCCTTTGCGTCATCACATAATCCTACCCACCAACCACTCACTGCTTTCTCGAATAGGATACCATACTTTCCTGGATAATCGACTGAGGTGCGTAAAGGTGGAGCATTGAAGTCACAAATGCTTTCTGCAAGAGACGCCAGAGTGAAGCAATTCACCCAGCTCTCAACTTGTTGTTCTCTCTCGTACCAACGGCTCAATACGAAGTAAGCCTCTGGACGCTTAGGTAAGAGTGTGATCGCTCTCTGGAGTAATCCTCTGACTGAGAGTCCACGAATCCCCTGAGTGTTGAAACACATCGAGGCACGAATGAGAGCCTCATACTGAAAGGTCACATCACGAGATCTCTCTGCTGTTCTTAGATAATAAGATATCGCTGCTGCAGTTTGACCAATATTATGATAGTAAAGAGCCAGAGCAAAGTTTGACTCAGAGTTCGAGGGATCCTGAATATAGGTATAAAGTAGATCCTGTAATGTAGTATTGTTAGTATTATTGCTCATTGAGGAAATTCAAGATTGCGGATACTGGACAACGTAAGAGGTAAGCTGCATTGTCTTGGAATCCAAAGGTGATTAATACGTCGTTTGCTGAATAAGGACACATACCAATCGCAAACTCGACCTGTGCATCCATGAAGAAGAACTCCTTAGAGTACTTGATGATGTTCCAGTTCTTATCCCAGATTACGAAGCGATGATGATAGACTGCATCTTTTCGACCAACCTCTGACTTGAATAGATCCACTTCATGAGTGATCGCAATGTATCCACCCTCGATTGGAACTAGTTGAGTTCCTCCACGTAGATCTCTCCGAATATGAGGATTATTATCAGTCAAGGCGACTGTTTCGGATGTCTTATTGATTGGATCTGCCTTTACGATCTCAGTTGGAGTGCACCATTTAACATAATGGTAAGGCTTATCTAGGATCGGCATCCAATTCTTTTCACAATAGGAATTTGGATCCTTTGGAGGTGGAATACGAAACCTTGAGATCTCCTTGACATCTTTTTCAGTCACCACGATCTCGGATAGCTCCATTCTGCCTTGACCATTAGTGGTTGTATCTCTTCTAACACCAGTGATGTAAAGCTTTCCTTCCCAACGAATTAAACGAGCGTCCTCTAGACCAATGAATTCCCAGAGAGGCTTATAGGTATCTCCAAAGCTCATGTCGATCTTATTGAATCTTGCGATATTCAGATCCTGATCCATCTCGCAGTAGTAATTCGTAGTGCGAAGAGTAAGGTCGTTCTCTGGGTGTAGATAAGTCAGAGGACCCCAAGGATGTAGGAATATCTTTGCCTCTGAGTGATAGAACGTGTAATTCACGTGTCTTATCACGACAAGTATCTTTCCGTTGTCATTAAACACGGAAGGATTCATGAGACCTGTTCCTCCAGTCAATTCTGAAGGAATAATCAGAGGATGTATCGAACCACCGGCGTCAATCGCCGCTTTCACGAAGTTGTTCATATAGTAGTGTTAGTACTATATATCAACCTCGTGAGAAAGTAAATACTATTATTTCTTTACCGGATTATCGATTTCAAGTATTGGACGACCTGTGGAATTATCAGTTCCTGGGAAGTTTAATACCGTAGGATCTTGACGTTCTGCCATGACCAACCAATTGATCGTATCTGTGGAAGAACTATCTTGGCAAGTGATCGTGAGTATATTTCCTGAAACTGTTCCTCGAACGTTTGACCAGCTCGTTTGATTCGTAGCAAATACTTGTGCGTTACGAGCTAATAGAACAAATGTTCCAGATGTCATTCCAAAGTATGCGTCTAGATTTACTGTAGCAGTTCCACCAGTGAGGTTTGATATTCCGCGATAGAGTAGATCGTAATATGGACCTTCGATGAAGGAGTGAACTAATCTCTTTGTCGAATTTAATGCTGGAAGAGGATGTGGTATATTGAAGTAACCACCGCCCTTTGAGATCGAACCATTGAAGCTTGCATTACCAGAGGAATCGACTCCCCAGATTGGAGTAGCGACTGAACCATCTCCATAGTAACCGGCTGAACCAACAGTAATATCGCCTGGAGTAATTGTAATTGCTGCAAAGTGTGGTGAATCCCCAGTTCCAAGACCTTGAGGAAGAGAAGCACCAGAACCTGCAGGACCCTGAGCACCTTGGGCACCAGGACCGCCAGAGCCACCTGTATAACCTTGAGCGCCTTGAGTTCCAGAACCAGTTGCACCTGTATAACCTTGTGCTCCTTGTGTTCCAGCACCTGTTGCTCCAGTGTATCCTTGAGTACCTTGGTTTCCGGTATTACCATAGTGTCCTTGAGGACCTTGAGTACCTTGTGAACCTGAACCTGCAGGACCTTGAATACCAGTGTATCCTTGAGTTCCAGTTCCAGGTGCACCTGTATAACCTTGAGGACCCTGAGAACCAGATCCAGGAGAACCTTGGACGCCTGTATAACCTTGAATACCCTGAGCACCATTGCCACCAGTGTATCCTTGAATACCTTGGATACCTTGCGTGCCTTGTGCACCACCGCCACCACCGCTGAATGAAGTGGTTGAGATACCAGTAATTCTTCCTTTTGAATCGACAGTAATGATTGGGAGTGCGCTGCTAGAACCATAAGTGCCAGCACTTACACCTGTTGCAGTGAGAGATAAAGCGACTGAACCTACGTTTGCAGATCCATCGATCGTAAAGCTTCCTGTTGCATCACCACCTGAGAAAGTAACTGTTCTACCGCTTGCCCAAGCTGATGCAGTTGATGCATTACCACTTAATGAACCATTGAATGTTGTAGCAGTGACTGAGCTTAAACCTGCAATTGTGGATGAACTATTACCTAGAGCAACTGTTGTTGAACCAAGAGTTACTGAGTTTGCAGTCAACTTCGATGTTGAAATTGATCCTGCCAACATACCATTTGTAACTGTTCCAGTATCGCCTGATGTGATAACTGTACCACTTGTTGCTGGAAGAGTAAGAACTGTATTTGTTCCTGCAATGGCTGTAGGAATTAATTGAACCGATCCAGATGTTGAACCTGGCAGCGTGACCGATAAGATACCACTCAGAGCTAAGTTTGCTGAAGCTCTACCTAAAATTACGCCAGTTGTACCAATGTAAGTCGTAGGATCTGCTGTTATGATCGCTGTAACGTGACCATAAGGATCCAGAGTTAAGTTCTGAATTACATTGCCACCGGTGTTTGTGCTCGTTCCAGAGATCGTGGTCGTCGTAGCGTGAGTTAAGATAACTTCACTTGGGCCAGAGCTTGGAGTCGTGATACTAATACCAGGGATTGAGGCTACGGTACCCGCAATGAAAGTAAGCGTATCATTATTGATCGTGGCAACTTGAGTCGTTTGACCAGAAACTGCGATATTCTTAAATATGTTCTGAGCAGAACCTCTGTCTGTATTTGTAAGACTGATCGATCCAGTCGATCCACTTGCTGAGATACCAGAAGAAGCTGAGAGTGCAGTTACGCCAGTATTCGTGATTGTTACACCACCAGTTGAAGAACTGACTGAGATACCAGTTGAGGAAGCGAGTGAAGTTACACCAGCGTTCGTGAGAGTGATAGAACCACCTAGAGAAACAAGACCACCACCACTTAAACCTGTTCCTGCAGTAACAGTGACTGAGCTATTCGTAAGTGCTGAATTTGGAACTGAGGATAAGCTTATAAGAACATTATCTCCATAAGTTGAGTCATTATTTCCTACAGTAACAGTAACTCCGCTTGATCCACGGAATCTGAAAGTATCGCCACCAGAATCATTTGCGACTGGACTTGCGGTATTTGTACCATCGCTCATCACTCCGTAGTAAGCTTTACCAGTGACGGATGTCCAAGCTGGACTATAAACGAGAGTCGAGAATGATGCAGTACCAGCTACATGTAAGTCGCCATAGATGTATGCAGTACCATTTGCATCAACCGTTAAACGATTTGGCTGTGAAGGATACGACGTTGAATTTGTGACCGATAAGACTGGTGTTGTGGCTGTACCAGAAGCAACGATAATGGTTGGAGAACCAATGTCGACTGCACTTGAAGCTCCAGCATTGATGTAAACATTACCTGATCCAGTGATTGTTCCAGAAGTAATACCAATCGCTAATCCATCTACATTTGCTCCAGAATATAGAGTTGCAACTCCACCTACTCCAAGAGTACCTGCAACAGAAGTATTACCTGTAGAAGCTGCTACACTAAATTTTGAAGAATTGACTGTAAAAGTTCCAGTGGAAGATAAAGTACCACTGACACTTACGTTATTTCCAAAAGTCTTATTGCCATTGAAAGTAGAAGCACTATCAGTGATTTGATTGATAGCGGTCTTAACATCGGTAGCTGAAGTCGTGAAAGACTCATTTCCAATGTAGCCCATGATCTCATTTGCTACAGCAACGAGAGATGTCTGTCCAGAGATGCCTGAAGCGAGTAAGCTTAGGTCTCCTATGTTTACACCAAGGGAGTTTGTATTCTCCCTCCATGTTTCGAAATTATCAGTACGTTGAGTAACAATGAGTGACATGTGAGTGATTAAGAGCTAGGATTTACTTTCGCGATAAGAGCTGCGACTTGAGTTTTAAGGAGAGCTACATCGTCCTTGAGAGCTTTGATTTCAGCTTCTTTTTGCTGAACCTTTTTCTTCAAGTGTTGACGACGATGATACTCGCCTTGATTCTTATTTATGATCGCTTTCGAGGCCGCATCCCTTACGAGATGCGGATGGTTTCTCACGATTTCTTCTGTTGTTGGCATGTTATGAGAGAGCTATTGTTCTAAAGTTACGAATTGTTGGAACCTTCGAGGAGTTTTGTGAATAGAACACAATCTTTACTGCAAAGGAACTGAATGAGACCGTCGAACTTGTTCCAAGAGCAGCACTGATTTCGGCAGGTGTAACTGTATAAGTTACGTCCTTATATACAGTTGGATCATCGGATATTGGAATTGCATGATCTGGAACTGCTAGATTCCAAGATAATGAATCGAAGGAAGTATCTTGTTGAGTTGGACTTGGAACCTTATAGTATACAGCGATGTTTGAGTTCGAGGGTTGATTCATCGAAATCATGATCGATAAGCTCTCAGCTGGATTTTCCAGAGTAATTTGCTTTGTGAGATACTTCGAGAGACCAGAACCACCAACAGGAGCACTGTCAGGTAGGTAACCAATCACGTAGTTGTATCCGCTTGGAGCAGGATTTGTATTCGTAGGATTATCGATTCGGTTTGAAACCGTTACAAGAGAGCAACGATCTAAATCAATGATTGGAGAGATATTGTTTCTCGTACTTGAGATATTACCCTCCAGATAGAAGCTATATGATCCACGATCAGAGAGGTAACCAATGTTTGGCGTACCTGCGATCGTTTGTGGATTCTTCATGAAGGTGTTATCGTTTGCCTTTACAGTTTGATATGTTCCAACTGTGTAAGGCGTTTCAGAACCAGCGAGAGACTTACCAGATGTCGTCTTTGCAGACCAAGCGATATTCGTATCAGACATTACGATGTCTTGAATATTTGGGTGCATTACGTCGAATGGCTTATTCTCTGTTGCAGTCACTGCTGTACCACCAGCTCTACCAGTAACTGTAGCAGTTCCTGCCACATTGACTGTATAGCTATCGATCTCAACCGATGTAACAGTGAGAGTAGTGTTCAATTGAGTGATTGGAATACCATTGATTGCACTTCCGCTATTTGCAACGATACCAGAAAGAGTTACACTGGATCCTGCGAATAAGCCGTGATTTGCGTGATAAACCTTGACTGTGCCATAACCACTCGTGAAGTAGAGAGGATCAACGATGAGTTGGGCTGCAGGAAGAGTCGTTTCATTCATTACAACTGTTCCACCTGCGGTATTGAATACGGCTCTACGAATTAAGAACTTCATGTCAGCCGTCTGATTTGGAGTCCAAGTCGAGGAGTTTTGTGATTCAAATAATACACCGGCGTATGGCTGCTCTGTAATGCGATAAGATGTATTGGTTACATCGTAGTTACCTAATTCAGAGATCCAAACTTTATAGAGGTTTGAATTTGAATGAAGAACAAACGCATATTCTACACCTTGGAGTAAGTATACTGGAGATGAGAATTTAAACGTTGTTGCAACTGTTGCATCAACCGAGGTGCTTACTGAAGCAGCAGGGAGTGTAACTGTTGAGAAAGGTAGGGTTGTTTGAGTCGGTGAACCATTCTCCATCGTCACGATGCTGAGAGTGACTGGAAGACTTGGATCTTTTGCCTCAAAATAGATGTCGATCGAGGTGGCCATGATGCCTCCTTGCATATCGATCAAGAAGCTTTGAGCAAGAGGATCTAAGTAATAGATTGGAGCACCTTGACCAGGGTTAATCACTGGTAAGCCACTTAAACCACCTGGGACCTCACTTGCACCACCTCCACCTACATCGATTGGAGTTGTATTCGTTGGATTACTTACTACGACTGGTGCATCAGTATTACCAATCGTTTCTGTACCTGAACCTGTGTAATTGCTTGGGACAGATACTGAACCAGGACCACTGTTTGTAGCTGGGAGTACTGTTGTGACATCTCCATTCGTGCTCTGGAATGGAGCAAGAACTAATTGAGTTACAACTGGTAGAGTGTATGGAGGAGTCGTTCCGGTCGTTGGAGGCGGGAACGTTGGAGGCTGCGTATTGACAACGTTCGATATCGTCTGAGAGCTGCTTACATTTGTAAGTACTCGAGATTGAGATACCTGAGATGTCGATATGACAGGAGTCTGTGTGGATACGATTAAGTTTGATACTGTATCAAGAAGACCTTGAGCAGTATAAGAAGCCTCAGCCGAAGTTGTGACTAGATCTAAGTTATTCGTAGCTGAGTCACAGACTCGGAAGATACGAGTACCTGTCTTAAACTGAAGTGAACTATTATTTGGAATTAAGAATGCACCAAATACATCACCTGCAGAATCAGTTACTAATGGAGTCGATCCGCCTGGATAAGAGGTTGCACCAGATGCTGCAACGAGTGGACGAGGACCAGTTCCAGAACTTGAGGAAGAACTATATTGTAAGCTATTCCAATAATCTGTCTTTGTTCCACTTGGAGTTAATTGAGAGCAATAAGCTGATACTGAGGTAGAATCAAAGAAAGGATAAACCGTTGTGTTTGGCTTTAATCCAGATGCCCAGAAGTATACTGTACGAGAACGAATGAATGGAACGATACTTACATCGACCACCATATTTCCATAGTTCTGTGTGTTAACTGTGGAAGATAGAGATGTAACTGTTCCGGTTTGAACCTGATTCGTTGTCGTTGTGGTTGTCGTGGTTGTAGCAGTTGCTGTTACACCTAGTACAAGAGATTCGATTTGGTTGAGAGCTGGAGCTGAGGTTGAACTTGTGGAAGTACCAGCCCACGTGGTCTGCCAATCGTTCCAGACAGTTCCAAGAGTTCCAGAGGATTGAAGCTGAGCAGCAACACTATCATATACTCCAGTGTCATTGATCACGACGTCAGGAGCTTGAACTGTATCCTTCCAATCGTCTGTCGAAGGAGTGAGTTGTAAATGACCTGTCCAATTGAATACATCAAATGGATTTACGAACATCGTGTTTGAGGCGTAAGGCTGCTTGATATAATCTGATTCGTAATATTCAAGAGTCAATAACGAACCAGTCTGCATCACTCCAGAAGAGAGTGAGGAGTTAAAGTTTAACTTTACGTTGTCCTCGAAGAAGCTTGGACGGCATGTTCCAGTTGCGCTCTCGATCGATACACTATAGTCTGGATTCGAGACGTTACCTACGCTTGAACCAGAGAACGAATCAACCACGAAACCATGTTGATAATAAGGTGTTCCAGTGTTTGGATCAATGATTTGAGTTGCCGCCGTGCTATTTTCTAAGAGTGAAAGCGCTGTATAGTATTCAACGTTCTTTAAGCGACTATCAAGTGATCCAATGTCTCGCATCGTATATCTACGATTATCGATCATCTTTGGTGATACGCCTTGAGTCGTAAATGTATAAGCTGATAAGTTCAGCGTATAAAGTATCATCGTTCCATCTGGATCAGCTGGAGCAACTGGTACATCTGCTGATACACCCTCGACTACACTGAAGTTGCCCTTCTTATCCACATAGATCTTATCGATACGTGGTAGGTAATAGTGGATATCACAAGTGACCGTCGTGTTTGGAATCACCATCGAAACAAGAGAAGCTCCTGTTCCTGTGAATCCGCCAGTGTTTGTATCCTTTGTAGGACGGAAGTCTAATACGTCTCTTAATTGTAAGAGACCTTGAGAAGATTGAAAAGAAGGAATGTTCTCGTAATCGATCACGCCTGTATAAGAATCGACCGAGAAGTAATCACCAGCGCCATGTTGTAAGTAGCTATAAACAACAAGGAGTCTTCCTGTTGGAGCTGCTTGGCCTGGGATTAATTGAATACGAGCAACATCATAGAAGTTATCACGTTGACCATTATCGATATAATAACGGCTTGTGACATTCGTATCAGCAGTCGTAGGATCTGTTGAAAGATTTGCTGACATATAGATGCCAGAAACCGAGAGAAGATCCGTTACGTTTAAGAGGTCGTATCCACCAGGAGTTGTGTTTGGAGTATCAAGTATGATCTCTTGATTTGTCTGAAGAGTCTTTGTCTTCTGAGCGATATTACGGCTAGAAGGTGCAATGATATGAACACTTGTTCCAGCATTGCCAGAACCTAAGTGAAGAGTGACTGTTACGACTGAACCGCCGCCTGAAGATGTCAGAGTTGGAGCAGCGGTTTGCGGAACGATACTTCCATCGGAGTTCTTTACTACGAGATAGTCTACTGTATCGATCGAATAGAAGATTTCATTCGAGATTGGAGTTAATGTTACGTTGCCAGAACCATCAGCTGGATTTGGGTCATAACGCTTCTTGACTGAGTAGAAAGTATATGTCTGACCATCGGTGAGTAGTGATTGAGCTACTGAACGAGGCAGTGAGAACAACATTGAGTTATTTCCACCCGAGAGAGCTGGTGTAGAATCAACTGCCGTTG
>Ga0214192_1001775_pt1 | contig 11677 bp, 10 predicted proteins | sample TroBogEpilimnion_44_FD_153030 | JGI IMG/M metagenome (GOLD analysis project Ga0214192, IMG submission 153030) | Freshwater microbial communities from Trout Bog Lake, WI - 29JUL2008 epilimnion | ecosystem: Environmental > Aquatic > Freshwater > Lake > Epilimnion/Euphotic zone | place: Trout Bog... | reverse complement strand
TGCCTGGGTCTATGCCCATGATTATCTTAGCCAATTTGGATTTGTTTTAGCATTTTTACCATCATAGATGAATACACCAGTATATCGCCGGCTGCTTCTGGGGCTAAAAGTAGGCATTTCCTTTTTCATGTTATTCGTGATATACCGCAAAGTATCCGGGGTGGAGCAATTCGTAGGATCGTGGGATGTTTTTAGAGGACGTTTCAGTGGTGGAAATATCGCGCTGATCGGTGCCGTGATTCTCCTCATGCCGATCAATTGGTCCCTCGAGGCTATCAAATGGAAGCTACTCCTGAAGCACTCTGCGCATGTTACTTTTCGCGAAGCAATGCGGTCGGTGCTTGGCGGACTGTCGATAGGTTTTGCCACTCCGGCGAGGGTAGGTGAGTTTGCTGGGCGAGTGATGTTCCTGCATAAGGGTGAGCGTGTCGATGGTATATACCTGAGCGCTATAGGAGGACTGGCGCAGAGCATAGTCACATTTTTTACTGCACTATTCATGCTTCGGTTTTACACTGGCAATGCGGAAGTTTTCTTTAGTGCATTCAGCTATGTGGCTTTTGCAGTATTGGCGCTGATCATGATCGCCATTTATATTTCCTTTGAGCAGGTCATGCTCTGGCTGAAGAAAAGCAAGCTGCACATCAGTGAATATGTGATCGATATTCGCAAGACACCTCACCGCAATGACAAGTGGCTGGTCTTTCTGACGAGTATAATGCGCTATGGTGTTTACGTACTCCAGTATTATTTGCTGCTTAGATTTATAGGTATGTGTGGCAATGTTTTTGAGATGATCGCGGCGATCAGCCTGATACTATTTCTGCAGTCGGTCTCCCCTCTGATACCCCTCACTGATATGACTGTGCGCGGAGGTATAGCCCTGCTGGTGCTGAATAGCTATAGCCCCTACATGACGATGGGCATCTTCATGGTGCCCGTCATGCTTTGGGCGATCAACCTCCTGATTCCTGCTATCATTGGTTATTTTTACATCCTAAGACTGAAACCCGATGACACCGTATAATGACGACTACTGGATGAAGCTTGCGCTCAAGGAGGCTAGCTACGCCTATGAAGATGACGAGGTGCCTATCGGGGCAGTGATCATCTGCAATGATAAGATCATCGCCAAGGGCTACAACCAGACCGAGCGACTCCACGATGTGACTGCGCATGCAGAGATGATCGCCATCACAGCTGCCGCTAACTACCTTGGGGCTAAATTTCTCGAGGACTGCACGCTGTATGTCACCGTCGAGCCCTGTCCTATGTGTGCTGCCGCCCTGCGCTGGGCGCGAATAGGCAGAGTGGTCTATGGTGCGACTGACCCGAAGGCAGGCTACTCGCAGTTCGGCAATAAAATGTTTCATCCTAAGACAGTGGTAAATCATGGTACGATGGAGCACGAGTGCGGAGTGCTGATGACTGAGTTTTTTAGGAGCAAAAGAAAATGATCTACGTACTACACAGGACAGTTTTCCACTTGATGATACAAAACAAAAAATAAGATGTCCGACAAATCTATCACCAGCATAGCGTATGAATGGTTCGCAGCTTTCAATGCACATGATCTCGAAAAGCTACTGGCCCTCTACGCTGACGACGCGCAGCACTACAGTCCCAAGCTAAAGCTCCGACAACCGGAGACCAATGGGCTCATCATTGGCAAAGAAGCACTACGCTCATGGTGGAGGGACTCCTTTGATCGGCTACCCACATTGAGATACGAGCCTGTCAAATTCATCGCAGAGCATAGCAGCATATTCATGGAGTATACGCGATACGTAGACGGAGAGGACCGGATGACAGTCGGGGAAGTACTGGAGATCAGAGATGGACAGATCACAGCTTCGAGAGTTTACCATAGCTAAAGCTCAAATAACTTTAATTTCCTTACCTTTGCACCATACAGAATGAAGTAGGCTTCATTTTTAATTCTTAACATTTAATTTAGATAGAGATGAAGGGTATCTCAGAAAATTTCAAAATGGTCGCCAAGACCATCTATGGCCTCGAGGAAATCTGCGCAGGCGAGCTCCGCAAAATGGGCGGAGAAAACATCAACATTCATAATCGCGCAGTCAGCTTCGAAGGCAATATCGGTGTAATGTACAAGGCCAACCTCATGGTGCGCACGGCGCTCAGGATCCTGGTACCGATGCACGAGTTCTTCGCGCACAATGAGAACGAATTTTACGATCAGGTCAAAAAGATAGACTGGAGCGTCTATATGTCGGCAGACGATACACTGGCCATAGACACAGTGCTCAATACTCCCCTATTCAATCACTCTCAGTACATCTCACAGAAGGCCAAAGACGCCATCGTAGACCAGTTTCGCGAGAAGTATGGCCGCCGCCCATCGGTGGACCTGGAGAGGCCTGTGCTGCGCATACACATCCACATATACAATGATATCTGCTCTATAGCTTTCGACAGTTCAGGGGAGTCATTGCACAAGCGCGGTTATCGCGCTAAGACCAATCTCGCACCTATCAATGAGGTCCTCGCTGCCGGCCTCGTGCTGACATCCGGATGGACAGGTCGCACGCCGCTGGTCGATCCCATGTGCGGCTCTGGCACCATCCTGATCGAGGCTGCTATGATCGCATCTGACATCCCCTGCAATATCCACCGGGAATGGTTTGGGTTTGAGATGTGGAATAGCTTCCTGCCCTATGACTCCGATCTCTGGAAGACTATCCATACCGCTGCCATCGACAAAATCAACGACGCTGATGTCAAGCTCTACGGCTGCGAGATATCTCCGCACGTAGCGCGCAAAGCCAAAGAAAACATCAAGTGGGCCAAGGTCGAGGACATGATCACTATTGTGAATACCGACTTCCGCGACTACTCGCCGCCGGAGGGCGGCGGTACCCTGATCATGAATCCACCCTACGGCGAACGCATGGACCATGACAACCTCGAGGAGCTCTACAAATCTATCGGCGATACTTTCAAAAAACGCTATCAGGGATATGACTGCTGGCTGATCAGCTCGAATGTGGAAGCACTCAAATACATCGGTCTGCGCCCATCCCGCAAAGTCACACTATTCAACGGACAGCTCGAATGCCGCTACATGAAATACAGCATGTACGCCGGCACTAAGAAGATACATAAGCTCGAAGGAAGAAGCCCCGACACGATTGCTGAGTAAAACTTAATTGTTTTCTCTGCATCTCTCCGCCTCTGCGGTAATAAACCTTACAATTCACTTTCGGCGATAGCCTCAAGGTGTTTCTCTACTTCCACATGCACAGCAGCGGGCAGTGGCACCAATGTGTATGAACCCACCTTGCGCAGGTCCATGACCTGCTGGCCCGTCTCTGAGATGTAGAATGGCCTTTCAAATTTGGCACCGTAGATCATATCCTTAGAGGTATATGACATCCTGATATACACCGTCTGTGAGTAGGTCTCATCAAAACCTTTCAGCGTGATAAAGGCTTCCACTTCCTTCTCTGCGAAATCCTTTTCACTCATACCATACATAGGGCTCTCCTCATCTATGATGTGGTTGATCTTCCAGCTGGTGGGAAACATCGCGATCTTGGACAGCTCAAGATTGAGCGCTTTAAATCGCCGGTAGCTGTCGCCGTCAGATTTGTCGACCCAGCTGAAATTCACCGTGGCTTCCAGCTCCATGATATTAGTGTTGCGCTGGTTGGCGATCATAAACTGGTAAGCCGTGAGCTCGCCAAAAGGAGCGATAATGGCATTGGGGCTGAACTTGATCCTCGGTCTTGGTTTCGAAAAACGGCCATACAGCGTACCTGTAGCCAAAGCGAAACTCATCAAACCAAGGAAAGCCTCCAGAGAGCTAACAAAACTCGTAAGCACACCTGTAGGGTGCAGTCCTCCGTATCCTACAGTCGTAAAAGTTTCATTCGAAAAAAAGAAGCACTGGAGAAAGTCATGAAGCGTATCCTCGTGAATAATTCCTCCGATAGAGCTGGTGCCGATCACATAATAGATCGCTGCAAAGACGACATTGACGAAGCCATAAAAGAGAAACACCACGATCCAGAAGTGCTTCCAGGAGGTCGTAATCAGCCAGTGATAGAGATCAAAGTCCAGAGTATCTCCGGTGATTCTTTTGATATTGAAGCTACCATCTTGATTGACCGTGCGCTGTCGGCCCTGCTCAGCCGAGTGGTCCAGACCGATGTCCAGCCGGTTTCTATTTTTTATCCTGTCTCGTATCTTGCTCATAGTTTTACCATCTCATATGGTAGCCCAAATATATTCAGAATGCAGGGATAATCTCTATGAAGACCGGAGATCTTGCCATTTATTCCCCACGCAGGAGCTTTGGGTTTGCACACTTCATCTTCTTGCGCAAAAATACATTTTATAATTGAAAAATGCAAATTTTGCATTTCGTTTTCACCACGTATACTGGTTTTTTGCGGGTCCATTTTTACATCCTTAATAAGAAATTAAATTTTTGAAAAGCAGTCAATTACAAATAACAGTAATTACTCTTTTTCAAAATAAATCTAACAAAATTCTAATGAGGCAAATATTTGAATCATCCGGTGTGGTTGGTTCAGATGGATGTTTTTTGCACGAAAAATTCCACGGAAAAATGAGAGGGATAATTTTTGAAGTAATCTTCCGCATTTAAGTCAGGAAGATTGCTTAGTTGTTTAAACCATTTATTTTAATTTTTTGTCTGAGCCCGTATCTGATCTCGGGCAAAAAAATTTAATATGAAAAATGAATATTTTGCAGTTCATACAATGTGCACGCCTTGCTCTCATTATTTAGCGACAGATACCTGTGACACTTTTTCGCAAAATAACCATAGCTTTAAATAAAATTTCCCCTCAGCGCGTTTTAGTGTAGTAATGAACAAAGGATATCCGATCAAAGACATAGTAAAGGCCATGGGCGGCAAACTCACCGCAGGAGCGGGTGAGGAGGCGCATATCAGCGACCTGCTGCTCGATAGCCGCAAGCTGCAACAGGCCAGCGAGACTTTATTTTTTGCCCTGCCCGGCACTCGTCAGGACGGACATCAGTATATAGATTATCTGGTCAGCAAAGGCGTCATCAATTTTGTCATCTCCGACAGCAAATGGATCGAAAAATACCCTAAGGTAAATTTCGTGGTGGTAAAGGACACGATAGCTGCCTTGCAAAAGCTGGCTGGTTTTCATCGGAGCAAATTTGAATACCCGGTGATCGGCATCACCGGCAGCAATGGCAAAACGATCATCAAGGAATGGCTCTACCAGCTCCTCAATGAGGACTACAATATCGTCCGCAGCCCAAAGAGCTATAACTCCCAGATCGGTGTACCGCTCTCGCTCTGGCAGATGAGCGAGGAGAATAACCTCGGCATAATCGAGGCAGGCATCTCTGAGAGTGGCGAGATGGAGAGGCTGGAGAAGATCATCCGGCCTACCATAGGCATCTTTGCCAATATCGGGGAGGCGCACAATGATGGCTTTCTGAACCTCAAGCATAAGTCCAAAGAGAAGCTCAAGCTCTTCACCCAAACAGGAGTACTGATCTACTGCAAAGATCACCCCGAGATCAATCAGGCCATCGCCGAGATCAATGCACTCAAGGGTGCTGATGCGATACGCACCTTCACCTGGTCTCAGCACTCGGAGGCAGATGTGCGCATCATCTCCCTTCTCCAGCAAAACAACCACTCCTACATATCCGCGCAGTATAAGGGACAGGAATTTGATTTTGAAATTCCCTTTGCGGACAAAGCCTCGGTGGAGAATGCTATCCACTGCGCCTGTACACTGCTCGTGCTCAATAAAGATTTCTCCCTGATCCGCAATCGTATGCGAAACCTGACGCGCATCGCCATGCGACTGGAGATGAAGGACGCGATCAATAACTGCTCCCTGATCAATGACAGCTACAATTCGGATTTTGAATCCCTCAGGATCGCGATAGACTTTCTCCGCCAGCAAAATCAGCATCCGCGCAAAACCATTATCCTCTCCGATATCCTCCAGAGCGGACGGGGCGATCTCGATCTATATGCAGAGGTGGCGAAACTGCTAAAGCAAAATAACATCTACCGCCTGATCGGCATCGGGCCCTCTATCAAGCGGGAGCGGAAAATATTTGAACGCATAGAGCTGGGTGAGTTTCTCTGCTTTGATAGCACAGACGACCTGCTGAAGCATCTCGACACCTCTATCTTTCATGATGAGGTGATATTGCTGAAAGGTGCGCGGTCATTTGAGTTTGAAAAGATCGCCAAGCTACTGGAGAAAAAAGCACACCAGACTGTCCTCGAAATCAATCTCAATGCACTCGTCAATAACCTCAAAGTATATCAGTCGCTACTGAAACCTGAGACGATGATGATGGCCATGGTAAAAGCTTTCAGCTATGGCAGCGGTAGCTATGAGATCGCCAATGTCCTGCAGTTTAACCGCGTCAACTATCTCGCCGTGGCCTATGCAGATGAGGGTATAGAGCTGCGCAAAAACGGCATCACACTTCCTATCATGGTAATGAATCCGGAGGAGCGCAGCTTCGAAGCAATGATCTCTCACAACCTGGAGCCGGATATTTATACCCTGTCTCTGCTAGAAAAATTTGAAACGGTGTTGAAACTGCGTAGGGGCAAAAATGACCCGCCGTATAGAATACACATAGAGGTGGAGACAGGCATGAACCGCCTGGGTTTTGAGCCGCAGGATATACCGGCCCTGGTGGAGCGGGTCAAGGCCTCCGAGTGTATCGCTGTGGCTTCGATTTTCTCGCATCTGGCTGCCAGCGAGGCGCCGGAGTATGATGAGTTTACCAAAGAGCAGATCTCACGATTTGAAGAGATGAGTACTGCGATCAAGAGCCAATTCAACTACCGGATCATTCGCCATATCCTCAACTCCAGTGGTATAGCGCGACATACCTATGCACAGTATGATATGGTGCGCCTTGGTATTGGGCTCTATGGCCTCGATCCGACACCTGCTATCCAGTCGCGCCTGATGCCTGTATCTTCGCTCAAAACGACCATCTCTCAGATCAAACATGTCAGGGCAGGTGACTCCGTGGGCTATGGCCGACATGGCAAAGTAGAAACAGACAAAACCATCGCCACTGTCGGTATCGGCTATGCAGACGGCCTCAATCGTAAACTTGGCAATGGCCACGGCCATATGCTCGTGAGCAATCATCTCGCTCCGGTGATCGGCAATGTCTGTATGGACATGACTATGCTCGACATCACAGGCATAGAGATGGTACAGGAGGGAGATGAAGTGGTAGTATTCGGTAGCAATCCTCGTGTGGAGGACATCGCAAAGGCCTCCGAGACGATCCCCTATGAAATTCTAACCGGTGTATCCGGCAGGGTGAAGCGGGTATACTTCCAAGAATAACTTTCCGCTGACTATTGTATTTAGCCTTGTTGCGCTAATTTATTTTTCAGCCACACCGGGTACTTTATGATCTCCAGGTCTTCCCTGTCAGAGCTATATTTTGTCTTGAGGAAGGTGGCTATCTTTCTTTGAATTGATTCGTCTTTTTTGTAGTTAGTGGATGCATTCATTGTCTCTAGTATATCGAGGATCTCAAAGTCTCGCCGCAGCGATCGCTCCCGCTGCAGGCTGGCAAAGGTCTTTTTCACCTGGCGCAGTCTGTAGTCCAGCGTCTCCCGGTCACCTGACTCAAAGGTGATGATCAGCTCCGAGATCTCGATCTTCAGCCTGAATGAGCGGTCAGCCTCCTGAAAACCCGGACTGATATACAGACGTACCAGATTTTTTAGTGATTCTTTGTGCCGTCCGAGATCGTAGAGTAGCGTAGCTTTATTGAGATAGATGTAGAAGTCATAAGCGTTTTTCTCCTCTGATTTTTGCTCGAACTCTTTCAGTACATCGAGGCCTTTCAGCGGGTTGATGATGGAATAATTATTGACTAGTGAATTATAATAGAAGAACAGGTATTTGCCATAGTGCAGCTTGTCATAGGAGAGTATCTCTGTGCCGAGTTTTTCTGCATATTTCAGTGATTCTTTGTGCTTCAGGTTTTTGAAAAGGGCATTGGCGCTGTAGGTCAGCATCTGGAGCTTCAGCTCATGATTCTCTTTATCAAACCATTTTTCCGCTTCAAACTTTTGATAGGTCTCCGTGACTAGATTCTCCAGGGCCGGATAGTTATGCTGCTGCAGGAATATCTGGCTCAGTGCATTATAAATTCTCGCTTCGAGATTTCGGCCAAAGCGGGAGGTCGTGCGCACTGATACCGTTTTGACTTTTGACTGGAGTTTTTTCAGCGCGGTTTTGTCTACAGGGCCGAAGTTCTGCGATAGCCTGAGACGATGTGAGATAGATGCGAGCGCATTATCCATTTCGCGCAGATCTGATACGATGAGGGCATTTTCTTCTCTTCTGGCTATATAGTACGCCGGATCGATCTCTGTGAGGTAGGAGCTGAGCTTGACGATGTCACTGTATATGGCATCCAGCATCTCATAGCTCTCTATGGAGACGGCGCATTTCTCGGCCTTTAGCAGATAGCTCAGGGAGGCTTTAAACAGATTTCGCGAGCGGTAGATGTAGGAGAGCTGGATATATTGAAATAGCTCGTACGATTCACTCTTGTGCGTATTGAGCATCACCAGGCTGTCGCCGATATTTTCGATGAGGCGGTTTTTGAGCTGGTAGTACCTGTTTTTAGGAGCATCGGCATACCCGAGTTTTTTCAGCGCTTTCTCCTCATCAAATTTACGGCCGGAGGCCCGGATATAGTCAAAGAGAGAGAGGTCTTTACGCAGTTCGGTACCCGCATTTGAGCGCGACAGGGTTTTGAATTTCCTGATCTCTTCTTTGGTGAGCTTACCTATGATCTGGTTTAGAATATCCATATCTGACCCATTTTGGAGAGCTAAGATATTAATTAAGTTTTCCGGTCGGAAGGATTCTTTTCTGTACCTTTATAAAAAATATCCCGATGAAGGCTTTACGGCATCTTTTTTTCCTGATTATTCTCATCGCCTCTGGCAGGGCCCAGGCCCAGGATACAATACAGATCCGCTCTGCAGCGCTGGACTCTCTGGGCAATACGGCAGTGCTCGGAGACAGCGCGGTGGCAAGCCGTCCTGTGATCAGTATCTGGTTGTACAATCTGTCCGGCACTACCTTTACTGACACCGTCTCATTTGATTACAGCATTAATAATACACTCTTCCATGCTACCATCTCTGATACTTCAGGGCTTAATTTCACACCTGTGGCGGTCACGCTGGCTCCGCATGATAGTATCCGGCTGACATCTATACAGATACACTTCAGCCGTCCTGACTTCGTCGTCGGCTCCTCCACAGTGGTCATCTGGCCTATAGCCAATCATACGTCGCTGGTCATCCTAGATTCCCTTCATCACCAGCTGACCATCACTCCACCGTCAGGCATCACCGATCCGGAGCTAAATGCAATAAAAGTATACACCTCAGGCCAGCTATTGTTTGTCAAAAACATGGGCGAAAATTGCTCTGGAGACATAAGAATATACAGTATCGACGGGGCGCTCATATCATCGCAGACACTATCGCAATACGCTCAGATACCGATGAGCCAATATACCGACGGCATCTATATCGTAGAGATCAACCTGGGCGATGGTAAAAAGGCGGTGTATAAGGTGGCCAATGTGAAAGATAGGTAATAGCCTATCCCCGATCATAGCATTGAAAAACAATCCTGTGAGCGTTCCTAAGGCTTACTTCGGAATGTTACTAGAGTTCCTAGTTATGAGACGCAATTGGTTTAAGATCAATTCCTAACACTACAACCACACACACAGCTTATTTATTAAGAACAATGCGGTAGAATAGTGACTGGCCATCGAGAGTGAGCTGCACAATATATATACCAGAGACAGCATCCTCACCAAAGGCGATGGTATTGGTATTATTGCTGGCGTGAAGCAGCAGAGGCTGTGTCAAAACAGATTGGCCTATCATATCAGTGACCGATATTTCAGCGTCCTTAGTGCTCATGGAGTAGGCATTTATATCGATATTGAAACTACCCTGCGTAGGGTTTGGATAGATATTGACATTCCGGATAGATGGTATCAGGTCGATGCCAGTAACTACAATGAGATGTAAAGCCACTATGCTATCACAGCCCGCTGCGCTCGTCAATGTATCGATGTAAGTGCCCGGCTGAGAATATGTATTCGTACCCACAGTCACGGATGCACCCTGACCGATAGTGTCATTGATATTGACGAGCAGTGCCTGATTGATGGTGAGATTCAGGGTCACGACACTATCACCTCCATAGGTGCCCGCCAGCGTGTCGACATAGGTACCACTGACGGTATAGGTGTGATTGCCCACTGCGACGGAGAAGCCCTGACAGACAGTATCAAAAAGATGAGCAAAGGTCGTAGGCGTAGCGACATAGAGGTAAATGGTTTGCACACTATCACAACCATGCACATTGCTCAATGTATCATAATAAATGCCGGATTGGGTATAAGTTTGACCAGCTACGTATAGAGTATCGCCTGTGACCAATGTATCATACAGATTAATAGAAGAAGTCGCATTGACAGTGAGATTCAATATTAGCAAACTATCGCATCCTGAGACTGCCAGGAGAGTGTCAGCATAGACACCTGACTGAGAATAGTTATGACTCCCAAATGTGATGAAAGAATTAGAGCAAATAGTATCGTAAAGTTGTGTGGCATATTGCGAATGTATAGTGAGATTTAAAGTCACAATGCTGTCGCAGCCATACATACCTGTGAGTGTATCAGTATAAATGCCAGTCTGTGTATGAGTATGGGTGCCTATAGTATAAGACTGACCGTAGCATAGTGTAGTATATATCGAGTGTGTGTCTGGTGGCAACACTACCAAATGGATAATAGCTATACTATCGCAGCCATAGATACTGGCTCCATGCAGGGTATCTGAATAAATACCGGATTGTGAATAGTTGTTGCCGTGCCATGTATAGGTCGAACCACTGCAGATGGTCACGATTTCAGTACCACCGACTACAGGCGTATTATTGGAATTAATAGTGAAATTAAAATTAGTATTATGGCCGTTGCATAGAGCATCAGTATTGATCTGACCGTAATATGTACCTGCGCATAGTCCGGAAATAACGTTTCTATAACCAGTGCCCGGGGCTCTGTTAGTGTATGCAAAATTTCTAGGACCGGTGATCATAACGCTCCAAGATTCACAGCCACCCCCCAAACCAATATTGTAGATAGTATAACTGAAACTACCATCGCAGGAATTTGGACAAGTGGTATTTGTTTGACTTGGCTGTTGCAGATTATATTCGTCATCCCGATATAGCTTTTGAGCATTGAAGGATGCAGTACACCCCGCGCCATCAGTCACCTGAACAGTGTAATTTTGCACATAACCGTAATCATAATTATAGCTTGCCCCACAACTGGCACTCCCGACAGCGACAACGTTATAAGTATAATTTCCACTACCTCCTGAGACGCCGATAACGCTAGGATTCAAAGAGGTGAAGCTGTTACAATAAGCATCAACATATTGAACGGCATTATTATGTCCTGTGATTGGGTTACTGCTGCAATCAATGAAAGTGCTGTCACTACCCCCACTCCCACTGCCAGCTACTCCACCGCTGCTCCCTGCTGTACCGCCACTACCGCCGCCGCCGCCGCCGCCATTCAAGCCGCT
>Ga0214192_1001772_pt1 | contig 11692 bp, 8 predicted proteins | sample TroBogEpilimnion_44_FD_153030 | JGI IMG/M metagenome (GOLD analysis project Ga0214192, IMG submission 153030) | Freshwater microbial communities from Trout Bog Lake, WI - 29JUL2008 epilimnion | ecosystem: Environmental > Aquatic > Freshwater > Lake > Epilimnion/Euphotic zone | place: Trout Bog... | reverse complement strand
GGGATGATCTGCCCGTTTCAACCTTTAACGGAAGAGAAGACGGAACATTTGATGCCGGAACCACCGCTTTTGAAAAACGGGGTATTGCGGTAGACGTTCCTCAATGGATCCCTGAGAATTGTATTCAGTGTAATCAGTGTTCGTATGTCTGTCCTCACGCTGCAATCCGACCTTTCCTGATCGATGATACAGAATTAGCGGCTCTTCCTGCAGATACGGCTACGATCAAACCAAACGGAAAACAATTTGCCGGGCATCAGTTCCGCATCCAGATTGCACCGCTTGATTGTACCGGTTGCGGCAATTGCGCCGATGTCTGTCCTTCGAAGGAAAAGTCACTGATTATGAAACCGCTTGAATCTCAAATAGCTGAGGTTGCCCGCTGGGATCATTTTGCCGCGAACGTTACTTACAAGGATAAGATTGTCGAAAAAGATAAAACCATTAAGAATACCCAGTTTGCCCAGCCTTTATTCGAATTTTCAGGAGCCTGTGCAGGTTGTGGTGAAACTCCCTATATCAAGCTGATTACCCAGCTGTTTGGCGAACGGATGATGGTTGCCAATGCCACAGGTTGTTCTTCAATTTATGGCGGGTCGGCTCCTGCAACATCCTATTGTACAAACGATGAATCGGGTCATGGTCCTGCCTGGGCAAATTCACTCTTCGAGGATAACGCCGAATATGGTTTCGGAATGTCCGAAGGGGTGGCTGCCAGCCGCGACAGAATCAAATCGGTTATGCTTGCAGCAATCGAGGCAGGTGTTTCGGAAGAAACAAAGGTGGTCTTTGAAGAATGGATTGAAGGTCGTAACCATGCTGCGGCTTCTGAAGTTGCTTCCAAAAAAGTCCTTGAAGTTTTAAACGGGAATAATGCCCTCTATGCCAAAGAGCTTTTATCGTTAAGCCAATTTCTGGTCAAGAAATCGATCTGGATATTTGGTGGTGACGGGTGGGCCTATGATATCGGTTACGGCGGATTAGACCATGTTCTGGCCTCGGGAAAAGATATTAATGTCCTGGTTTTGGATACTGAAGTATATTCCAATACCGGAGGTCAGGCTTCCAAATCAACACCGGTTGGAGCTGTTGCCAAATTTGCCGCCTCCGGAAAACGGATCCGCAAAAAAGATCTTGGCGCCATCTCTATGACCTATGGTTATATCTATGTGGCACAGGTTTCGATGGGTGCCAGCAATTCACAGGTTCTTAAAACCCTCAGAGAGGCTGAAGCTTACCCGGGACCATCCATTGTGATTGCCTATGCCCCTTGTATTGCTCACGGACTCCGTTCAATGGGCCGCACCCAGGAAGAGGAGAAACTGGCTGTTGAGTGTGGTTACTGGCACCTGTACCGCTTCAATCCGCAATTGGAGGAAGAGGGAAAGAATCCGTTCCAGCTCGATTCCAAGGAGCCTGACTGGAGTAAATTCCAGGACTACCTGAATGGGGAGGTGCGTTATACGGCATTGAAAAAATCGTTTCCCGCCGAGGCACACGAACTATTCCTGGCTGCGGAGGAGAATGCCAAATGGAGATACCGTTCATACCAGCGTATGGCTTCCCAGAACTGGGAGCTTCCAGCTGCAAAACAGGAATAATAATTTAGTCTGAGCGCGACTCCAGGTCGCAACCGGAATGTTCAAACTCCGGGCCCCACTTTAAGTAGGACCCGGAGTTTTTTTTTAAAGTCCGGACTAAAATCCATCTCAACCTAATAAACCTAAACCATCAGATGAAAATGATTCGGCATTAAACACCAGGCCAGGATATCGCCCAATTTAAAAAGTTGTGGGGGAATGATCTTTAAATTTATGATAAAATCAGCTATATTAAACATAGGTATAAAAACCTTATTTCCATTCCTTTGACCTTAGTAGTATACATGATATCACCAACCAACAACCTTATTTACCTTATTCTTTCAATTTGTTCTCATAATATTTCAAGAATTGGCTATACTCTTCAGCAAAGCTCACTTTCCCATGGTGCGCTGATTGGTTTAATATGTATTTGCAAACCTTATCAATATCTGATTTAGAAACAGAAAATGCCGATGCTGATTGTTGCCAACTAAATTTACCAGAAACAAGTTTGTTTTTATTGATAAAGCTTTCCGTACTTTCAGCAATAATCGTTGCCAATTCTTCCTCAGAAAGGTTTGGGGACCGTGATACTAATAAGTGGACATGCTCTGGGTTTGCGTAAATAGCATATAGCTTTGACGAATTATTTTTTACAATACCAGTTACATATTTCTCTATCCTGATGCGATTTTTTTCTGGAATCATAAATTGCCGGCCTGAGGTAGTAAAAACAAAATGTGTATATAAATTATTATACTCTATCTTCATGTCAATAAGGTAAATAAGGTTGAGATAGATATTCTTTTGTATCAAAGCTACTAAGGTTTTGTGAAAAAAATAAGGTTTTCATAAAAACATCTTTTTAGAATTTACCAAGAGGATTTCCCCAAGCCTTACTTTATGAATTTAGTTCTCTGTTTTAAATGTTACCCAAGCAAAAAGTAATCTGAAGTGGACTACTTTAAAAGCTACGGAGTTAAAAAGTAACTTTTAGTTGGCTGTTTGATAAATTAAGTTCATCATTTTAAACTCCGCTGATCCGCAAATAAAATCCGGGGCCCTTAAAATAAAAACCCCGGTCTTAAAAATAAGAATCACCCGATCGGTTTGGAATTACCCGGAACAGTTTAGACCGGATATTTTCTGAAACCGAGTTTCGATACCTGCTTGTATTGGGGACTCGTCGCGCCAAAGAGCGATTTGATATAGAATTTGGCATTCCTGGCAGTATCTATCAGACCAGTATCCGTTTTGTAAAGAATATCATTTCGCGTGAGGCGGGCGTTACTTAACGGTATGGCTGCACTTAAAACAGCAGCATTTTTATCTCTTAAATTATTGTAAAGGGTTGTCAGGGAATCGATGGTCAAATCGGTTTCGTTCGGCCCATAAAGTGGTACATTGGTTAACAATTTAATGAGTTTGTCGAAACTCTCCATCCGGCTGTTAAAACTCATTTGAGAGGATGAGATTTCCACCACTTCCTTGCCTGCGGCCTCCAATACTTTTTTTTGTTCCGGTGTTTTTTTTGGGGTGGCACGCTGTCCCTGGATTTTGCGGACCAGGGTTTTTGCATTATCAATGACCTGTGCGGAAGTATCTGTCGCCTTAAGGGCGTTCAATACCCGCGTTACCAGTTTGCTGATTGGAATAAAAGCGGCTTCCCGATCGGCAACGGCATTGCTGTAAACCGGCATCGAGCCATTTACCTCATTAATTGCTTTTCTTGCGATTGTTGAGATTTCGTGCAGGGAGTCCGTCTTAATGGAAGGTTTGGTGGGATTGTAAGCGGGTCCGTAACCCAGGGTGAAGAATGCGAGTTCATCCATGTTGGCCACATTTTTTGAATGGCCTGTTTCCGAAGTACTTGCCAAAACAATAAATTTTAATTAGCAGAATAATGCGTTGATGTCAAAATATTTACAAATTGCCATTTAGCTAATATACGAAAATATTAAATACGAATGTTGCAAATTTTAATAGTAAAATCGTGGAGTTATATATTTTATCCTATTTAACAGTTACCCGAAGAAATAAATGTTAAATTATTATTGGAAAATCAAATAATCAACAGGAAATTTGTCTGTTTTTATTTTGCTAATGATTATTCTGTTTAGTAAATTTGAAGGAATTCCCATCAAATTATTTTTTCTATTTCTACCTTAAACCGCTTTTAAATATGTCCATTCGATCACCATTTAAACCATCTCTGGAAACTTAGGGTATCCTCACAATCCTTATTCTCATTTATCCTTAAATTACATCATTCAGGCATTTATTTCTGATTAACTGATTCGTGTTTTTAAATTGGTAAGGCAAAATTAGTCTGTTAAGTTCTCAAAAAAAAGAAAATGAATTAACATATATAATTATATAAATTGTACCGGTATGACTTGTTTTGGCATACCAGGCAAATACTTTTACCGATAATTAGAATCTAAATCATTTAACAACCCCAATAATGGCTTTAAATAAAGAGTTCATTGCTCATATCAGAAAGGATAATCACGATAAGCAATCTGTTAAAACCCATCTTGAAAATGTGTCGGTTATTTCAGCTCAAAATGCCTCAAAGTTTGGCATGGCAAAGGCAGGAGAATTAATAGGACTATTGCATGATTTTGGTAAATATAGCGAAGCGTTTCAGAATTATTTAGGTTCAGCGACAGGTCTCATTAATCAGGATGAGGACGAATATGTTGATTCGCAAGGTTTGAAAGGCAAAATTGACCATTCCACTGCAGGAGCCCAATACATTTGGAATTTTGCGCGAGATAAAAAAATGCAGGTGCAAATAGTTTCTCAGCTACTTGCACTTTGCATAACTTCACACCATTCTGGCTTAAATGATTGCCTTAACATCGAAGGAGAAAATAACTTCTTCATACGAATGGAAAAAGCTGACCATAAAACCCATTTGGGAGAGGTATTGAGAAAGGCAGAATCTGTAACTATTCAAAAGATTAATAGTTTACTGTATGATTCGGATTGTTTTGGTGGAGTATTGCAAAAATTAAAAGAGATTGCGCTCCATGAGAAATCAGAGAAATCAATAAAAACACAATTTCAGGCTGGTTTAATGCTCCGAATGCTATATAGTTGTTTGATTGATGCAGACAGGCTTGATACCGCAAATTTTGAAAATCCAGCAGATATTAAGAAAAGGCAAAATAGTAAATATATAAGCTGGAAATTGCTTATTAATAGATTAGAAGATAAGTATATTGAATTTGAAAGCAAATCCAATAAATCCAAAGTTGATATTCTTCGAAAATTAATATCTGATGCATGTTTTGATCGTTCATCAGACAAAACAGGTATTTTTACACTTACAGTTCCAACTGGAGGAGGAAAAACGTTGGCAAGTCTGCGTTTTGCCCTTCATCATGCGCAAAAACATAATCTCGACCGGATAATTTACGTTATCCCCTTTACCTCTATTATTGACCAAAATGCACAAGTTGTCCGTGATATACTCGAGATTGATAAAAGTGAAGAAGGGCGCATCGTTTTGGAGCATCATTCGAACTTGATGCCTGACATCCAGAATTGGAAAAACAAAATACTTACCGAAAACTGGGATGCTCCAATTATTTATACAACTAGTGTTCAATTATTAGAAACATTATTTGGAGGTGGAACACGCAGTGCACGACGAATGCACCAATTAGCCAATTCAGTAATTGTTTTTGATGAAATCCAAACCCTACCGATTAAAACGGTTCACATGTTTTGCAATGCCATAAACTATCTTACCCGACATTGCAACAGCAGCGTGGTTTTATGTACGGCAACCCAACCTTTATTAAATAATGTTGACGAAAACAAAGGCAGGATAAACTTTGACAAAGACAATGAAATAATGCCTGATATTAAAACCCTTTTTGCAGATTTAAAACGGGTTGAAGTCGAAAACAAAATAAAACCGCAGGGTTGGGAAACGGATGAGATTGCCTCATTGGCAATTGAACAAACCAACGATAGCGGAAGCTGCCTGGTAATTGTTAATACAAAAAAAAATGCGCAAGCAATATACAACGCTTGTCAAAGAATGACTGATTATACGGTTTATCATTTAAGTACAAGCATGTGTCCCGCACATCGAATGGAGAAACTTACAGAAATTCGGGAAAAATTAGGCAATGAACCTCTTATTTGTATTAGCACCCAACTTATTGAGGCTGGCGTTGATGTTGATTTTGGATCAGTAATCCGCTTTGTTGCCGGGCTCGATTCTATTGCACAGGCAGCCGGGCGTTGCAACCGGAATGGGCTAAGAGATATTGGGAAAGTGTTTGTAATTAATCCTGCTGAAGAAACAATAGATTCTCTGGTTGATATTAAAGAGGGAAAGGAAGTTAGTGAAAGGATATTACGCGAAATGAAAATAACTGATTCTGGAATCCCTAATGAAGTTATTCACCCGGCCACCATGGACAGGTATTTTCAATACTATTTTTATAAACGTGCCAATGAAATGAGCTACCCTGTTGATGTTGGCCGGGAAGATAGTTTGCTCGAGCTTTTAAGTACAAATGGGCTATCCGTGGAAATTTATAAAAGAATAAATTCGAAGCTTCCAGATATTTATTTTCGCCAGTCTTTTAAAGCTGCTGCCGAAAAATTCAAATCGATAGATGCACCAACGCAGGGAATTGTTGTACCATACGGGATAGCAGGTAAGGAGATAATAGCCGATTTATTCTCAAAGTTTGCAGTAGAACAGCAATTTTCACTATTGAAGAAGGCACAACGTTATACCGTTAATGTATTTCCGAATATTATAAAAAAACTTCAGGAACAACATGCAATACAGGAAGTGCCTGAAATTGGAGTTTTAGTATTGAAGGCAGAATATTATCATAAAGATTTTGGATTATCCACCGAAAAGGTAAATGATATGGAATTTTTAAATTCTTAATATATGGAGACACCTAAAAACAGTATTCAATTTAAAGTTTGGGGACGGTATGCCCTTTTCACCGACCCAATTACTAAGCTGGGAGGGGAACGATGTTCTTACCACATTCCAACCTATGAAGCTTTGAAAGGGGTTGCCAAATCTATCTATTGGAAACCTACACTCATTTGGTTTGTCGATAAAGTACGGATAATGAAAACTATCCGCACACAAACTAAAGGAACCAAACCATTGAAAATGAGCGGAGGGAATGAACTTTCAATTTATACTTATCTTGTTGATGTTGAATACCAGGTTTTAGCACATTTTGAATGGAATTTTCACAGACCTGAATTAACAAAAGACAGAATTGATGGTAAGCATTTCCAAATTACGCAGCGAATGCTCGAACGTGGTGGACGGCAGGATATATTTCTGGGAACACGCGACTGTCAAGGATATGTTGAACCCTGCAATTTTGGTGAAGGTATTGGTGATTACGATGGAGTGGATGAAGTTAGTTATGGTTTAATGTTTCATGGGTTTGACTACCCGGACGAAACTGGTAAGGATGAAATGGTAACCCGCCTTTGGCGGCCTGTTATGAAAAAGGGTATTATCGAATTTGACCATCCGGAAAAATGTCCTGTTCGAAAGTTCGTGCGAACTATGCAGGCCAAAACCTTTGGCGAAAGATTGAATTTTAAAGATGTTGAAACTGAATATGAAGAACTTCTTCTTCAAACCGGATTGGAGGACGGTAACCTATGAGTTGGATTGAAGAACTTTACAAAACATACGAAAACTGCAGTAATATTGAAGAAACAACTTCAGCGAATGGAAAAAGAAGAAAGAAACCATTGTTGCCGCTCTATCATAAATTGCAAAACTCGCATATTGAAGTAATACTTAATGGATATGCCAATTTTATTGATGCCAATTTTATTGCAGATAAAGATGATCAGGAGATAATTATTCCCTATACAGAGAAATATGGTGCACGGACAACAAACGACTGTCCTCACCCATTATGTGATAAAATTCAATACTGCGCAAAGGATTACAAAGGTAAGAAGAAGAAATACTTCAAATCATATAGTGTACAGCTTGAAGATTGGGCAAACTCGGATAGTAGCCATCCAATGATCGAGATAATCAATAAGTATGTTCAAAAAGGTACTCTCTTATCTGATATTGTAGGAACAGGTAAGCAATTTGGGAAACAAGACGTAGAATTTGGAGAGCTTCTTGTACGCTGGAAAGTCGAAATTTTGGGAGAGAACGAAACAAAATGCTGGAAAAATCAATCCTTATTTAAAAGCTGGCAGCTATATTATGAACAACAAGAAGCTGTTCAAGATATTTGTATGGTATCAGGAGATTTAAAATCAATAGCATTAAATCATCCCAATCATATAAGAAATAGCGGAGATAGTGCACGATTAATATCTTCTAATGATAAATCCGGATTTACTTTCTTAGGTAGATTTAAATTGAATAATTTTCATAAAGAAGAAATTTCTAATCAATCAGTTTCAATTAGTGCTGAGGTATCCCAAAAAGCTCATAGTGCACTGATGTGGTTAATCGACAGACAAAGTTTCCGAAATGGTGATCAGGTGGTTGTTTCCTGGGCAGTATCAGGAAAGGAAATACCGGATCCCTTTTCTGATAGCCTTAAACTTTTTGATGAAACAGATGAAGAAATGATAAAAGAGGTAACTCAATTGTCATATACTGATGCGGGGCAGACTTTTGCCCGAAAACTAAATGCAAGGATTGCTGGTTATAAAGTTGATCTAAAGGATTCGACTAATATAGTTGTAATGGGTCTTGGTTCAGCTGGGCCCGGAAGGCTGGCTATTACTTATTATCGGGAACTTTCCAATTCTGAGTTTCTGGAATGTATCGAAAAGTGGCATACCCAAATGGCATGGTTTTTTTTAGAGTTTTTTCAGGATACAAAGGACAAAAAGATAAAACATTCTGGTCAATTGGTATTTGCACCTAATCCAAAGCTGATTGCTGAAGGCTGCTATGGTCGAAAATCAGTATATGATAAAAGTGGAAAACCGACAAAGCTTTTAAATTCTACAGTCGAAAGACTTTTACCATGTATTGTCGACGGTAGACAAGTTCCAATCGATTTGCTCGATTCTGCCGTAAAACGAGCTTCAAATAAAATTGGAATCGATCATTGGGAGTGGGAACGCACTCTTAGCGTTGCCTGTGCTCTTTATTGTTGTCATTCAATCAGAAATTCAAATAATTCAAATAAAAACCAATACACTATGGCTTTAGAAACCGAACGTACGGACAGGGATTACCTGTATGGTAGATTGCTCGCAGTAGCTGAATACCTTGAAGAAAAGGCTCTCTTTCTTGCAGGGGAGAATCGAATTACCAATGCGTCAAGGCTAATGCAACGATTTTCAGATCAACCATTTCAAACATGGTTAATAATTGAGAAAGGTCTTGATTCATATAAGACCAGACTGCAGACAAGGAGACCTCATAAGCTTTTCTTTTTGAAAAACTTAATGGGCGAAATACATAATAGATTTTCAACAGGAGATTATGAGAAAGATGGTCGCTTATCTGGATTATACCTTTTAGGGTATCATTGTCAAAGACTTGAACTTGTACAAAAAATTGATAAAGAAGAAAAGGAATCAGATTTAGAAAATAATTAATAAACTTAAAAAAACTATGGCAACTTTAGAAAACAAAATCGATTTTGCAGTGATAATTCGTGCTACAAAAGCCAATCCTAATGGTGACCCACTAAATGGTAACAGACCACGTATAGATTACGATGGTTATGGCGAAATAAGTGATGTTTGCATTAAAAGAAAAATCCGTGACCGGTTGATGGAGGCCAAAGACGAAATGGGTAATTATAAATATTCTGTTTTTGTACAGTGCGACGAAAGAAAGGTTGACGATGCCAAAAGTTTAAAAGATAGAGCAGACAAAGCATTTAAAGACAAACTGACACTAGAAGCTGCTTGCAAACAGTGGTTTGACGTAAGGGCATTTGGACAAGTATTTGCTTTTAAATCAGCCAATTCAAAGAAGAATAAAAGTGAAGAAACAAGTGAGCCTGGTGGCGATACAGGTGTTTCTATTCCTGTAAGAGGACCGGTATCAGTTCATTCAGCATTCAGTATTGAACCAATTTATACTGAAAGTATCCAAATTACCAAAAGTGTAAATAGTGAAACTACGGCTGATGGAAAGAAAAGTTCAGACACAATGGGGATGAAGCATCGAATTGATAAGGGCGTTTATGTATTTTATGGAAGTATTAATCCACAGTTGGCCGAAAGAACAGGTTTCAGTAATGAAGATGCGGATGTAATAAAATCAATTTTGCCCAAATTGTTCGAAAATGATGAATCATCTGCTCGCCCAGCTGGGAGTATGGAAGTGCTAAAGGTTATTTGGTGGAATCATGGCTGTAAAGCGGGAAAACATTCATCGGCAAAAGTTCATCAAAGCTTGAAGGTAAACCTCGATGGAGGGTATTCAATTTCAGATTTAAATGATTTGGAACCTGAACAAATTGATGGATTTTAGAATAACCTCTCAATAAATTCCTGTTTTGGAATACCTAAATGTTGTGCCACTTCGGTGAGTATAGCATTTAGGGTTCCAATTTTTAGAGGATCATGGTTGGGAATCGTGATATGGTGTTGTCCGTTTTGCTGGGTAGATAGCCGGATATGACTTCCGCTTTGACGAGTTGATTCGTATCCAAATTTAGCCATTATTCCGGGCCCGACTCAGAGTCGGACCCGGAATAAGCATAGAGCCCCTATCTTTGAAGATGTATCAGCTTCGGTATTTCGTGTTCAACAAAATGGCAATGTACGGCATCCCAAATCATGTTCCGGAGTTCTTCCATGGTATCCCCCTGGGTGAAAATGGAATGATCTACCGCCCGGGCAAAATAGCCGCCATCCTGTGATTCTTCAACTATAAAGACTATCTCTTTCATGCGTAAATAATTTGTTTTTTTATAATCGCATGGAATAGCCAGGAGTAAGTATTCATTCCGATTTATGATTTCTAAACCATGGCTATTTCATATCGGGATGATTTTAATACAAAAGTAATAAAAATTGGATTTAGTCCGGGCGCGACTCCAAGTCGCACCCGGATTAAATAATAAACTAAAACATGTACTCCGACGAAGATCTTTTAATGCTCTCAGGTATTCAGCACATTGCTTTTTGCGAACGCCAATGGGCGCTGATTCACGTCGAGCAACAATGGGCCGAAAATGTAAAAACAACCGAAGGAAATCATCTTCACGAAAGAGTCGATGACCCGCTGGAGAGCGATAAGCGCGGTAAGGTAATCACTTACCGTGCTTTTCCATTGATCAGCCGGCAACTTGGCCTTACAGGAAGGGCAGATGTTGTTGAATTAACCTATACCCACGAGGGTGGCGTCCCAATTGAGGGTTATGAGGGGAGGTGGATATTGCATCCGGTCGAATATAAAAGGGGGAAGCAAAAGCCCGATGATCGCGATGAAGTACAGGTTTGCGCCCAGGCAATCTGCCTGGAGGAGATGTTTAATATTGAAATCACTGATGGTTCCTTATTTTATGGTGAAACACGCCGTCGTGTACATGTTGATTTCACACCCGAATTACGCCAAACAGTTTTTGACCTTGCACGACGAATGCATGAACTGTTTGATCATGGAATAACGCCATTACCCGTTTATAAATCACATTGCAAATCGTGCTCTCTTGTTGATATCTGTCTGCCGCAGAACCTTTCAGGCAGGATAAAAGCATCCGATTATTTGCGAAATGAACTTGAAAAAGATCAATAACTATGCGTAAATTACTCAATACCTTGTATGTAACGACCCCCGGCTCTTACCTGAGTAAAGACGGCGAAAACATTGTGATCAAAGTGGAGAACCATGAGCGTTTCAGAATTCCGGTCCATAATATTGAGGGGATCATCTGTTTTGGATTCCTGGGAGCAAGTCCTTCGCTTATGGCCATGTGTGCTGAGCGGAATATTGGGCTCAGTTTTTTATCTGAAAATGGATATTTTCTTGGTAGGGTTTCGGGTCCGGTGTCTGGGAATGTATTATTACGGAGAAAACAATACCGTCTGGCAGACGATCCTCTTTTTTCGGGCGAAATAAGCCGGATTTTTGTTGCAGGGAAGATTTCAAATTG
>Ga0214192_1001771_pt1 | contig 11692 bp, 12 predicted proteins | sample TroBogEpilimnion_44_FD_153030 | JGI IMG/M metagenome (GOLD analysis project Ga0214192, IMG submission 153030) | Freshwater microbial communities from Trout Bog Lake, WI - 29JUL2008 epilimnion | ecosystem: Environmental > Aquatic > Freshwater > Lake > Epilimnion/Euphotic zone | place: Trout Bog... | reverse complement strand
GTCTTTAAACTCCACATCATTATTAGCAAATGTGCCAATGGTTTTATTGGTAATCTTTATCTTATACTTCGCCGGATTCATCCCTACCGGACTATGCGCTGTAAGTGCAAACTGATGCCAGAAAGCAGATTGCAATATGCCTGCTTTAAATAGTTGTCGAACCATCTCCAGCGAGTCGATTGTTTCCTGTGCAGTCTGTGTAGGAAAGCCGTACATCAGGTAGGCATGCACCATTATTCCTGCTTCGGTAAAGTTTCTGTTTACCTTAGCTACCTGCGCCACTGTAATGCCTTTATCTATCAATAGCAACAGTCTGTCCGATGCCACTTCCAGTCCTCCCGAAACGGCTATACAACCCGAGGCTTTCAGCAAAAGACAAAGATCTTTGGTAAAGCTTTTCTCGAAACGTACATTCGTCCACCAGCTTACCACCATCTTTCTTTTTAGTATCTCCAGCGCTAGTTCGCGCATTAGAGCAGGTGGTGCAGCCTCATCTACAAAATGAAAACCATTCTGTCCTGTCTGTGCTATAATGGTTTCCATTCTATCGCAAAGCAACTGTGCCGCTATTGGTTCGTAACGTTGTATATAATCCAGCGAAATATCACAGAAAGTACACTTACCCCAGTAACATCCATGTGCCATAGTCAGCTTGTTCCAGCGACCATCACTCCATAAGCTATGCATTGGGTTTACCACCTCAATTGCAGAGATATATTTATCCAGCAACAAGTCGCTGTAGTCAGGCGTACCCACCTGACCCTGTTTATAATCGGTGCAGGATTTATTATTGAAATAAGTAACCTTGCCCTCCACCAATGCAAAGCAACGTTTAAGGCTATCTATTGGAGCATTACCCTGTATATATTGTATCAGTTGCTCAACAGGAGCCTCCCCATCATCTAGGGTTATAAAGTCGTAATATTCAAATACTCTTTCATCGGATAGCGATCTAAGTTCCGTATTGGCAAAGCCACCACCCATAGCTACTGTAGTATTAGGATAATGCTTTTTTATCCATTCCCCAGAACGAAGAGATGCATATAAGTTACCTGGAAATGGTACTGACAATGCCACCATTTCAGGTTGTACATCTTCCATTCTTTTTGCCAAGATAGTCAGTAGTATTTCATCAATATAGGTAAGTGGTTGCTGAAGTGTAGTATACAACTCATCAAATGTATTGGCTGACCTACCCAACCTTTCTGCATATCGACTAAACCCAAAATGAGGGTCGATACATTCCGTAATAAAATCGGATAAATCTTCCAGATACATGGTAGCAAGGTGCTTGGCTTTATCTATTAAACCCATACTACCAAAAGCCCATTGTAAATCATCGGTCTGAGCAAAGCGCGAAGCCTCGGGCAGAAAATCTCTCTTACAAATAAGGTGCGATAGTGTAGGATTCTTTCCCTGCAGGAATAAAATCACCGCATCTATTGTACGAATATAATCTTCTTTTAAAGCCAGTATTCTTGCAGCATTTTCCGATAATGTAACTTTTGATTCATTTGTTGCAGAAGTTGCAGTAGTTACTTTATCAAACATTCTTTGCAATCCTTCCTTACAAAACAGAGCAATGGTAACTTCGATTCCCAGATCGCACTGATAGGAGGAAATGCCTTTAGTATTCAGAAACCCCTTCAGGTAAGCAGTAGCAGGATACGGCGTATTCAGCTGTGTGAAAGGCGGCGTAATAAACAATACTGTAGCACTCAAAAGATGTAGTTTAAGCTGCGAATTTAAGGATTGAATATTGTGTTTTAAAATAATACATCTCTAATGACTATATCTAATGAAAATATACCACATGAAATTGCGGAATAGTTGATCTTTTGAGTGGAATATGAATAAATTTGAATGAAATGACATTTGTATCAATGGAATTATCTATAAATGTGTTGGAATGAACTATCTATTTTGTGGAATGAGATATAAAATAGCTAAATTGACAATGAATAAAACGGAACCAAGTAATTAATCAGTAAAAACAATCCCATTTTTTTTGTACTTGTTTCGGAAAGGCATAACTAAGACAAAGGGAAGCGAAACCAAGGTTAAGGAACCTGATGCATGTATGTTTTTTTACAACGCATGAATCAGGGTAAGCGTTCCGTGTATCGGGAAATGCAGTCCGTGCATTATTTTTTTCAGTCCATGCATTAGGAAACACGATCCGCGTATCAGGGTAAGCGACGCCAAGACCAAAACACGCAGTCCGTGCATTAGAAAATGCAGTCCGCGATGATTTGAAGAAGACATTTGTAATCGATTCTGAAACAATCAGACTGATTTCTATCCCATTATTAATTAAAAAAGTAAAATTTATTTTATGGTATTTTTAAAATTAAGGTTCAGAGCGAGATTGAACGAATTGAGTCCATTAGCGTTGTTTATGACTAATTCTTTTGTAAAGAATCAGTCCGATTTTGAAGTATTTTCTCCTAAGTATGATGATACTTACGCAGCAAGAGTTGAGGCTAAGCGAAAAGAGGTAGATAAAATAATTAACCCTATTCAATTGACGGGTGAATTGAAAGTGATTACGAGAAATATTTATTCGGCTCAGACGACAGTAAGCAAGACCATTGGTTTGTTGCAAGGGTATGCCAAAAGGGCGGTTGGACTATCTATTGACCCTAAGGATTTTGGATTTGGCGCTGTAAGAATTTCTAACAATTCTGGTGATATTGAAGGATTGGGATTTGCTATCACCGTGACGTAGTCAAAGACATACGCCAAACAGCCAATACAAACTTCAGCTAACTGAGGTATTAAATACATCTGTTTAATTGATTCGAAGCAAGCTTCAGAGAATTAAACCCATAGGGATTAAAATCCTGCCATAGCTAATAAAGCAGCAGAAGGTCCAAATAGTCCTTGTTGACCAACAACCCTTAGATAATCCGACACAAGAATAATTTGTATTGGTCTAAGAATATTTACAGCACCAGAAGGATTTAAACTCTTTCCATTAATAGCCAACCAATTAGTTAATTCAGTAACACAAACAGCATCTTCCAAAACTGGGTTGCCAAATCTTATTAAAGCAAAAGCTAAACTAAATTTATCTTCAATACAACATGAAATTGAATTCAATGTATTTATGATATTATTTGGATAAGCATAAGGAACTCCAAAAATGCTGACTTGCAAGCATTTCTATATATGTTAGTGTTTGTAGCTGTATATCCACCAGCTATTGCATATGGAAATAAATCTAACAAAATAAAACCAGCTCTTGCACAAGCGATTAAAAAATCAACTTGATTGACAAATACTATTCCTGGAAATAAACAATTACTAACTGGGCTTGTAAAAGGATTTGCAGCTAAAAATGGTAAAGTTGAATTATAAAAATAAGTGGCTGGAACATTTGGCGCTTCAGCAAATAAAATCTTTTTAATTTTTGGTTTGCAAGGTCTTTTGTTCTTCAATTTATTTATTAGTTCGTCATAATTCATTTCAGTAGGATAATCCCCTTTAGCATCTAAATGGCACATATAATATATGTATCTTAGAAAATGTACATGATAGTCTGTTATATAAACAGCATAGTCAGGAGTTAGTGCTACTCTAGCCGGATTAAAGTAAGTGCCAGGAACAAGGAATGGAAAACGGTAATCTGTAATTGTTAACAACATAATTATTAAATTTATAATTGATTAATTATTAAAATTATTATTATACCCTAAGTTAAAAATTCTTTCATCAGCATACTTTTTTATCTTCTCGATAGCGTCTTTAGAACCTAAGATTTTTACAGAATGCAAAAGCCCCACACAAAATCTTGCTATTGGCTGAATATCCCAAACAGATATAGATAATAGAAAGGGATAATTTTTATCTGTTTTACTATAATCTGAAATATATTTTTTCATTATCGAAAACTGCCTTATCAACTGTGAATGAGCAAAAATAGTTAAAGCAATTTCAACACAAATGATTGGTTGGTTATCAGATGGTTTAATAAATCCGAATGGGTCTGTATCCTTCAATGGATTCCAATCTTCAAATACTTCTGCCTTTGCTCTTGTTAATTCTACTTTACCCATTATGTTTTCAAAATTAAAGCACTTTCGATTTCCATTCTCCATCGCATACAACCTGTTTCTTTCTTTCTCCAGTAAAACAGGGGTTACAAATCTGTCTGATGATACTTTGTCTCTTGATTGGTAGTTTTTAAGTAAAACTTTTGTATTATTGTCAATAGACCGTTGGATAGTAGCTATTATTTGTCTGTTCTTTTTTTCTTCAACAGGGTTTTTATTAACCCATAAACAATTAGTTTGAGTAACTATCTTTAATAATTTACGGATTTGTAATTCAGTAAGCTTATTATTCTGTATGGCATAGTAGATCGCTAGTAATTCTTCTGAAGTTTTAATAACATTATCATCGTTTTGTTCAAATATTCTGTAGCTATCACCTTTATTATCCAGATTATTATTTCCTTGCTTTTGTATTTCTACTAAATATCTATACACTTGTCTTTCTCCTACATTTAATAACTCACTTAATCTCTTTATTGATATAAAATCACTTCCTTTTAGTAAGAACTCCAGACGCAAAATATTAATAGGCACTTTTTTCATTTTCCTTATCACTATAAAATTTTCATTTAATGATTAATCAAATGTATATCAATTCTATTATTTAGATAATAATATTTCCGTATTTTGACATTTTACATCAATTAATACAAATAATAAATTATTATAAATAGTCATTTTATGTATATATATCAATAGTTACATGAATTTATATATTACACTATAATATTTAATAATTGTCAAATTGTTTATTATTTGCATTTTTTTTACTATATAATAGGTATATATTTTTGCATTCTAATCAGCATTTAACTAAGGCACAAATCATCAAAAAGTATGGAGAAAATATTACCTCAATTTGTAAAGAAGATGCACTTATACAAACAAAAAGATATTTTTTTTTGGGGGGGGTAGGAAGTAATTAGGGAATGATAAGTTGGTCTTTGAAATTGCGGAGGTTTTTTAAAATATGATAGTATTGTTTCATTCTTGTAATTAAACTAACCAATATGTTTTTGTACAAAAGCTTTTTATCAACAAATATTATATAAAAATAAAAACTAAAAGTCATGAACTTAAAACAAGCATTAAAAGAGAAAAACAAGTTGAAGGCCAAAATCGTTTTAACGCAAAACCGTCTGAGTAGGTACAACATGATCGAAGAAGGTTTTGAGAGAGTTTACGACCCACACGAAATGTACCAGCAGTTGCTGGTAGAAACCGATCAGTTGATCGAAATCAAAACCAGAATCCAGAAAGCTAACCTACCTGTCTTATCCAAGATTTACAGGCTTTCGGAAGTAAAGGGGTTAATGGCTAAGCTAAATAAACTTAGCTGTGGTCAGGGTAGAGATAGTTATAGCGATGTTGTTTACGATTCTGCCATAACTGTAGTAGAACGAGATAACCTTTTGTTATCTCTAGAACAGGAGATTGAAAAACTCCAGGAAGAACTTGACAGCTTTAACTTTAGCACGGCTGTCTGACGGTAAGTACGTTGTTTAAATAGAACGGCCCCTATTACTGTAGAAAACGATGAAAGATAATGGATAGATGAAGATGAACATTCAGCAATGAATTACAAAACTTCAAAGTTTATACCAAAAATTTCAAGCATTCAAATAAGGAAAATTCATTAAGCATTTTATTTATCAACACTACCGTCATTGGAGGGGTGAAAGCCCCTCCTTTTTTTAATAAAATTTCTACTTTACGAAGTATATTGTTTATGTAAATGATTTTATTTAAAATGTAAACAATCAATATAAATATAGCTTAATTCTACTACATAAATGTTTAACTGAACCTATTCAGTCAAATAATTTTTTTATAGTGAAGTTTGGGTGTATGTTAGATATTGTAAGGGAAGAGAAAAGGTAAAAACGATAAATATTTATAAATGATGCAATTATTTCTAAATTATTCTCTGGCTTTCAATAAATAATCGCCTGAATAGATGTTAACACAATTATAAATAAAAATGGTAGGAATTGGATTAGTTAATAGTAGTTAATTAAAATACAGAAAGTAGTGTTATCTGTTTTTAATTGATTAAAACAAGAATTATGAAATATTTAGTTTTATTGGTTATTGTTATTTTTCTTTTTAAACAATGTGAACGCTTTGATTTTCATTACAGTACTGATAAACTTGAAAAGAGTGTTCCTTTAATTTCTAAGATTGAAAGAAGCGATTCCAGACGGAAAACAATTGTAAATACAAGCAAAAGATCTACTTATAGTATGGAAGTACTGGAAGAAGAGAATGATACTTTTAGAACAGCACTGGAAGCTTATGCAACTAAATTTAATCATGAGTTAAAAAGGAATCATTCGCTGGATAGTTTAGCATCTAAAAGAGGGGATTATTATCTGGCAGTTTTGCAGGCAAGCGCATCGGATGAGAACTGGATAACTGAATTGATAGACCATATACCTCATGGCAGTGATGCGCATAATAGAATATTTGGTACACCAGAATATTTTAAGGAGCCTGATAGTGTACCATACCAGGAACTGTTTGTGGATGTACCAGACGCAAAAAGAAGGGCATGTTGCGAAATAATGGATCATGCAGGTTCCAGAATAATAGATGATTATAGAAAGGATAATCATCAGTTTTTGAAAGAGGGGATAAATAATATAAAGAAAAAATTTACCATGGTGTATCATCTATATATGTACCAACATTCTGAACATCATAATGAGGGTATTATAAAATATGGTAATGGGGAGTATGGTAGTTGTTGCAGAGCAATAGTGCATACCTGGTTCTGGAAGAAAAAGATGAAATGGGTGAAAGAGTTGGTGATATATAATTCGGTTATTTTCTCGAAGCCAATGAAAGATAATTATGTGGCAAAGTGAGTTTTTTTTAGGGGAGGGGGGATTATTTTTTTATACATTTGATTTTGTTAAACAAGAATTTATTAATTAAAAAATTAGGAAATATGATTGCGCAATTAAAAAGTGATTTAGAGAAAACATATGACCATTTAAGTCATTGGGCATTTTACCCTTGCTGTGATGGGGATACAAAAATTATTAATACATTAAGAGAATATTCGAAAAATGGGATAAGCACTTTTGTGCTTTGTGATTCAATTTCAGATAACCAATTTAAAAATAACGACAAAAATGCTTTTTTTTGGGAAGGCATTTGTAAAGTAGAAAATTCAGGTTTCTATATAGAATCTGATGTTAATTTACCTGAAGAGTATTTAAGAAAAAATAAAAATTGGGGAACTAATGAAATAGAGACTGAACTTACAAAAGAGTTTGGTAATGACTATTCAAATTATATACAAAATATAACCCCTTATATACAAAGAGTTACTTTAGAAAACGAAAAAAATCTTATTGTATATATAATTAAATATGAGCCAATTTCAGCTTTAATGATGATATACAATCTTTTGGAAAGGAAAATGGGTTCCTGGTGTTTAATTTATGAAGCACCAAGGTTGGCTTGGAATGGTAATAAATTCTTTGCTAGAGAAATTGGTTACTTGTGTAATAATATTAATCTTTCAGATTCAGATTCCTTTTTTATTTTTTCGAGGACACAAATTAAAGAGGACATGCCTTGGGAAGTTATTGAAGAAGTTGATGGTACAATGGAAGTGACAGATGATACAGGTGAATTGGTTGAAACTACTATAGGCAGACTTTACTTTTTTAGTAGACCTATATTTTATAAGTATGAAGCCTGTATTAAAAATCTCAAAATGGCGTGGAGGTTAAGATTAAATATTGAATCTGGATTATTATAAAATGTAGAAATATGATACTTACAAGAGAAGGTTATAACCAATTATGGCACAACTATTTTGAAAACAATATTCATGGTATAGGAGCATACCCACCTAGTTATGAAGAGTATAAAGTAAGAGAGAATATGGTGGAGGATTATCTTGATATTTTCAGAGGATGGAACACAAGAGGAACTGGCGAAAGGGCTTTTGAGCCATCTATTTGGTATTATCCTCATCCTTTCTTTAATGAGAATAATGAACCCAAACTGAAAGAGAACCCATGTATTAAGTATATTTTGATTGGGGAAGCTGCACCTAAATTAAAGGATGTTATTAATATTGCTAACAATTGTTTAATACCTAATGGTGATAAAAATAATGCATATTTCTATAATATATTACATCTAAATCCTAACAATCCCTATCTAAATGCACCAAGAAATGCTTTTGAATGCCCAGCTTTTTTGCCATGTCCCGAAAATAAAATACAAACTTTATTAAGTTTAGCAAGTAAGGGTGTTTTTTTATTAGATTTATTTCCATTTGCTATAGATTATTCTGAAATTAGGAATACTTTAAATAATGAAAGAATTAGTATTGCATTCTGGCAATTGAATTTTTATTCTATTCACGCGAGAATTGATGAAATAAGAGGATTGCTTAATCAAGACTATCAAACCAATATTAAGTTATGTTTCTTAGCACCACCTTCTATAAGTGATTTCATAGCTTTGAATTTAGTAAATACAAACATAGTAATGCCAAAAAGGATTAAGATAAATGTTTTGCCAACTAGGTTTCAATGTGTAGCAATGAGCAATGCTAATGTGCCTGATAGCGATTTGATTCAAAGAGCATTTGGACTATAATAAATTAGTAAATTATAGGATTAAGAACTTCTTTTAGAAAATAAATCAGATAGGACTATTGCGTTTGAAATAATAGATTATTTAAGCTTGATATTTTATCATTTAAAGTAAAACTTGTATTTATGAAAAAGACATTGTTCATTATTTTAGTAGTTTGTATTGTAGCTTGTTCTAAAGGTTTGAAACCAAGTGCTACAGCGAAAAATGAAAGTATTAAAAAGGATAAGGTTGCATCCTTGAAAAAGCAAGAATGGGATACATCATATCCAATAAAGGGGAATGACGACTTCTTGATTTTAAATCCACATAAAGAAGCAACAGTAGATACGACTAAAAAAGGTAACTAAGTTTTACGAGTATATTTATTAAACGGTTTAAACCGTTTTTAGTAGTTGTTGAATATTATTTATCAACGATTAGAACGTGGGCTGTTTTCAAGACGCCATTCATGGCGTCTCTACAAAACGTGGATGTATTTTGTATTGCAAAACCGATAGAAGGGAAAATCCTTTGTATTGCTGCGCACCCCTATCCCCTGAAGGGGGACAATTCCAGCGCAGCAATACAAAGATTGGAATGATAGCGGGGGCCAACGGCCTGCCCTAATCCAAGTAAAAAGTAAAAAACAAAAAGTAAAAAGAATACATCAATACAAAAACAAAAGAGTAAAAAAAATTAAAAGAGGGTATTTATATTGCTTACTTATTTTATGGGATGTAATTGAGTATATGAACAGGCTCAACATTACCTTTGCGGGGTTACTAAAAATGAACAAGTGATAAAACAATGTGCTATCATATTTGGGTGTCTGGCTATTGGCGAGTTTATCGTAATGGTTACGGGCATTAAACTTCCATCAAGCATTATTGGTATGCTGCTGCTTACCCTGCTACTGAAAATTGGTTGGATTAAGGTGCAATGGGTAAAAGGATTCTCCGACTTACTACTGAAGAACCTTGCCTTCTTTTTTGTGCCTGCAGGGGTATCGCTCCTATTCTATTTTAACCTGATAAGAGCTTCGTTCTGGCCCATCATTGCATCGGCCATATTGAGCACTATTATTGTGCTGGTAGTAACAGGATGGGTACATCAGATCATGCGTAAAAAACAATCGAATGAAACAATTTCTGGAGAGTGAGGTCTTTGTACTCTGCTTTACTTTTATCGTCTTCTTTCTGGCACAAAAGCTGCAAGAGAAATTGAAATGGATTCTATTGAATCCTATCATGGTATCAGTGGCTATTATTATCCTATTCCTGACAGTATTCAACATTGACTATAGCGCATATCATCAGGGAACAAGGATGATAGAATTCTTTCTGAAACCTGCTGTGGTAGCAATGGGTGTCCCCCTTTATTTACAACTGGAGAGGATAAAGAAACAGGCTGTGATAATAGTAGTCTCTCAACTGGCGGGTTGTATAGCAGGAATAGTATCGGTAGTGCTGATTGCAAAACTGCTTGGAGCATCGAAAGAAATAGTATTATCGGTTGCCCCCAAATCGGTAACTGTTCCGATAGCGATGGAAGTATCTAAAATGATTGGCGGCATTCCGGCATTAACGGCTGCCGTAGTACTTGTAGTGGGCATCTTTGGCGCCATTTTTGGCTATACCATTCTTAAGCTTGCGAGAGTAACTAATCCAATATCTCAAAGTCTGGCAATGGGTACAGCTTCGCATGGTATTGGCACTTCAAGATCGATGGCTATCAGCTCGACATATGGAGTATACTCGAGTCTGGGACTTATATTGAATGGGATATTTACTTCGGTGTTGACGCCGTACATTATTAAATTAATAATTAAGAATTAAGAATTAAGAATTAATACAGAATGCAAATTAGCGAATTGGCGGATTAACGGATTAGCTGATTGAACACAAATACATTTGCCGCAGAGAAAGGAGAACAAGAGGGAAATGATTAAAAACAAATAGCTTACTGCAGATTAACGGATTAGCTTATTGAATACAAACAGCCAATTAATAAACTTACCACAGAAGCACGGAGGAATTATGTAATTGAAATATTGCTAATTCTTAAACTTAATACAGAGGCGCACAGAGAACAGATTATTTAATTAGCAGAATAAATTCAAAACTCTACAACTATATGACAAAACAATGCTAACTGAGGTAAAATGCTTATTTCAATTTCTGAATTTATAAGGTTTATTCAATATTTATTATATTGCGGTATGAATTGGCAAGAATATATAGTATCTGATCAACAGATTTTATTGGGTAAGCCTACTATTAAAGGTACCAGAATTTCGGTAGAGTTACTGCTGGAATTATTTTCTTCAGGCTGGACAAATGAACAGGTTTTAGCTTCTTACCCTACTATTAATGAGGAAGCTATTAAAGCTGTTTTTGCATACTTGAAAGAATGTATTCAACAGGAATTCTATTTCCCTATTTCCGCTTAAACAAAATTATGTTTTTAGCAAACGAAAATTTTCCAAGACCAAGTACTTTATTATTAAGAGATAAAGGTTTGCAAGTTAAAAGTATACAAGAAGAATATCAAGGCATTTCTGATGAAGATGTAATACATATTGCTTTAAAAACTGGTTTGACAATACTAACTTTTGACAGAGATTACGGTGAACTTATTTTTAAGTATGCCAGAGAAAACCCTCCTTCAGTTGTCTATTTTAGAGAAAAGGGGAATGCTCCTGATTTTGCAGCAAACTGTTTGCTTAATTTACTTAAATCAAACATAAAATTAGCTGATGCTTTTACTGTAGTTGAAGTAAATAATATAAGACAAAGGTTTTATAAAATATAAAATTGATTTAGCTACAGATTTCTACAGACTAAGTAAGATAAATACAGCTGTTCTAAGAGAGTGGGAAAGCTTTTTTTATTGGCGGATTAACGGATTAGCTTATTGAATACAAACAGCCAATTAATACATTTACCACAGAGATTCTGTGTTAATAGCCAAATAATATTTTTAGTTATTTTTGCACTTTAGGCCGCAATAAGTGAGCCTGTTTAGTGGAGCAGCTA
>Ga0214192_1001768_pt1 | contig 11701 bp, 7 predicted proteins | sample TroBogEpilimnion_44_FD_153030 | JGI IMG/M metagenome (GOLD analysis project Ga0214192, IMG submission 153030) | Freshwater microbial communities from Trout Bog Lake, WI - 29JUL2008 epilimnion | ecosystem: Environmental > Aquatic > Freshwater > Lake > Epilimnion/Euphotic zone | place: Trout Bog... | reverse complement strand
TCATCAATGGAGGTCCAATGATGGAGGTAAAGCTCATCAGGCTAGTTTGAATGCCTTGTATTTCCCCTTGTTCATTATCACTCACATGGTTCGATATAATTCCTTGCAATGCAGGCCCTGCTATACCACCCAGACAGTAAGGAACTAGGTATACAAACATTAGCCATCCTTCCTTACAGAATGCGAACAGTACAAACCCTGTTATATATAAAGAGAACCCTACAAACACCGACTTCTTAAGACCAATTTTAGGGTTTATATATCTTATCAGTCCTCCTTGCACCAATGCCACTAGCAAGCCTACAAATCCCAGCGAATAGCCTACCATAGCTGCATTCCAGTGGAATACTTCCATACAGAAAAACGACCAGTTGCTTTGTACTGCATGCGATGCTACATATATAAAAAACATGGATCCGAGTAATCCACCTACTAAAGGATATTTCTTAATTTGTTTGAGGGCACCCAAAGGATTAGCACGTTTAATATCAAAAGGACGTCTGTTCTCTTTACTCAAAGATTCCGGTAGAATAAAGTAACCGTATAGCCAGTTGATGAACGATACTATTGCCGCAGCAATAAAAGGTACTCGTGGACCAAACTGTCCCATTACTCCACCAATTACCGGGCCTATTATAAAGCCCAGTCCAAATGCAGCACCAATCATACCAAAGTTCTGTGCCTTTTTCTCCGGCGTACTCACATCAGCAATGTAGGCTGCAGCGGTAGTAAAGCTTGCTCCTAGTATACCCGCAAATATTCTACCTATAAACAACCACATAATATTGGGCGCAAAAGCAAGTATCAGGTAGTCTATTCCAAAGCCGAATAAGGAGCAGAGTAAGATAGGTCTTCTGCCAAACTTATCGCTCAGATTGCCCAGTACTGGAGAAAATAGAAACTGCATCAGCGAAAAGCTAAACAATAGCCATCCACCATACACCGATGCCTCACTAAGGTTACCATGTATCAATTGCGTAATCAGTTTAGGCATTACAGGTATAATAATACCAAATCCTATTACGTCCAGTAGAAGTGTAATAAATATAAAGCCAATAGCAGGTTTCTTGTTCTTAAACATAATTCTAATTAATTCAGCGGCATAAATAAAGTAAAAAAGCAAATAGCAGTAATAAATTATTTAAACGTTTTGAGTGCGACCTCATTCGGGGTCGTACTTCGCGTTGGGAATAAGTTGCTATAAACTTTTGAATCCTTTGGATTCAGCAGTGGTTTTAGGGACGATTTGGAATTTGGGAATCATAGTAGCATTGTATTTATTGCCGAAGGTATCATAGCCCACAGGCTATGTTCATTTACCACCACTGCACCCGCTCCTTGTCTATCTCACTAACGTGGGCTCAACATTTTGGCATACGCCAAAACCGGACCGGCTGAAGTGGCCGTGTATGAACGGGTGAATAAGCGGATATTAGCTGATTGCTTTGTTACCCTAATATTATCATAGAAATAATAAGCATAAAGTGCTATAAAATTGGAGAGTTTGCAATGAATTTTATCGGCACTTTATTAGGATAAATGGTATTATAACCAATTACCTATTAAAAAAACAATTTGAAAATTGAGGGTTAATTAATATCGGCTTGAGTTAATTTTTAGAATTAAATATTGCGATTATTATTAGCTAAACAAGGCTTATTTTTGTAGATTTATTTGGATGCTAAATCGAAAAATCAAACAAAGTATGCAGCATCGAAAGCGCCCTCTCTAACATCAAATGATTAATTCAAACAGCTCCTAAATTGTTTATTTGATTCCTTTTGAAAATTTCAAACTATCAGGCCAGTTTTTCAACTGATTGGTTATCGATTTAATAACTGCTTTATCATCTATAATATACCAGTTCAATACTTGCTGCGTAGTGGTTTTATCCGCATCGAAGTGGAAGAACAATATCGACTTTACTGCAGGATATTTCTTAGGCATATCTTTCAGTGCATCGCCAAACCATTTGCTACGGCTGCCACCAAAAGATAAACTTCCAAACTCCGACAACATAATGGGTTTTTTAAAAGAAGAAAGCTCAGTATAATACTTACCAAAAATCTCATCGAAGCTCCACCATTTAGCCCAGGTAGCTACCGGGCCATAGTTTAAAGTACCAATGGCTACATAATCTACAAAGGCATCGCCGGGATAATAATCTTTAAAGAAACCATAAGCAGGGTGGGGGCTCCAGGTCCAGATAACATTGGTAGCGCCAGCTTCTTTAAACACATTGTAAACATGTTTCCAAGCAGCAATAAATTCGGCAGCAGTATTGTTCTGTGGTCCCCATGGATAACGGTAAGGGTCATTCATTTCGTGTCCTAAACGGATAAAGATTGGTCCTACTTTCTTAGCTTGCTGTGCCCATTTTTTTATGTAAAAATCGTATACTCCATTGGCTACATCGGCCATTCCATCTTTATCTCTTGTATCTATCGGCTTCAGCTCGGGATGTGCCTCATTATCAAAGGCAGCTAACCATGGTTCCCAGGTAATTACAGGAATAGAACCAAGCTCAAGAATGCTTTCAATCTTGCTTTTAGGAAACTGATGTTCGGGCTTACTACCCCAGGCAGTATATAAGTGTATTAAAGGAAAGGTGGTATGCAAAGTATCTTCCAGATCGATTACCGGCTGAAACGACTTCTCTGAATTATTATCGTAAGCACCAAAGAATATTCCTTTGGAATGTTTATACCAGTTCTTGTCGGCAGTCAATGTTTTTAACCATTGCAGCTTATCAATACGCTTGTCTGTTTTCTCTTCCAGAATTATTTTATCTTCTACGGTAGTCACAGCATCACTCGCTTTGGTAAGGATAGTTTCGATAGGACCTTTGGTCTTTTCTCCTGCCATAGTTAATGCCATTACAATCCCTATGCCCAATACTAAGGCCACTAAGGTGTACGCAATTCTTTTTGATTTTGATGTCATAACTTACACTTTAATTTTTGATAAATCAACGGTATCCCAGCTATCTTCCGATTTCATACGCCATGCTTCGGCGGCAGCATATATACCACCAACCGACATGATGAAAGAAAGCAAAGCAAACCCTATCATGGCCCAGGTTATTTCGCGTGTTGCTAATAACTGTGCCTCTGATAAATAATATTTTCTAACGATGAATATACTGATGATAGCAGCGAAAAACATAAATACATGTATAACTAATGGCCTTGCAAATGGCGTGAAAGAACCCACAGCCGCTTTTTTAGCGGTAGGTATATAAGGGATGTCGGCATCTACTACACTCAATAAAAACCCAAGGAAGAACACGGGCCAGCAGGCATATTTAAGGATCATTCCATTGAAGTGTAATCCTCTCTCAGAAGGAGCATGACTCATCCATCTTTGCACATACATATAAATGGCAATAGCTATTACTACTATCAATCCACCGCGTATAAAGAACTCATTAAATTCCATCTGTGCAGGCATGATACCCGTAATGAAAAAGAAGAAGGGCAACAGTGTAAAGAAGCAGGAAGTAGCGCCCACTAAATAGTAAGTTCCAATAGTGGTATAAGACAATTTTTGCCATCCTGTAAGCTTCTTGAAAAGCTTGGGTATCTCTACAAAAGTTACTTCAAAAACCCCTCTCGACCACTTCAGTTGTTGCTTGCAAAAAGAACCAAAATCTTCGGGCACTAAACCCCTGCTGATGACTACCGGATTGTAAATAGATTTCCATCCTGCAGCATGGATACGGATAGAAGTGATGAGGTCTTCAGCCAGACCAATGCCATGTCCGCCAGCACTCTCTAAAGCCTTTCTGCGGAAGGTGCAATTGGAGCCAATAGCTACAGAACCTCCAATACCAAAGAGACCCATTTGAGTAGGACCATAAAAAGTATAGGTCTGTTGTGCAGCACCCAAAGCTGTGAAAGATCGGTACTGATTGTAGTAAGCCTGAGATACCTGAACGAATCCAACTTTATCATCTTGGAAGTACCCTAAAGTATGTTCGAAGAAATTAGGAAAAGGAATATGGTCGGGGTCTAAAACCAGTATTATATCTTCAGTAGTTTTCTGTAATGCAGCATTAATTTTACCTGCCTTGGCACCGGGAATACCAATCAATTCAAGCCATACAGCTCCATGTCTTTCGGCACAGGCACGGAATGCAGGATCTTTTGTATCATCCAGTAAATAAGTAGTATGAGGATAGGTTATGTTTTTGCAGGCAGCCAGCGTTTTCTCGAACATTTCCATAGGCTCACCCGGACTACTCGTAGTAAATATGGCAACCCTTAAACCCGCTGCAGCAGGAATATGAGGAGGCTTTTTGATCATCAGATAATTTACCCATATCAATATTAGTCTTAGAATACTATACCAGAAACAAACACTCAGTAAAATAAATAGCCACATAGAACCAATATGAGCCTTACGAAACCACCAGTCGCCAAATCTGAATATGCAAATTACACCAGCAATTACCAGTGTAAGCAGTATCAGTTTATCTGAAGATTTAATATCCTTTGCTTCAGAGAACTCAAATAAGTTATCTAATTTTTTATTGGTGCTCATTCAGTAATAAAACATTTAGAGTGGTATTAATAAATTGTCCGGTATAAAAGTTCGTTTTATGATATTCGTAAGAAGCATTAGCCGATACTCTTTCATTAAATTTATACAGCACTTTCAAGCTTGCATCAATAGGGGTGTAGGTTTGTGAAGAGTAGCTTTTACTTATTGATGGATTTGGAATATTTGTAGGTAAATCTGTTGTATAAAAATATATTGAAGGGTTAGATAATGTTGCATGAATACCATAACTACCAGAAGCAGTTATATTTAATCTTCCATTTGCTTTATAATTCAACCATAATAAAGCACTATGTATACTTTGTGATTTAGGGGTGAAATAAGTATTATAAATGCCACTAATTACTCCGTTGTAACGAATTAAATTATCAATTAATTTGTGATTAACAGTGTAAGTATTACTATCTGCATCTGCCTGTTGGTAAGCATATCCAGCCTTAATAGAAAACTTGTTAAGCTTTAAAGCAGGACTCAATACCCATGCCGAAAATGATTTAATTGCATTTCCAACAAACAGCTGTTGCTGGTACTGCAGTTTACCACTGAATTGTTTAAAGTTCTCTACCGCGATTGCAGCAGTAGCTTCGGTTTGTAGAACTGAAACCTGTGTGCTGGTACTGGTAAAGAAATATGGCTTTCTTTCGGCATTTACCAATAAAGAAATGCCAGGATACAACTTCTTTTGAATACCTAAAGCCCCTGTAAATAAAGTGGTATTTGCAAAGGGTAAACTGGTAGCACCCAAACGGGTATGAACTTGCATGCCAAGATGGTAAAAAGAGAACTTATTACCTGCTTCTATACTGTAGGCATTGGTACTACTGCTGTCGGTTTTAAACTGATGCGTATTAGTCTCTACAGACCAGTTTAAAAGATTGCTTTCATATTTATGAATTGCAGCACCAGCGGTAATATGTTTTAATGGTTGATCATCAAAATCATAGCCTGTTTTAATATCCAGATTAGTAGCTCTTACCAATGAAATTTCATGACGTAATTCCTTTACCGGTTCAATATTCTTTAGCTGGGCAGGTAAGTGGTTTAATACCCTTAAAGCCTCGCCAGTATTGCCTTGCCAGTAATAAGCCTTAGCTAAATATAGTTGTGCGTCTTTCGATAAACTATCATACTTTATGTATTGCTCCAGATGTACTATTGCCTCTTTCTGTTCCCCAATTTCTACCAGCATCATTGCATAATCCAGCTTCAGATAATAGTTCTTTGGCTGTAGCGAAAATGCTGTTTGATAATAATTTTTAGCATTGTCTATTTCCCAATTCCAGTAAGCCAGTTTTGCTGTGAACCAGATGGCATTAAATTCTTTCGGATGCTTATTTAAATAGGTCTTCAATATCCGGTAGGAGTCTTTAATATTACCAGCATCTTTTAATCCATTACAGAATTGAAGAGTATCTTTATGTTCCTGTGAATACGTTGTAGTATTCATTATTAATGTTGCCATTGCCAATGAAATGCCTGTAATTATTCCTTTAATGTTCCATTTATTGCTACAAGTACCCATATTTAATTCATTTAGATGTACGAAATATCTAAAACCTTCGTATGAAATATAAATTATTTCTACTTTTTTAGTAGATATTTAATATCCTTTTTACGTTGCTCCGTATTTACAATGATAAGCCAAATTAACATTTGATTAAATAAGAAGAAATATTTTACCATGTTTAAATTAATTTTTAATTCCCCCAATAAACCCAGATTTTGCAGTAGGATTGGTAAAAATGCAATAATGACAAGTGTTTGAAGCATTTGGAGCTTGGAATAGAAATCCTATTGTAAATTTTGGAATAAACTAACAACGGTCATTTTTATCCTGGATTTACTTAAGTAGCTTTGCAAATTATTTAAAGCTCAACAATCATTTTATGTTTATCATATTAGTCAACTACAAAGTATCTATCGAAGAAATAGAAAAGAATCTGGTCTCTCATGTTGAGTTCTTAAAGAAACAATATAAACTTGGAAACTTTATAGCTTCGGGTAGGAGAGTTCCACGAACCGGCGGAATAATATTATCCAATTTAAAAGACAAGGCACAGTTGGAAGAAGTATTGAACGATGATCCGTTTAAACAAAACAATCTTGCCGACTTTGAAATAATAGAATTCCTGCCTACTACTACGAATAAGCAATTGAGTTTTTTGATGGAGGAAGTTGCATAAGGAGAAAGAAGGTAGGAGACAGAAAAATATAATACAAAACAGTGCTACTTTATATAACATAAAACAAGGGCTGTTGCAAATCTGCAACAGCCCTTGTTTTATGTATTCAATTGATAATTATCAATTATCAATTAACTAAGTCTTGCTTTCAAATTAGTATCCAAAGCATCTAAGAACTCTTCTGTATAAAGATAGTGTTTGCCGTGGTTTACTTTATTACCATAGATACAAACTGCTAAGTCTTTAGTCATCTTGCCACTTTCAACTGTTTCTATACAAACAGCTTCCAATGCATGACAGAAGTCGATTAACTCCTGGTTGTTATCTAACTTACCTCTGAACTCTAATCCTCTTGTCCAAGCAAAGATGGATGCAATAGGGTTAGTAGAAGTAGGCTTTCCTTTCTGATGTTCACGGAAGTGACGGGTTACGGTACCATGTGCAGCTTCTGCTTCCATAGTTTGTCCATCAGGAGTGATTAAAACTGAAGTCATTAAACCAAGACTACCAAAACCTTGTGCTACTGTATCGCTTTGTACATCGCCATCATAGTTTTTACAAGCCCATACAAAGTTGCCATTCCATTTAAGAGCAGAAGCAACCATATCATCAATCAGACGGTGCTCGTAAGTAATGCCCGCTTCAGCATACTTAGCCTTGAATTCATTCTGATAAATATCTTCAAAGATGTCTTTAAAGCGGCCATCATATTTCTTAAGAATCGTATTCTTGGTAGATAAGTATAAAGGCCATTTTTTAGTAAGAGCTTGATTAAAGCAAGAACGAGCAAAACCTGCAATACTCTCATCCGTATTGTACATTGCCATTGCTACGCCATCACCTTTAAAGTTGTATACTTCAAATTCTTGTTTAGTACCGTCTTCTCCTTCAAACTTAATGGTCAGTTTTCCTTTACCCTTAGTTACAAAATCGGTAGCTCTGTACTGATCTCCAAAAGCATGACGACCAATGCAGATAGGAGCAGTCCAGTTTGGAACCAGTCTTGGTACATTACTGCACACAATTGGTTCGCGGAAAACTGTTCCATCCAGTATATTACGGATAGTGCCATTAGGGCTCTTCCACATTTGTTTCAATTTAAACTCTTCCACTCTCGCTTCATCAGGCGTAATGGTAGCACATTTAATACCTACACCATATTGTTTTATGGCATTAGCAGCATCCACAGTTACCTGATCGTTGGTTTCATCACGGTATTCCATTCCAAGATCATAGTACTTGATGTCAAGCTCAAGATAAGGTAGAATTAATTTGTCTTTGATGAATTTCCAGATGATTCTTGTCATCTCATCACCATCCAGTTCTACCACCGGATTTGCTACTTTGATTTTCTGTGCCATTAATTATAATTGTTTTTTGAGTTGCGCAAATGTAACAATAGATGGTTGAATTTGCTAAGAATTCATGAAATCAGGACATTGTCACAAAAGCTGGGTTAATGCAAATACAAAAGAATGTAGGGTTGAACTAGATTTAAAGCAATCCAACATTATAACTATTAAACCATATAACAATCTTTCCTCATTAACACCTCACTGTCTTCTTTTTCTTACCTGCACTTCCCCGCAGTATCATCTTATCTATGTACTCCGGAATGTAGGGTGTTTTGCATGCTGTATCGCCCATATTTATGGTTACTTTTCCAATTTTTTTGCCGGTTTCTATAGCAATGTTAGTAAGATCGGGTACATAACCGCCTACTGCTATTACAAACATGTTCATGGTATGTTTTACCCGGTTTCTTTCGGCAGGAATTTCTTTTTCAATTCTCTCCAGTAGCTTTTTTAGTTCGGCTTTATCCAGTTGGTCGTCGGGAGTTAACGCTAACAAGTTGGAGTAAGTAGACCACCCCGAACAGGCTATGTTTTCTTCCTTAGCTTCTATCCATTCCAATGCAAGCTCGTGGCCGTATTTACTTTCTGCTGTGACCCAGGCAACTGTAAATTCACTGATCATATACCAGTAGCCATTTTTAGCCCAATGTTGCAAATCCTTCTTCGTCATCTGCTGTTCATCCGCTATTAGTCCGGCCAGATACATAGCATCGGAGTTGCCGGTATTGTATAGTTCCAGCGATAAAGTATAATCCTTTTTCACCTTCTTTACAATCTTTTTAAGGTCTTCCACCTTTACGCCATAAAAAGGTTCTTTAGCACCATGTTTAAGAAATATCTTTTTCACCGATTCACTGGAATAGGTTTTTAATTCCGCTAAGATTTTTGTTACTGTCATGAGTGTTTTTTTCTGTGAACGAATATAATAAGATTTGAAATACATTTTAAATGAATGTTACTTTTATTATTTACCGAAAATCTAATAAACACTTAATCGCTTTAAACCTATTGAGCCCTTGAACATGTTAATCAATTTTCCCTTTTCTTTACAGCCAAAATAATATTTAAATGAAGTATTTGTTTTCAGGAATTATAGGTGTATTTATGATGCAGATTGGAGTTGCTCAAAATAAAAAGAGTCTAACACCCGAATTGCTTTGGAAGATAGGTAGAGTATCGGCAAAAGGAATAACTAAGGATAAGAAATTTGTAATTTATACTGTTAGCAATCCTCAGGTAGCAGAGAATAAATTTCAAAAGACCACTTATAAGGTTGCAGTAAATGGGGGGGAAGTTTCTGAAGCTAAAAATGCTGATGAATTATTACTAAATACTTCCGTTTCTCCAGATGGGAAATATAAACTATCAGATAAGGAAATATTGATTAATCACGTAAAAGGAAGCGATAAATACAAGGACTTACCGCAATCAAATGCTTATGTGTTTACTAGTCTTAACTACCGCCATTGGGATACTTGGGCTGAAGGAAAATTTAACCACGTTTTTCTAGCTACAAATGATACTGAAGGAGCAAAGAATGCTAAAGATATTATGCCAGGTAAACCTTTTGATTGTCCTACAAAACCTTTTGGAGGCGATGAAGATTATATATGGAGTCCTGACAGTAAACATATAGTTTATGTAACTAAAACCAAAGAAGGTACTGCCTATACTATTAGTACTAATACCGATTTGTTTGAATATGATATAGCTACCGGAACTACCAATAATTTAACGGAATATAATAATGGCTACGACTTAAATCCTGCTTACAGTGTCGATGGTAAACTTGCCTGGTTACAAATGAAAAGGGATGGTTATGAAGCTGATAAGCAAGATATTGCTATTATGTATAATGGCGCGTATTATAATCTTACCGACAAAAGAGATGATATTCATGTAGAGAGTTTTAAATGGTCGGATGATGGTAAAGCTATTTACTTTAATGCGCCTATTAATGGTACCTTACAATTGTTCAAAATAGATCAGTTTATAGCTACTAAAACTTCTTTTTCTGGAACTATTACGCAACTTACTACTGGCGATTTTGATATAGCAGCTATTGTAGGAGAGATTGAAGGCAAACTTGTTATATCAAGAGATGATATGAATCATGCTCCTGAATTATATACTGTAGAATTGTCTTCTGGTAAAATGGCACAGTTAACTCATGTAAATGATGCTTTTTATGGGCGATTGAACTTGTGTAAAACGGAAAGAAAGTTTATAGAAACTACGGATAAAAAACAGATGCTGGAATGGATTATTTATCCTCCAGATTTTGACCCAGCCAAGAAATATCCTACCCTCTTATATTGTCAGGGAGGCCCACAATCTGCACTTACTCAGTTCTATTCTTTCCGTTGGAACTTTCAATTGATGGCATCACAAGGCTATATTATTTTGGCACCAAACAGAAGAGGTATGCCGGGTTATGGTACTAAGTGGAACGAAGAGATAAGTAAGGATTGGGGTGGACAAGTAATGAACGATTATTTGAGTGCAATAGATGATGCCAGCAACTTGCCTTATGTTAACAAATCTAGACTGGGTTGTATAGGCGCAAGTTTTGGTGGTTTTTCAGTTTTTGCATTAGAGGGATTACACAATGGCCGTTTTAAAACATTTATAGCCCATGACGGGGTTTTTGATTTTAGAAGTATGTTTGGAACTACCGATGAAATGTGGTTTGAATACTGGGAGAAAGGTGGAGCATACTGGGAGAAAGATAATTCAGTAGCGCAAAGAAGCTTCGCTCAAAGTCCAAGCAACTTTGTAGATAAATGGAACACACCTATAATGATTGTTCAAGGAGGAAAGGATTATAGAGTGCCTATTGAACAAGGACAACAGGCGTTTCAGGCTGCACAGTTAAAGGGTATAAAAAGTAAATTTCTTTATTTGCCTAATGAAAACCATTGGGTAATGTCACCTCAAAATGCATTGGTTTGGCAAAGAGAGTTCTACGAATGGTTAAAAGAGACCTTGTAGTGGAGCTTGTATTATTTTATTGCTGAAATCATGAAAGGGCTCAAAAACTAGTTTATTGTTTTTGAGCCCTTTTTAATCTAAAAATGATTACTGTTTAGATTACCTAATATAAAGAATGCTATTGAATATCTTCTTATCTTAATCTACCACTTTGCAATCAAGTTTTGCAGAAAAGTAATACTGTTTTGGATTAATTACATTATTTCTAAATTAAACTAATCTTCAGATTATCAAAATGCGTTATTAAATAGTATCAAATAGCTCATTAAATACCGTTTCAAACAACTTGATTTTAAAACTCAATTTTTTTAAAAATTAACAGGATGTTTTTTGTAAGAAGTTGCTTGCAAAGTGAAATGGATACTTCGTTTAATTTAAACACTAAACTTATTAGTAAGAATGTTATACTATTTTGACCAATGTTAATTCATTTGTATCAATTACAGAGTTATGATCCTTTAAACACATATTGTTACATAACTTTACTTCTGAATGGCTATTAAAGTTGTTGGTTCTACGAAGTTTCCTATGGGTAAAGATTTAGTTTTCCATGAAAAAACAATATAGCTGCTTTGAAATTATCAAAGGTTCTGTACCCCTTAGCACTTAATT
>Ga0214192_1001766_pt1 | contig 11737 bp, 7 predicted proteins | sample TroBogEpilimnion_44_FD_153030 | JGI IMG/M metagenome (GOLD analysis project Ga0214192, IMG submission 153030) | Freshwater microbial communities from Trout Bog Lake, WI - 29JUL2008 epilimnion | ecosystem: Environmental > Aquatic > Freshwater > Lake > Epilimnion/Euphotic zone | place: Trout Bog... | reverse complement strand
ACCTGAACCGGTGTAGATGGACCCGCCTCTTCGATCTTATCACCCTTGTGATCAAACATCGCCTTGACACGACCGAAGAACGGACCGCAGACAATGATATCACCCTTCTTAAGCACACCGGAGTGTACGAGGAGTGTAGCAGTGAAACCACGACCCTTATCGAGCGTTGCCTCGATGATCGTGCCCTGACCACCCTTGTGCGGATTGGCTTTGAGATCGAGCATGTCGGATTGGATCAGGATCTTATCGAGGAGCAGGTCTACGTTGAGGCCTTTCTTCGCTGATATTTCCTGGCTTTGGTATGTACCACCCCATTCCTCCACGAGTATATTCATCTGCGAGAGCTGCTCCCTGATCTTCTCAGAGTTAGCACCCGGCTTATCTATTTTATTGAACGCAAAAACCATCGGTACACCAGCGGCCTGAGCGTGGTTGATGGCTTCCTTAGTCTGTGGCATCACGGCATCGTCTGCCGCGATCACGATCACTGCTACGTCGGTGACCTTGGCACCACGTGCACGCATCGCGGTGAAGGCCTCGTGACCCGGTGTATCGAGGAAGGTGATCTCCCTGCCGCTGCTGGTCGTGACCTGATATGCACCAATGTGCTGAGTGATACCTCCTGCTTCCTTCGCGACCACGTTGGCATTGCGGATAAAGTCAAGGAGGGAGGTTTTACCGTGATCGACGTGACCCATGATGGTCACAATAGGAGCACGAGTGACGAGGTCCTCAGGTTTGTCCGCATCTTCCTCTTTGAAAGCTGTCTGATCCTCGATAGACTGAAACTCTACTTCGAATCCATTTTCACCGGCTACGAGCTCGATGATCTCTGCATCCAGACGCTGGTTGATCGAGACCATGATACCGAGCTGCATACATGTCTGTATGATCTTGACTGCAGGTACGTTCATGAGGCTGGCCAGTTCGGCAGCGGTCATGAACTCTGTCACCTTCAGTTTGCTGTTTCTTTGATCTTCCTGCTCGGCTGCCAGTTTCTCCTGGATCGCCTCACGCTTGCCACGACGGAACTTCGAGCGATCGCTCTTCGATGTCATGTTTTGGATCTTGGACATGGTAGCCCTGATCTTATCTTCGATCTCTTTCTCAGATATCTGTACCACGCCATTCTCATCACGATGAGGAGGCCTGTCGCCGTGCCTATTGTCACCGCCCGGACCTCTGTGATGTCCGGGTCCGCCGCCCGGACCACCTCCTGGTGCACCCTGCAGCGGAGTGCGCTTAGGTTTCTCGATGCGTTTGCGAACGCGCTTCTCGTTTGGATTGCCTGTACCGGGACCGGCAGGTTTATTAGGGTCGCGCTTCTGAGGCATCTCAGAGCGGTCTGGTTTGAGTTCGATCTTGCCCATGATCTTCGGGCCTTCGAGCGTCACCGTTTTGCGCTGAATGAAGTTGGCATCTACGACCTCTTCTTTTTCTTTCGGAGTATCGACTTGTACTTCTGGTTCCGCTACCGGAGATACGACTTCGGCGACCTCCTCGACCTTTGGCTCTTCGACTACAGGTTCTGCGGCTTTTTTGGCGGCAGTCTTCTTTGGCTTAGCCGTGAGGTCCACTTTGCCCACGATCTTAGGACCGTCGAGTTTGTGCGTCTCTGTCTCGATCTTCTCGGGCTGGGGAGCAGGTTCCTCGACTTTGGCCACCTTCTCTACAGGAGGAGCCACATCTTTTGTCGCCAGATTGGATTTGATCTGGATCTCTTTTTCGTCTTCTGCTTTTTTGGCGGCAGTGACAGGTATCTCCTGAGATAGCTCGAGCGTTTCCTTCTTAGGCTTCTCGATCATCTTGGTATTGTCTGCCTGCGCCTTGATAGCCCTATCTTTATTGAAGGCTTTGTCTAGCAACTGGACCAGCTCTACTGAGATCTTGGTACTCGGATTGTTCACTACGGTTTCGCCATTCTTTTTCAGCTCCTCTACGATGTGATCCATGCTCACATTGTAGGTGGTGGCTGCGGCGGCTAACCTCATTGCTTTGATTTCTGACATTTATTGTATTTGATAATTAATTCTAACCTAAACTACTAAAATGAATACACACACATATCGCCCCTGTAAACATTTTACCGTTTACCGCTACAAAGCTACTGGAAATGAGACAATATGTATATGCAAGATGATTTACATCTTAATATTCATTTTTCATTTTAGTGAATTGTCTCATTATCAAATAATCTTTATAGCCGGAAGTTTTTATGCTTCTTTCTTCTCTTCTTCGAACTCTGACTGGAGTATCTTGATGATATCGTCGACGTTTTCCTCTTCGAGTTCGGTGCGGCGTACGAGCTCCTCGCGGCTCAGGGCGAGCACGTTTCTCGCTGTATCGCAACCGATCCTCTTGAGCTCGTCGAGCATCCACTCGTCGATCTCATCTGCGAATTCGTCCAGATCGATATCAAAGTCTCCTTCCTCCTCATCAGCACCCTCACGGTACACATCTATCTCAAATCCCACCAAACGCGATGCCAATTTGATATTCACACCACGCTTGCCGATGGCCAGAGATATCTGGTCCGGATCGAGGTATGCAGAGATACGCTTAGCATCCTGATTGATGTCTATAGACAGGATCTTAGCCGGCGCCAGCGCACGCTGTACCATGAGGTTCAGGTTCTGGGTATGGTTCAGGATGTCTATGTTTTCGTTTCTCAGCTCACGAACGATGCCGTGGATACGGGATCCCTTCACACCTACGCAGGCGCCTACCGGATCGATACGGTCATCAAAAGATTCAACCACGACTTTCGCCTTCTCGCCCGGCTCGCGAACGATATTTTTGATCACGATCAGACCGTCAAAAATCTCGGGTACTTCCTGCTCCAGCAATTTAGCCAAAAATGCAGTATCGGTACGCGACAAGATAATAACAGGTGTGTTATTCCTCAGGTCTACACGCTTCACGACTGCACGTACAGTCTCGCCTTTTTTGTAGAAATCCGTCTTGATCTGCTCAGATTTAGGGAGGAGGAGTTCGTTGCCTTCCTCATCGAGGAGCAGGATCTCTTTCTTCCAGACCTGGTATACCTCTGCGCTGATGATATCACCGATGCGGTCTTTGTATTTCTTATATGTCTCGTCTTTCTCCAGGTCGAGGATACGGCTCACGAGCGTCTGACGGGCAGCCAGTACCGAGCGGCGACCGAAGCTCTCGAGCTCGATCTTCTCATATGTCTCCTCACCGATCTCAAAGTCATCCTGGATCTTCTGCGCCTCGCTGAGGGATATCTGCGTGTATGGAGTCTCCACCTCGCCGTCCTCTACGATCGTACGTCTCTGCCAGATCTCAAGGTCACCTTTATCAGTATTTACGATGATGTCAAAATTATCAGTCTCGCCGTACTTCTTCTTGAGGAGGGTACGGAAGACATCTTCCAGCACCTTCATCATGGTAGGGCGGTCTATATTTTTCAGTTGTTTAAACTCGCTGAACGAGTCGATCAGTTCTAAACTGTTCATGATTGATTTGTTTTGAAAATGATTGAATTTATATAATCAATTGTTAATGCCTTTTATTCTACTTCCGGTTCCGTTTCATCGTCCGCACCCTCGTCGCGCTCTTCGCTTGATGCCTCAGATATCTTGCCTTTGATCTTGCTCCAGTCTATCTGGATCACCGCCTTTTTGATATCCGTGTATTTCAGCTCAAACTCTTTTGGTGGCTCGGGTTTCTCCGTCGTCTTAGGTCCTTTTTTCTTCTTCACAGGTTTCACGAGATCCCTTAGCTTTATTTTCTCGTCATCCGCCGCTATCAGCTCTGCTTCGAAATCCCTCCCATCCGTAGTGATGATATGGAGCGTCCTGCCTATGCGCTTTTTGTACTGGCGGGGTACCTTGAGCGGATTGTCCATACCAGGGCTGGATACCTCCAGCGTGTAGCTGTCTGACACCAGACCGCTGCCATCCAGGTACTGCTCCAGAAAACGAGATATCTCGGCGCACTGGCTGATCGTGATACCATGATCACCATCGGCGAAAATCTCGATCTTAGCCTTGCCAGCGGTTCTGACATCTACCAGAAAGAGGTTTTGCTCCTTCAGCAGAGGCGCCAGCCATTGTCCTATTTGTTCTTTCAGCTCCATGTATGGGTAATAAAAGAGGGGACTCTCGTCCCCTCATCTCTTTTTTCGTGATGCAATAATACGTAGAAATATTGATATAAACAAGTGTAATATAGAACGACTAATAATGGCGTCGTAGCCGATACTAGCCTGCTGCCCAATCTGTAAACTCCGCCATCAGGATAAACTGCTGCCATCATTTTTTAGTTCAAATACACCGGTCAAACCCGTAAATTATTATTAGAATATAATTAGATTTTGATTTTAATTTAGTTATAAATTTACTATAAATTAAGCTATGAATCATTGTTTTAAATTCTTCTATAGGGATGTAAAAATGGAATTGACGAGTTAGATAAACGAGAATGCAAAATTTGCATTATTAATATATAAATTGTATTTTTGACCTGCCCGGAGGCATGTCCTCAATTAAGCGATGCCATCCCTCAAATTGAAGGCATCGCTAGACTAAAGTCTGATCCGGATGCCGCACGGAAACAAATATTCAATTTGTCTGCTAATCGGGATTTTATAAATTTAACGGGAAATTAATTTCCCCTGAATAAAATCATAACCTGATGAGAAAAATCATACTCCCGATCTTCACTATTCTGATGTCTTTGAGCGCTATGGCGCAGACTCAGCCCCGTGTGCTCTGCGGTAATGAATTTCTGCCGGATATCATGGAGCAGCGTATACCCGGCTATAAAAATGCTGTGAATGCTTCTTTTGATAAGGCAAAACAACACAAACTCCTGAGATCGGGCGCACCGGATACGACGGTCTATACGATCCCAATCATCTTTCACATCGTATGGAATGCCCCTGCCGAGAATCTGGATGACAGCGTGATCTTCTCCCAGATGCAGGTGCTCAATGAGGACTACCGCAGGCTCAATGCAGACAGGGTGAATACCATTTCCTATTTTGACAGTGTGGGGGCGGATGCACGTATACAGTTTCAACTGCATGATATCAGGCGGGTGCAGACATCTCAGACCTTTGGGCTGAGCCTGACAGGGCTGCCTGACTCCCTGATCAAATCCACAGCCAATGGAGGTGATGATGCCGTGGATCCGGATCACTTCCTTAATATATGGGTGGTAAATATCCAATCCTCTTTCTTTGGTCAGCTGCTTGGCTACTCCTATCCTCCTGACAGCCTGAGTAACTGGCCCTCTGCCTCCAACGCTCCCTACAAAGCATGGGATGGAGTCGTGATAGACTACCGCTGCATAGGCCGCAACAATCCGAATCCGCTGGTTTTCAGCGGGCAGACGCTGGTCATCAAGGGCCGCACTCCGACGCATGAGATCGGTCACTATCTCGGCCTGCGCCATATCTGGGGTGATGGTGCTACCTTTGGGGCCAATGACTGCCAGCAGAGCGATGGTATAGATGATACGCCGTTTGCTAATACGCAATCGAACTTTGACTGTGATACGACGCGCAATACATGTACGCAGATCGAGGCATACTATAGCGCTGACGCCCCGGATATGGTGCAAGACTATATGGACTACTCATCGGAGAGCTGCATGAATCTTTTCACCAAAGGACAGGTGGCGCTGATGAGAGGTTCACTGGCAGATCAGCGCCAGGGTCTCGTGTCGGGCTACTCTACAGGTATCGCGACTGTACAAGCTACTACTACCATCTCCGTATATCCTAACCCGAATACAGGTATAGCATATGTAGCTTTCGCAGAAAATAAGAACCCATATAGCTCTATAGAAGTATACAATATACTCGGTGAAAATGTCGGCGCGGTAGCCATCGATACAGCAGGTGCGGTAAAGATAGACCTCAGCAATCTGCCGAATGGAATCTACACGCTGGACATCGTAAAGAATGGCCAGCACCATGCCAAGCGTGCGGTGGTGAGCAGGTAGGATGTAATTTATAAATGACTGTAGGATCAATTATTTTACCGCCAAGAAAGCGGAGAACGCAAAGTAAATTTCATGTAAATCTTTGCGCCCCTTGCGTTCTTTGCGTTATCAGGTTGTTTTCTTCTTACTCCGCACCCAGCAGTCAGCGACATGATCGTCCACCAGCCCCACAGCTTGCATATAGGCGTACATGATAGTACCACCTACGAATTTGAATCCGCGCTTGGTGAGATCTTTGGTGATGGCTTTTGATATGTCAGTGACCGGTACGAGATCACGCATAGATTGCGGATGATTGATGATCGGCTTACCACCGACGAAGGCCCAGATGTATTTGTCAAATGATCCGAATTCTTTCTGAATGGACATGAATAGTTTGGCATTATTGATAGCGGCATGGACCTTAAGACGATTTCGGATGATGCCTTCGTTCTGCATGAGTGCCTCGATTTTTGTATCATCGAACTTTGCGACCTTCTTTACATCAAAACCGGCGAAAGCCTTACGGAAGTTTTCGCGTTTGCGCAGAATGGTGAGCCAACTCAGCCCAGCCTGGAAACTTTCCAACACCAAAAACTCAAACAACACCTGATCATCATGTACAGGCCTGCCCCACTCAGTATCGTGGTATCTGATATAATCTGCATCGGATGTGCACCATGCGCAGCGGACCTTACTCTCAGTGATCGAACCTGGATCAGTTTTTGCCATAGTAGAAGCTTATTCGACAAATGTAGAAACATACGCTCAATGCACCAGGAATTATCCTCTTCAAAATATCTAACTTAGCCGATATGAAATTAGATTTCACTGTATTCCTGCACACATCGGCCTGGCTCAGTCTGGTCACACTCACATTCCTTGAGATAGTGCTAGGGGTGGATAATGTGATATTCATCTCCATTGTCACGCAGAAGCTACCCGAAGTGCACAGGAAACTTGGTCAGAACATAGGCCTGCTGCTGGCTATGGTGCTGCGCATCATCCTGCTTTTTTTTCTCGGATGGATCCTCGGTCTGAAGGAAAACCTGCTGCCCCAGTCGTGGGGATTTGAGATCACTGGCAAAGGGCTGATACTGATAGCAGGTGGCGCATTCCTCCTGTACAAATCCACCACAGAGATCCATCATAAGCTGACTGGCGATGCGGATGAGTTTCACCTAGACCATGAGCAGCGCCGGGGTGCCTTCATGAGTGTGTTGATACAGATCGCTCTGCTCAATCTCGTTTTCTCATTTGACTCGATACTGACTGCTGTGGGTATCGCAGATCAGCTCGCTGTGATGATGGTGGCAGTCGTGCTCTCCATCCTGATCATGATGGCATTCGCCCAGGCCGTCGGTAAACTACTCACCAAATACCCCACGATCCAGATGCTGGCGCTCTCCCTACTCATCATGATTGGTGTGACACTGATCATGGAGGGTTTTGGCCGCGAGGTAGACAAGACTTTTGTCTATGTATCTGTAGCCTTCTCTTTGGGAGTCGAGGTACTGAATATCAGGTTTAGAAAACAGCGGGGACTGTGAAGTATATGGTCTGGGCTCAGCTATATTTCTGTCGCGGCAACTGACATTTCGTAGAGTTTTTCAATAGATTGATCCTTGACATATGCTAAAATGTCTGACTCATGCGATAAGCATAAACTGATCAGCATTTTTCTTTTTTCATCTTCCTTTTTCCAAAGTGTTGTCACTGCCTCTATTTTGTACATACATGAATCCCGAAGCTGTATTTTTTCGGGTTCAGGAATTTCCTGAGTAGATATAAAATCGGTGAGTTTGATATTGATATATTGGAGCAATTCACTGATGGATTTATGTTCGACCTCTGTATTATTCTTTTGTCTATGTGGAGCCTCCAGCATCCATTTTTTGATCACAGAAACGTAATAATCATAGTGAAGTTTATTTTTGCGCTGCAAAGGAGTAGAAGAAGGGCATACATATCCGCTTAATTGATTGTAGATATTTGTCAGCTCTTTTTCGGGAAGATTATATAGGCCAAACTTCGCAGGCGACCAAACTTTATGAAATACTGCGCGGGCGCCGATATCATTACAGAATGAAATAAAATCCGGCAGCTCATCCCAATTATTTCGCATCACGCAGGTACAGACATTGAAGACTTTGTTGCGCTCTTTATTGTATTCCGAAAAATAACGGATATTCTTCATGACTTGATCAAAAGATGCATTCACCCTGATTTTCTCGAACCTGTCTTTCTGAAGGGAATCCAGTGAAACTCCGATTTTAAAATTACCTCTTTGCAAAAAGTCCTTTGCACGAGCGTTTAGGATAGTTGCATTAGTTTGAACTACTATCTGGCAGGCGGGATTTGTAGCAATAATAGCTTCCCAGATCTTAAAGTTTATACCTATAGAAAAGGCCTCTCCGGCTCCACTAAAGCGTGCTTCGACCAGATGCGGTATAAACTCCTGCAGTTGGTCTATGAATTTATCATCATAAGGGCTCTGGATAGGAGGGAGCTTATCTCTGTTTTTGCGTATAGATGACGATAGATATCCAGTACACATCACACACTCAAGGTTACATGTATTGTCTAGCAGAAATTCCATCATTGTGGGATACTTTTGATTCCTGTTAAACGCTTCGAAATGAGTAGCGGGCATTTCCTCCATATGACCACCCTCGTAATCAGCAGCACAGACATGACAGCCCGATAGAAATTTATGCTCATTGAGTTGTTTTCTAAAAGACTCTGCGGCTGAACTGTTCCATATTTCACTTATAGTCTGCTCTGGATATTTTCCTAAGGAATTTTCAGAGTTGTGGCAACATGCTTTCACAAAACCATTTGTTTCAAAATGCATATTGACAGATGGCGCTGCGCAAAGACTTTTTTGCGCAGGCGCTTTAGATTCTGTGTACGATCGGGCATCTACAGAAGCATTTCTATTAGCGCGTTTTAAAAGATTTAAGACAGGAGAGAATATAGTACCCATATGATTTGATCTCTCTCAAATATAAAGAATAAAAAAGCCAGAGATTGACAAAAGTCTATCGGGGGATATTATTATCCTGCTATCATGAGGCTTATTTCTAATTAACCTGAGCGCCGTCTTTGATTTCGCTGGATGGTTTTTTGAGTAGTAATTCATTACCTTTCAGATCGCCGAATATTTCTGTCTTGCCGTTATTACTGATACCTTCTTTGACATGCACATACTTAGCTTTTTGATTCTCTACTGCGATGACATATTTGCCCTCCATAGTAGTGACGATGCAGGATGATGGTACGAGCATCGTAGTGACCGGAGATTTGATTTTCAGTGAGGCTTCGACATACATACCGGGCTTGAAGATGCCTTGCGTATTTGCCACATCGGCCTCTATGGCCTCAGACCTGTACTCATCATATAGCGAATGCGATGTGCGTGCCAAAGGAGCGGTGAAAGTCTGACCGGGCAGCGCCTCTGTGGTGAAGCTGATCTTTTTGTCATTCATATCCACGCTGCCTGAGTATACCTCAGGAATGAAAGTCTCGAGGCGCAGCATATTATTATCCTCGAGTATGAGCAGTGGCTTATTATCCATTTTGAAATTAGGACCTGTGAGTGCACCGGGATGCACATTGCGCTCGGTGATGATGCCATCAAAAGGTGCCTTCACTACGAGATAATCCTGCAATACTTTTATTGCATTGAGGTTAGCTAGCTCCGACTGCTCCAGGGCGCTGTCGGATTGGTACTTTGACTGGGCATTGGTGAGGTCCAGCTCTGAGATAGAGCCGGGGATCTTTGAAGCGGCCTTTAGTCTGTAGTACCTGTCGCGGCTGGAGTTGATGTTTTCGCGGGCCTGGAGGAGTTTGCCCTCTGCGGCTTGCAGCTGCTGCGCGATCTCGGGTGCCTCGAGTGTCATGAGCACCTGACCTTTGCGCACTGTGCTGCCGCGGTCGACATACATCTCTTTGACGAAGCCATTCATCTTTGGATAGATGTCCACTTTCTCAAATGGCTTTAGCACGCCGGGTATTTTGACCACAGAGTTGATGGTGCCTTTTTCGATCTGTACGGTCTCATAGTTTGTGTTCTCTTCCTTCTTGTCCTTTCTTTTTTCGCCGGACATATCTACCGGTTTATGCTCACTGCACCCGCTCATGATGAGGGTACTGATGGCTATGATGATTATCTTTTTCATTTATGATGTTTTTAGTCGTTTGGTAATAATGATGTACTCTCATATGATGCCCGCTCCTGTACCCACGAGTATATGAGTGGGAGCATAAACAATGCGGCAAAAGTCGATGCGATCAGGCCACCGATCACAGCCCGGCCCAGCGGAGCTGTCTGCTCACCGGCCTCACCGAGGCCGGAAGCCATAGGGATCATACCGACGACCATGGCCATACTGGTCATGATAATGGGGCGAAGACGGATCGAGGCGCTCATCAAAGCGGCCTTGCTGGCATCCTTTAGCTCATGGCGCAGGCGCTCAGCAGTAGTGACGATGAGGATCGCATTGGCCACAGATACGCCGGTGCTCATGATCATACCCATATAGGATTGAAGATTGAGCGTAGCGCCGGTGATAAGGAGAGCTGTCATAGATCCGAGGATCACAGCAGGTATGGTGCTAACGACGGTCAGAGCCACAGGGAAAGATTCATAATTGGCAGTCAGAAGCAGCAATATCACGAGTACTGCAAAGGCAAGACCAATCTGTAGACTGCTTAACGTCTCAGTCAACAGCGCTGAGGAGCCTTTGATCTCTACTTTCACACCTTTGGGTGCTTGACCCATGCTTTTGACTTGCTTCTCGACATGCGCGGTGGCTGTAGCGAGATCGACCTCATGGATGCTCGCTCCAATGGTCAGGTACCTACGCGGCCCGGACCTGTCGTACTCGCCCGGCGTGGTAGTCGGCGTGAATGTAGCCACATCTGCGAGCACGGGCCTGTTCTGTCCTTTCACGAGAGGAATCTCTTTGAGGGAGTTGAGGGAACTCATCATGTACTCAGGTACCTGCACCTGCACCTGATAGGTATAGGCGGTATGTTCGTCCAGCCAGAGGTTTTTCTCCGTAAAGCGACTGCTGGTCGTGGCTGCGGTGACTGAGTTAGACACATTACTGATGTCCAGGCCAAACTGTGCCAGCTTGAATCTGTCAATATCTATTTTGATCGTTGGGTAGTGTAGTGGCTGCTGGATCTGTACATCACGCAGCTCGGGGATATGCTTCATTTTATCCATCAGGCTGTCGGCGAAGGCCTCGATCTCCTTCATGTCCTTGCCTGCTACGCGTACCTCTATAGGATTGTTGGATCCCTGGCTCATGATCTTCTCGGTTAGGTCTATCGGCTCGAAACTGATCGTGACATCGGGCATGAAGTGATGGATGTTTTTGCGAAGGGCGTCTTTGAGTTCGTCCATTTTCATTTTGTACTCATCATTGACATCTACCTGGATCACTGCTTCATCTGTACCGGTGTTGAAGACATAGAGATTGCTCGTAGCATAGTTGCTGCCGACGAGGCCGACGAAGGCTGATGATATCTCTACATGTCCACTCACGGTGCTATCTATGATGGCAAGTGCTTGTTGTACTTTCTCCTCAGTGCGCTCCAGGCGTGAGCCGGGAGCAGCTTTCAGCCTCATTTGAAACTGGCCGTTATTGACTATGGGCAGAAGGTCCTTGCCTATGAAAATAAATGCGAGGGCGGCGAGCGTAATGGCAGAGATGAGGTATACGCTTGCGTATAACTTCCTGCGGAGGATGAGCTTTTCCAATAGCGATAAGAAGCGGAG
>Ga0214192_1001764_pt1 | contig 11751 bp, 7 predicted proteins | sample TroBogEpilimnion_44_FD_153030 | JGI IMG/M metagenome (GOLD analysis project Ga0214192, IMG submission 153030) | Freshwater microbial communities from Trout Bog Lake, WI - 29JUL2008 epilimnion | ecosystem: Environmental > Aquatic > Freshwater > Lake > Epilimnion/Euphotic zone | place: Trout Bog... | reverse complement strand
CGAAGCCGCCTCGGTGCGGGGAATACCCAGCCGCTGCGCCAGGCCGAAAGCGGAGATTCCGTAGGCGATCCCGAAATTGACCATCTTGGCATTGCGCCGCATCTCCGGGGAAACATTTGCCAATTCCACCCCGTAAACTCGCGCGGCCGTGGCGGCATGGATGTCGAGGCCCTTGCGAAACGCCTCAATCATTTCCTTTTCCTCCGCCAGTGCGGCAATGATTCTCAGTTCAATCTGGGAATAATCCGCCGACAGCAGAAGGTGATTCGAATCTCGCGGAATAAATGCCTTGCGAATCTCGCGTCCCTGCTCGGTGCGAATGGGAATGTTTTGTAAATTCGGATTTTGTGAATTGAGCCGTCCGGTCACCGTCACCATCTGGTTGTAACTGGTGTGAACCCGACCTGTCCGAGCAGAAATGGCAAGGGGTAGCGCATCGGCATAAGTGGATTTCAATTTGGACGCCTCGCGAAACGACAGCAGGCGGCTGACAATTTCATGCTCGCCTTCCAGTGATTGAAGGACTTGCTCGTTGGTGGAGTACTGGCCCGTTTTGGTTTTCTTGGGGGCCCCCGCTATTTTCAATTTGTCGAACAGCACTTCACCCAATTGCTTGGGCGAGTTCAAGTTGAACCGCACACCCGCCAGTTCGTAAATGCGCGATTCATGCGTTTCCATTTCCAATTGAAGTTGTTTGGATATCTCCACCAGGATCGATGAATCGACACGTATGCCTTCACATTCCATATCGACCAATACCTGGATCAGTGGCGACTCGATGTCGTTGAAAACATGTTCCTGACCTTTCAACCGGAGCATGGGTTCGATCAAAGCGCGAAGCTGCCAGGTCACGTCCGCATCCTCCGCAGCATATTCCGCCACCCTCTCCGGCGAGACCTTGTCCATGGTCAACTGTCCCAACGCATCTTCTCCAATGAGCCTGGTGATGGGTATGGGACTGTAGCCCAGGTAAATCTCGGACAAATAATCCATCCCATGACGCCGCTCCGGTTCCACCAGGCTGTGGGCAATCATGGTGTCGAACATCTTTCCGCGCACCATCATGCCATGCGTTTTCAGAATACTGAGATCAAACTTCAGATTGTGCCCCACCTTCTCAATGCTTTCATCGGCGAAGACAGATTGAAACTCCGCCAGAACCTTCTTCAGTTCCACGGAATCTTCCGGCATCGAGACATAATATCCGGTATGCGGAGCAAAGGAAAAAGCAATCCCTACCAGACGTGCTTCGCGTGGATCGAGGCCGGTGGTTTCGGTGTCGAAACAGAAGGATTTCAGTCCGCGCAATTGAACGATCAGTGAGGCTCGTTGCTCCGCAGTTTGAACCCAATGATATTCATGCGGCACCTCTTGAATGGTTTTCAATGTGGGTTTTTCCAGGAAAGGTTGGTCTTCCGGTTTCTGAACTTCCTCGGCGTCATCGGCGGTCAGCGAGAAGATTTCGCCGGCAGAAGTAGCTGCCGCGGTCGATTGAGATTGCGGACTGGTTCCAATCTTGGAATCCACTGCGCGCTGCACCTTGAAATCAGATCCGAAAATTCTTTTTCCCAGCGAATTGAATTCGAACTCAGCGAACAGTTCTTTCATCATCGCTTCATCCGGCTTTTGCACCAACAATTGGTCCACATTGAATTCACAGGGGGAATCGCATTTGATGGTGGCGAGGCGTTTGGAGAGCAAGGCCTGTTCACGATGGGTCTCCAAATTTTCCTTGAGCTTGCCTTTGAGTTCGGCGGTGTGTTCCAAAAGGGATTCAACACTCCCGTATTGGGCAATCAGTTTGGACGCCGTCTTCTCACCAATCCCCGGCACGCCCGGGATGTTGTCGGAGGCATCGCCCCAAAGCGCCAGCACATCGATGACTTGCGATGGATTTTGCACCCCCCATTTCGCCAGAACCTCGGGAACCCCCATGATCTCAATCCCCTCACCCATCCGCGAGGGTTTGTAAATGAACGTCCTGGGGGTGACCAGTTGCCCGAAATCCTTGTCGGGGGTCACCATATAAGAATCCATCCCGGCCTGTTCGGCCTGTCGCACCAGAGTACCAATCAAATCATCCGCCTCAAATCCATCACTCTTGATGAGCGGAATGTTAAAGGCCTTCGCCATCCTGCTGATATGGGGCAGTGCAAAACTCAGATCCTCCGGCATGGCTTCGCGCTGCGCCTTGTATTCAGGATATTCCACATGGCGAAAGGTGGGAACCGGGGTGTCCATGGCCAGGCCCAGATGCGTGGGCTGCTGTGTGCTGATGATATCCAGAAGCGTTTGGGTAAAACCGTAAAGGGCCGAGGTGTTCACCCCCTTGGAATTGACAATCGGCCTCGCCGCAAACGCAAAATGGGCGCGATAGACCAGCGCCATACCATCCAGCAAAAACAATCGGTTCGCCATTCGTTCAAGGTAAAACGAAACCCGGCGGGTGACGAATCAAAACTCTCACTTTCCTTCCATTGCAGGACTCTTGGCATTTTAAAAAAAACAAAGCATAATAAGCCCTTATATGACAGAAGTGAAAAAGGCGCCCGGAATGTCTCGCAGGAAAAAATGGTTCACGGGCATGGCCGTGGCGCTGGTGATTTATTCGCTCCTCGGATTCCTGGTGATACCCGCCGTGGTGAAAAGCCAGATGTTGAAAAGGCTCCCGGACCTGACTCACCGTCAGGCGATGATCGACGCCGTAAGATTCAACCCTTACACCTTTACCTTTGAGATTCGCAAATTTGCGCTCAGCGAAACCAACGGATCCACCTTTTCCGGATTTGACGACTTCAAAATTCACTTCAAACCGCTGAGTTCCATCATCCAGCGAGGTTTTGTGTTCGGTGAAATTTATCTGGAAAAACCTGTCTTGCAGGTGATCCGGGCGGAGGACGGAACTTTTAATTTTGCCAATCTCATTCCTGTTTCCACCAACGCAGTTTCCACCAATACCGCGTCCACCCCCCCCAAGGAATTACCCCAAGTCCTCGTCCAGAATTTGAGCATCAGCAACGGCGTGGTCGGCTTTCAGGACTTCAACCGGTTGACTCCGTTCAAGTCTGTCATGCAACCCATCCATCTGAACCTGACAAACCTCACCACGCTTCGAGGAGGCTCGGCTCCATCGCAGTTTGCGGCGCTGTCCGATTCAGGCGAAACATTATCGTGGATGGGTAATGTCACGGTCAACCCGATCGCCTCCACCGGCCATCTGTTGGTGGATGGCATTCCCCTGGCGCACTATTCGATCTATTCGCACGCGTTGGGAGGAATCGATTTCTCAAACGGCGTTTTCGCCCTGAAGCTCGATTACAAATTTTCCTCCACGAGCAATGGCATGAAGTTCACAGCAGAGGATATAACGACTGGGCTCATCCATCTGGAGGCACAAACGGCCGATGGACGAGACGGTGTAACCCTGGCCGATTTCAAAGCAAAAACCACTGTCTCAGCGGAGACATTTGCCAATCGCAATGCGCCCCTCATCCTCGTAACCAACACATGGATGTCGCTGGGAGGCCTGGAAGTTAAAAACCCTTCCAGCGGCGAAAAAATATTCACACTCCCTTCGCTCTTGGTCACGAACGTGCAATTTAATTCCGACACCAAAACCGCCGTCGTGGGCCTGGTCCAGGGTGACGGCGGAAGCCTGTCTGTTCGCCGTAATTCGGATGGTTCCTTGAACGTCTTATCCCTGATCCCCCCGGCATCCACCAATGCGCCTGCAAATTCATCATCTTCCGCCCCGACCAACTCTTCTCCCGTCCCTGTCTTTCACGCCTCGATCGAGAACATTGCTTTCGACAATTTTTCCGTGAAGGCGGAGGATCTACAACTTAGGTCACCTGCCACTTTTACTCTCGACCAGATTCACCTCCACCTTTCCGGTGTTTCCATGGAAAGCAACGCCACGGTGGGAGTCGATTTCGGAATGCGCTACCAGGAAACCGGCTCCATTCAGGTCACGGGCAAAACCACACTGCTTCCCACTTCCGCCGACCTGAAGCTTGCGGTCAGCAACGTGGATCTCCGTTCCATCCAGCCTTACGTCGCTGAACAGGCCGGACTGGTGATCACCAATGGAACCGTCAACCTGACAGGGCATGCCCTGTATGAACCTTCCCAAAGTGATGTTCCACCGATCCGCTTTACAGGCGATCTGGCCGTGAACCAATTCGCCACCACCGACGATGTCCTTTTCAAGGATCTCCTTGGCTGGGAGGCCTTTGGGGTTTCCGGTATTTCAGTTCAGTTGTCCCCGGATGTGTTTCATGTCGATGAAATCAAATTCAAAGGGCTTCACACCCGCATCTCGATCGCAAAAGATAAGCAGATCAATCTATTGACCATTGCGCAGGCTCCCGAGAGAAAATCAACATCCACCAAAACGCCAGCTGCAATCGATGGTTCCGCCAAAACAATGCCCGAGATCAGCCTGGGTGCATTCGTCATCGAGGACGGGGCTTTCCATTTCTCGGATAAATCCATCGAACCCAATTGCGTGGTGGACATCCAGGAATTCAAAACTTCCGTGACCGGACTCTCCACGAAAACCGACAGCACCGCAGTGCTGGATGTCGGGGGCAAAATTGACAATCGCGGCACATTCGAAGTGAGCGGAAAAATCAATCCGCTGTCCAAGGACATTTTCGCCGACATCCAGGCGAGCGTGACCAACCTGGATTTGACCCCCTTCACCCCGTACACCGAAAAGTTCGTTGGCCGTCCCTTGAACAAAGGCAAATTTTCCACAACGCTTCAATACTCCATTCATGAAAAGGCGCTCAAAGCACAGAACGGCTTCTTCATTGATCAACTGACTTTCGGAGCCAAGAACGACAGTCCCGATGCCACCACGCTGCCCGTGAAATTCGCCATTGCCCTTTTGAAAGATCGCGAAGGACGCATCAAATTGGATGTGCCGGTGGAGGGTCGTTTGGACGATCCCAAATTCAGCATCGGCCCGATCATCTGGCAGGTGGTCGGCAACATCATCACCAAGGCGGTGACTTCTCCTTTCTCGCTATTGGGTTCCATGTTTGGCGGAGGTCCGGAAATGAGTTACGTGGACTTTGCGCCCGGTGATACCGCCATTCCAGATTCGGAAACCAACAAACTCAATTCGCTGGCCAATGCACTTTTTCAACGCCCCGAACTCTCCGTGGAAATCAACGGTTCCGTGGATCCCGAGAAGAATCGCGAGTTCATGGCGCGCGCAAAATTAAAATCCCTTGTGCGCGCATTCTGGATCGCAAAAAATTTACCAGCCACCGGCTCCACGAACGGAACCAGCCAGACCGCCACCAACTCTTTTGATTATCCGGCGGCATTACTGGACTACTATCAGGATTACAGCAAGACCCATCCCCAGGAATTTACCACATCCAGCAACATCCAGAACGTGGCCGCAACTCCCAAAATTCAGGCCCAACCCGCAGTTTATATCAAAACCACTTTCACCGCGGGACAGAAATGGAGGAGTCAAAAAACAAAACCCAGCAAACCCGTGCCCGCGTTGACTCCCACCCGGCAACCTGCCCCGGCACCTGAAGGCATGGAAGCCCGGTTGCTTGAGACCATTCAGCTCACACAAAGCGATTTCAGAAAAATGATGGCACTCCGGGCAGGCTCAGTTCACCAGTATCTTCTTAAGACCGGCAAAGTGACGGAAGATCGCCTCTTTGTCACTACACCCAAACCGATGGATGAAAAATCCAAAGGCGAAGATAAAGTAAACCTCACTTTGGATTAATTTACCTAAATTGGGATGTGTTCGAACCGTCTGTGCGAAAACGGGTTATAAAATCAGTTCTAATGTTGTCACGAAATCCATTACATCAAAATTCCGTATTTTTTCGGAAACCTTTCTCCATCAATACTTTCCATCAACAATTTCATTGCAATAAATCCTAAGCTATGTTTAAATGATCAGTAATAACGTGTAAGGTACAGGCAAATCTGTTGTTTGCCTTGCACAGATGATGATCAAAAGCGTACCCATTTTAGCCGTAAGACACTTCGCAGTAAGAGCGATTATGGTTCCTGTTTTGGCCGGAATCGGGCTCTGCTATGGCGACCTCCCCAAGGCTGGAGCCATCCCCATCACTTATACTTTCACGGCGCAGGGCAGCGGCAAGCTGGGAACGAATTTGTTCACCTCCGCAGTCTTTACGATTTCCGCTACTGTGGATCTGAATCCAAGCCTGATCTCGCAGTATGGCAACAACTCTTCCGAGTATTATATTCCCTGTACGTCAGCCAGCGTTTTGGTGGAAAACACCTTAACCGCCGGATCCTTCAGTGGTTCCGGTTCCTTTACCGACGCAGGTAATAAAATCGGAGTATTTGTGGTGAACACCCCGGGTTTAAGTCTTAATAATAATGTACCCAACGCGAAGGTGATCATTTCATCACTTTCGCAAAATCTGGCCATCTTGATGGATGCCAGCTCCCAGTTCGTCAACTACTCCCTCAATCAGGCGGAAGCACCCGTATACGGCTCGACGATTTATAATCATTCACAATTTAACACCTCGGCAGGTTATTTCTCGCTGACCAGCGCCAGCAACGTGGATTTCACAGCAGTCATCGATTATCCCCACGTGGCCGCAGCCGTTCCCGAGACATCCCCGACTCTGGCTTATTTACTCTTTAGCCTAACAGCGATGGGTGGCATCGCCGCCGTTAAATCTTCCAAGAAGCATCTGGCTTGATTGCGTAGCGTTGTTTGTCCGACTGCAGTCAGGCCACAAATTCTCCAGCCACCCCGATGGCACACCCCTATTTAGTTGAGCCCTCAGCCCCTTGAGGAACGGCATCGGCGGGTTCCCATGACTTACCGGATTTGAGGTGCATCAACTTTCGCGCGCCAAGAACCACCCGATCCCAATCGAATGCCGGACCCGGGTCTTCCTTGTTGGTTTGAACATGAAAATGACCCAACACCCCTTGATATCGTCGCAGATCTTTGTCGTCCAATTTATGGGGAATCAATTTGCCCGTGGCGTCCGTGGGGTAGCGACATTTAATGTTTGGAAAGATGGTGCACAAACTGGCGGTGAGACGCGTCAGAGCGGCGTATTGCTGCGGCGTGTAGTCATACTGATAAAGTTCTTCTCCCTGGATTTTCCCATGCACCAGCCAGGGGTTGAGCGGCTTGCCCTTGAAACCGGGCGTGCGGATGCCCGTATCCTTGATCTGAGGAGGGATGGATAGCTGAATCCCTCCGCCAGCATTGGTGGCATACCATCTCTTAAAGGCCGGGGCCTCACTATCCGTATAAGCCCCCGGATGCGCGACTTCGATTCCGACGGAGCGGACATTGGAGGTGGTGGCATGATAGGCCTGCTCCTTGAGATCGAGCGTTTGATAAATGGTCCCATCCACATCCAGCATGAAGTGAACGCTTAAATCCCGCTCGTCCTGCAACACCTCAAAACAAATGCGGCTCACTCCGCAATCGTCGTAATGGATTACAAATTGATCCACCACGGATTGCAACAAAGGCAAATCCCATCCCCCGCCCCGGACCTTTTCAATCTGCTCCGGCGTCAGCTTCGAGGCGCGTAAACCGTATCGATTCGGGGATTTCAACTTGTTTTCCGCCGAGGTTTCGCGCCAGCTGGATTTTGAATAATCCGAAAAGCGCCTCTCCACCCGGTAGGCGTCATACCCGCCCGGATCCATCCACAATACCACCGGTGTTCCCGTGTGAAAAAACTGACCCGCCACCACGATTTCATCCCCAGAACGCTTTTCCGCTTTGCCGGGACGCGTGGAGCAACCGCTGGAAAGCCCGCAGACAAGAATGGCGATTAAAAGGAAGCGGATGGGTGCGTTGAAATTCATTGGGGAAGCTTTTGAGGGTTGGGTGCGGAACGCTTTCGAAAAAACAAGTGCCGGAAGGCCAGGGCAAAAAGGAATCCCATGAAACTCAGAAGAATTTTTCTTTGGGTAAACCGGTCGTATCGCAGCCCGTTCGGTTCCACTTCCTCTTGCTTCACCAGCGGAGGTGTTGTTTCCACGGCGGCAACATGCAGGAAGTTTGCGCTTTGAATTTCCATCGATTTCAATCGAATGGAAAAAAGGTTCTCGCTGACATTCATCCATCGATTGGCGCGACTGAAATTCGGCAGCGCCAACAAAAGGCAGCCTGCAAGTAACAAGCGATGGAGCATGGACCCGTTCATCAATGCGTCACATTAGCACCCGTTCGCGTCCGTTCGCAAACGGATAAATCGACTTGGGCAATTACCCGCCGACTTCTCAAAGATTCGAGAAGGATTCGTCCAGCACTTCCAGCACGAAATCCGCATCGGCTTCGGTGATGCACATGGGCGGGGCGAAGCGGATGGTTTGGCCCCACAATCCGCCTTTGCCGATCAGTAATCCCAGCTCACGCGCATTTTCCAGCACCGCCGCGCATTGGGCCGAGCCCGGCTCCTTGGTCTCGCGATCCTTGACCACCTCGATCCCTAACATCAATCCTTTGCCGCGCACATCGCCGATCCATTTATGCTTGGCTTGCAATTTCTTCAAGCCCGCAAAAATGTGATTTCCCAAATGAAGTGAATTTTCCTGGAGCTTATCCTTTTCAATCACTTCCAGCACCGCCTTGCCAATGGCGCTGACCACAGGGTTGCCGCCGAAGGTGTTGAAATGAACTTTACCTGTCAGCGCCTGGGCAATTTTCGCAGTGGTGACCACCGCTCCCAATGGTGCTCCATTGCCAATGCCTTTGGCCATGGTGACGATGTCAGGGATGACTCCTTGGGTTTCAAAACCCCAGAAGTGAGTGCCCGTGCGACCAAACCCCGTTTGCACTTCGTCCGCAATGCATACCCCGCCCGCCTTGCGGACGTGTTCATACACCTGACCCAGATAACCTTGCGGGAATTCCACAAAGCCACCCACGCCCTGAATGGATTCCGCGATGAAACCGGCCACCTTACCCGAGGTCGCGTAATCAATCAGGCTCTTCACATCATCCGCATATTTGCATCCCGCCTCGGGATCCTCGTAACCGAAGGGACCGCGATAGGGATACGGGGCCACGGCATGATGAACGCCAAAATTATGGGGCACATTATATTTCCAGGTGCTATGGCCGGTGACACTCATGCCGGAGGCATTCCCGCCGTGATACGCGTTGCGCAGGGCGATGACATCGAAGTTTTGGGTATAAGCACGCGCCATCAGTAGGGCGAGGTCATTGGCCTCGGAACCGGAATTGACGAAGTAACACACCTTCAGGTCGCCGGGCATTTTGGACGCCAGTTTTTCCGCGTACAACGCCACGTTGGGCTGAAGATAAATGGTGGTGGAATGCTGGAGCAACTGGTTCTGCGCATTGGCCGCCGACACCACATGCGGATGACAATGTCCCACGCTCACGGTCACGATTCCTGCCAGCGCATCGAGATAACGTTTCCCGGAATCATCCCACACATACTGCATAGCGCCCTCGACCAGCATGATGGGGCTTTTGTAATAAAGAAAAATCGCCGGGTGCATGAACTGCTTGCGCAATGCCAGCACTTCGGCGGCGGAAGGTCCACTATATTTGACCGGTTGATGAGACGTGGGCGGTAATAAAATCTTTTTCATAGGAACAACTTTGACGACTTCAACTATTTCATATTACAGGCAACAGGGCGGGATGACAAATCCTTACAGAAAACCACCGAACGTCCCCATGATTGAGGCACAAGACGCATCTGCATTGAGCCCTATTCCAAATCCAAAATATCAGCTAATTTATGAACAAGAGCCATCCTGCAACCATATGACCAAGAAATTGAAATTCCGACTGCAATTGGCGGTAATCACTTTGGGGACCTTTATGATTGCTTATACTATTTTTGACATCGGGCGGGTATCGATAAAGCAAAGTCACGAAATGGTTGCGGAGAGAAACATCGAAATGCTCTCGTTGGAAATTAATAATTACCGGGATGACAATGGCGTTTATCCGGCTAGTTTGGATTTTCTCCAGACGAATCTTTCCTTGCTTTCGAAAGATGATTTTCGATCAGCATTGAGCGACCCTTTCCAGGATACTTACACATATGCAGCGAATACCAACGGTTTTTCCATAACAGTCACCCCACCTCAATCATCTGTCTTCTTTACCAATACCATCAGCAAGAGCTTTGTTTGGAGAAGGCAAATAACTCCATAGGTCGTGATTAAAATGGAGTCGTGACTTTTTCATGGTTTGACCGTGAACGCATTTTACTTATCCCGATGCCAGATATCCCCTTCCCCATAACTAAACCACCGACTCGTGGTGACTTTTTGCTGGGTAAAGAATTGCACGCCTTCACGGCCCTGCATGTGAAGGTCGCCGAAAAAGGAGGCGTCCCATCCGCTGAAAGGAAACCACGCCATCGAAGCGGGCACACCGATGTTGATGCCGATCATTCCGGCCTTTGCGCGATGTTTGAATTCCCTCGCCGCCTTGCCGCTGCGCGTGAAGATGGACGCCCCATTTCCGTAGGCCGAGGAATTGGTCAGTTCAATCGCCTGATCCAAATCCTCCATATGCATGACGTTTAAGACCGGGCCAAACACTTCCTCCCGCGCCACGGTCATCCCGGATTGCACATGATCCAGAATGGTGGGGCCGACGTAAAAACCCTCCGGCGCTTCACTGACTTTCAAGCCACGACCATCCGCCAAAACCTTGGCCCCTTGCTGTGCTCCGATGTCGATCAACTCCAAAACCCGATCCCGATGTTGACGCGTGATGACTGCGCCCATGTCCGGCTGCGATTCGCGATCGGTGGGACCCACCCGGATCTGGCGCGTTGCGGAAACCAAGGTGGGAAGCACCGTCTTTTCCGCAGCACCCACCACCACTGCCGTGGAACCCGCCATGCAACGTTCCCCGGCACAGCCGAAGGCTGCTTCGATGACACCACGCGTCGAGTTCTCCACATCCGCATCCGGCATGAGAATCACATGGTTTTTTGCACCGCCATTGGATTGCACGCGTTTGCCGTGTTTGGTGCCGGTTTCGTAAATGGTCCGTGCCACCGGGGTGGAACCCACAAATGAAATCGCCTTCACTTTCGGATGAGTGATCAGGGCATCCACTACTTCCCTGCCGCCATGAACGATATTCAAAACACCCATGGGTAATCCCGCCTTGTCGAGCAGGCCGGCAATCTTTAGCGCTGTCAGCGGAACTTTTTCGCTGGGCTTCAGCACAAACGTATTACCGCAAGCGATGGCAATCGGATACATCCAAAGTGGAACCATCGCCGGAAAATTAAACGGGGTGATCCCCACGCAAACTCCCAGTGGCTGCCGGATGGCTTCGCAATCAATTCCGCGCGCGACATTTTCCATCACTTCCCCCATCATCAACGACGGAACGCCCAGTGCAAATTCCACCACCTCCATCCCGCGCTTCACGTCGCCCCGGGATTCGACCAGGGTTTTGCCGTGCTCGCGGGTGTTGCAACGCACGATGTCCTCGAAGTTTTCCTCCAGCAGCATCTTGAACCGCAAAAGAATACGGGAGCGTTCCACGGCTGGTGTTTCCATCCAGGCCGGAAAGGCGGCTTGCGCGGCGTCCACCGCGGCATTCACCTCAGCCACCTTCCCAATGGGGCACTCGGCGATGACCTCGCCGGTGGAAGGATTGAAAACAGGTGTGGCGGGGAGATTCGACGGAATCCATTCGCCACCCACAAAAAACGGACAGGGCTCAAGGTGTTTGCTCATAGTTGCTGGGTACGA
>Ga0214192_1001762_pt1 | contig 11752 bp, 25 predicted proteins | sample TroBogEpilimnion_44_FD_153030 | JGI IMG/M metagenome (GOLD analysis project Ga0214192, IMG submission 153030) | Freshwater microbial communities from Trout Bog Lake, WI - 29JUL2008 epilimnion | ecosystem: Environmental > Aquatic > Freshwater > Lake > Epilimnion/Euphotic zone | place: Trout Bog... | reverse complement strand
GGATTGGATCATCAGGGAACCACCAACGAATCAAGTTCGAGGTGTACTGAAATATCTGCAACGGTCGATTATAGTAAGGTTTACCGTCGAATTGCATGAGGAACTTTTCCGGTGTCCCACAGCTGAATCGAATTATAGTGATACTTATCAAATTATCTACCAGATGCGCAATAGCCTTGGCGTATGACAGATAGTAGGTTGTTTCAGTAGGTCCTATCCATCTCTTCCGATAGAACGCTACCAGCACCCGGGTACCGGCATCAGGTGCTCTAGACAAACGCTCAATGATTAGCGCTTTCTCATGGGCACTGGCCGTATCCACCGAGACAAAGGGGTCACTCATACAAATTGCGTTAGATCTGGTTCAGGTTGATCAGGATACCACCACTCCAAAGGTACATTGAATCTCCAGCCATCCTCGCGATTAGCAGGCTGCCCATTCGCATACACATGGAATGAGGCAAGTGATTCATCACGATTCGCGACGAGGAATATGTTACCATCCGTGAACATTGTTCCTTTACGTACTTCTATACTATAGGTGGTGCTGTCGTGTATCTGTGATGTGAGCCTACAATAGGCGTAACAGATGGGGATGCCTTTAGCCAACGTATCAGGATCATTGAATTTCGACAGCAGAAACGCTTTCTCATGCGCGGTACTGGTGTCGACTCGTTTATTGAAGATGTCGTCCATGGATTTAACTAGGTCGGTAAATGCATCATTCATTTACTCTTCATCATACGTAAATGCTCCTTCTTGAATCGCCAGTACTTGATTCCTGGGTTGCTGAAGTGCTGGGACCAATTGACGCCTACACTGACAGGCTCTCCCATGCTATTAGTCCAATCAATTTTCCCACTAATAAAGGCTTCCACACGCCTTCCAAAATGAGGAAGATGTCTAACCTCGAGGGTCATCCTGCAATTGTCTTCAAGACGTAGATATCCGGTGTACTTCTTTCCATTGGTACGCCAATACCACACTGCAATGACTTTTCTGTCTGCATAAACGAAGTGCGATTCGATCCCAGCTTTCTCATGGGCACTTAACTCAACCGTAGGGTTGTCCTGGTTGTTCATAACGTCGTTGTACGTGTTCAAGATCTGTAGAGTCATGTTGCATCCATTGGTACCGCGTCTGTTGCCAGTCAACGGTCTCAACGAGCTGCCAGGTATAATCCTCCAGTATTCCATGCTTTTCTGGCTGCTGATTGGTCGACGCCCAACTCCCATCGGCAAAGACCTCTCGTACCACATCCCGGGGACCATAACCATCTACATGGTAGCCAAGCACCAATTGCCCAGTGTCCTCCTTCAACCACAGTATTCCATAGCAAGAAGCTCCCACAGGAAAGTTGATGACAACAATGAGGCGATTCCTTCCATCAGGCACATTCACAAACAATATCCGGTTGATTGCCTGTTCATGTGCCGTCAGTTCTCTTTTCTCAATCATAAGCGGTGTCAGCGGTTTAAAGTATACGGACGAACCGAACACAGGATCGTAATCATTGGGATCGAATTTATCTGTCATGCTATTCATAAAATCTGCGGCGTATCTCGTGATAGAACCGCTGCTTCAGAGTGTGGCGTTGTTCATCATTCAAGAAGCGTTTCTCCAATTCTGTATATGATTGCTCAGCTTCTTCTTCATCCATGAATCTCCAATAGCGTATGGATGATGCTATGGTCGTAGGTGAGCCATCACCATTCACAAACATGGTCAACGGTCCTTGCAACCATTTCTCCGCATCCCGGATCATGAATGGGTAATTGCTAGCAACAAGTATCAGAGAAGAATCCTCCCGACACAGCTTGAGCTTAGCTGGGCGTGCAGTGTAGAACTCGGTTGGGTAGTACATGATGCGTATTCCCTGTTCACGTTTACCCTCTGTATCAAACATCATCTCATTCTTAAATACCTCATGAGAAGACATATGCGGTCGCCAATTATTGCTTGGCTTTGCGGTGTTGGCCATCATGTGCATGTATTGAGTGTAAGTCATGTGATCAACTCTAGAAGTCGTTCGCCAGGCGCAGGGAAACGCCAGAAATAGATCCGGGTAATGGGATCTTTGATGGCGGTGCTATTCTTAAACATAGGCAGTCCTTCATAGGTTACATACAGACAACGAATGTTACCACTCGAATCATTGTACGGAAAGTGTGTGGCCTTTAAAACCAAGCCACCATCCGCAAGCAAGTACAGCAATCCAAGTCTGGGTATCATATGACCTCGGATGTAATACTTCACATAGCGTCCCATATCTATCTCTCTCTGAGTGGTAAACAGCATGCGATTCCGTGTAGCCTCATGTGCAGTCAATGGTTCAGCTGACGGCGTAAGTGTCGTTGTAGCGAATTTAAAACTCTTTATTACCATACATTATTGGAACATCTGATGTGAGTGAATAGTCGGCTGCCACAAAGGTCTATCAGAATATTTATAATGATCCCAATTGAGCGCTTTCATTTCTTCTGGCGTCATGAATTTCCATCCAGTAACTACATCTTTACCTCTTTGCCAACGAACATAATTCTTGTAGGATCCGCTCATGTACGGCGTACCATCCGCATTCATTTCTGCGTACAAGGCATCATCGTTATCTAGAATCAATTGAGCGAAGATCTGCTTGGTATCAGGAGCTAACAAAAGGTTAGCGTATCGGTTATCACCCTTATGTACAATAAGCACGATGGGTATTCCGTGATTGATTTTGTCTTCCGTGTCAAAGATGGACAGATTCAAAGCCATTTCATGCGCAGAAATATCATCACGCGTATTGTATTTATAAAAAGCTGGCGCATTAGTTGGTAGTGGAGGACGTGGTAGACGCTTAGGGTATATCATGAATGTAACGGTGAGGACGTTTCGTTGGATCGCGAATCTCTTCGTCTTCTTCCTCTGTCAGGAAGCGCCAGGTGAAATCGCTTCCATCGTAAGACTTACCAGATAGATCAACCTCAACAGTATATCCCTGATTTTTTATCAGACCAGGAGGCTGCATTGGGTAGGACACCTCTACAAACAAATGCCCCTGATCCAATTTAAGTTTGGCATATTTTGTGGCAACACTATCATGTCTACGATAAGTGGCCATCACTACAATACCATGCCTGATCTTTTCATCAGTATCAAATGGCATAGCGTTTGCCATCTTCTCATGTGCTGACAACTGGACTGCGCTAGGTGGCACGTAATACAGATTGGGATCACCAAGCTGCTTAATGGTCTGTTTGGGTGGAGGAAAGAACATTGTAGCTCCCTAAATAAGTTCTGTCTCGAAGACGTTGGTAAGTATCGATAGGACGATCGTCTTCTTCTTTATCTGTCAGGTATCGCCATCCTTCAATCACGAATGACGGATCATTGCGCGCAAGACTATATGCCCGGGCCTCAGTTGGATAAGGGGAACCGTCTGCGCACATCTCAATGTAGAATGATGTGTTTGGCTGAAACTTCACATCAACAAAGACCCGTTGATCAGGAGATAAAAGAAGCTTGCCATATCGAGTCTCGCCGGTCTTCCACGTCACCATCACATCGATTCCACATTCAATCTTATGCAGAGTATCAAAAAGCATGCGGTTCTGCACGGCTTCATGGGCACTCACCTCTCGTGGATTCAGTTTATTCATTTCAGTAAAATTATGCATTGTAGTCATATCTCAGGAAACCACCAGCACGGATTTTTTGTCTGTTTATTGGGGAGTAATCTGTTTATTGTAAACAGTCCATTAGCATACGCGAAATATGATTCGTTAAGCGGCGGTTCTGTGGACTGTACAACATACGTATCTTGACAATGGGGTAAGATGACACCCGAGTGCGTAATCACCCCATCTATTGTATATAACACAGGCAAGCCGATTATACGCGCATCCCCTTCTTCAAAGCGCGCTTCAAGGGCTACAATATCATGTGCTGAACTCGTATCTGACGCCTTCCATATTCTTAATGAGTACATAGGTACAATATATAAAATGAAGAGCGTGAATGCTTGGCAGGTCCGACCTGCCAAGCATTGTGATTCGCTCTTTTATCTGCTCTTGCAGACAGGCCTGCTCTTTGGAATGTGAGGCATTGGACCTCCCGGAGCTTTGCCAGCCTCTTTCACCTGCTCAGGTGTGTGTTGGGCGATACGCAACTTGTGCGCAGGCACCTTCACAACCGATTTCGTGATCAGCTTGAGCTGGGGTTCATCAAAGAACTGTGCTTCAGAAGGCATTCCATCTTCCTTCAGTTTCTGTGACTGCACCGCAAACCGGGTACAGCCATTGATGAATTCATGGCGACTGACACAGACGCCTTTGAATTGGGTGACCACATCTTCCACTAGGTCACCCATGTCGATACTTTCAATCGTTGGTTTAGCCATATTTTCGATCTATCAAACGTTCCCTAACTCACGGCACAAAGGCCTTGTACTCAACGACCATCCCATGAAGTGACCAGCACCCCACAAAGATGACCAAGAGTACGATAATACAGGTGAAGCATCCGCCCACTGCTTCCACTGGCCCTCCATTCTCCCCCTCTGAGAACATGACAGCCACTGCATAGACAACGATCGTCCACAAACACACACAGAACCAAGCTGGGTAACTCATGGAGTTGTATGTATATTGTGGTAGATGAGGTTGAACAGCGAGTTTGCCCACACAACCAACATGATGAGTGATCCCACACAGGCTACAAGGGTAGCTATCTCTCCCTTGAGACTCTTGGGCTGTTCACTGGTGGTCTTCCCAATCCACCAACCAATGAACATCAATCCGTAGATCACCATCAAACCCAACACGATCTTTGCGTCGTTCATGTTATGTATTATTTATGGTAGTAGATCCACAGGCCTTTGATGATCAGTTCAATGGTAAGCAAGCCTAGCACACCACTGAGAGCAGCTGCAATGGCCCATCCAACACTTCTAACAGGCATCTTTCCCACCAACCATCCCAAGCACCAAATGCCCACGATGATTAGCAGGAAGATAACCGCGACCAAGTCAGGGTCCATATTGTTAAGCAGCAGGTGCCTTGTGCTCCTGGATGTTTTCCCAGTCACCTGTGAGTCTGCAGAACATCTCCTGGGTGAAGGCATTGGCCACCAGTTTGATGTCAGCATTGACCACCGAATCCCGGAATCCACCTGCAGCAGCGCATCCCACCAGATATTCGGGATCGTTGTCCACAATATGAATGATGGTCTTCCCCTCATAGGTGCCTGATGGCATCACCGTGTTTCCCACACGTTGAAGTGCCACAAGCAATGGTCCTGCACCAAACTCAGGACGCAGCATCTCAGTGATACCCACCTGGATCTTGCCCATGAACAGGCGTGCTGCAAGGAACGCGGCAATCGCTTCCCCTTCCGATGCTGTGGTACTGAATGCAGTCTCCAGTGCTTTACGCACCTTCACACCATGTTTGGCCATCTTCTCCAATTGAGTTGGCTCTGCTTTCTTCACTTCTGGTTCCGTTGCTGTCTGTGACATTATTCTGTTTTCTGATCAAAGTTTCCTGCTGCCTTATGAAATTCATAGGCAATCGTGTCCCGGTTATTGCACAGCTGAAAGGACATCCGGTGGAACGTCCTTGCCATGATTTCACTGGCCAATACCAAATCAATACCTGCCAACGTTCCCATCGGCGTATTCAGCCATCCCTTATCCAGGATGTACTGACGTGTCATTGTTTCCAATCCCGTGTCTCCCCACAAGAATTCCCGGGTGTATGTCAAGCTCTTGGACATCAGGAAGTAATGCTCTGGCTCGATCTTCCCATTGTGTAAGCCTTTCATCCAGGTCGACACAACGTCCAGCGTGTCTTCAAGCAAGCTGTCCAGCTCCTCACTGCTAATGAGCGCTTTCGGCATGTTCTCGACAAACCAATCGTTATGTGCATTCAACACATCGTTGAACATCCTGGTCTTGATCTTGGCCATTGTATCCAGATCTTTCCTGGTAGGCGTAAAGCTTGCCGCCATTTTCCTCATGGCAGTTTCCACATCACCTGGATATTTACTCCAGAACTCAGCACGTTCTTCAGGTGTCTTTTCGTCTTTCATCAGAGTTGCGCATTAAGCTTTTCGAACACCTCATTGTGTTCTGCCACGGTATCAAAACCCACATAAGCCAGGATGTCTGTGCATCGCAGGCAATGACATGGTCCTCTGACAAGAGTTTGTGCCAGCACATCAGGATCCAGCATATCGAAGACCTTCATCAGCATCGCGAGCAGTCCAATACGAACTCCCAGCGTTGAGAAGGCATCCGATGCTGATGGATGCTTCTGCATGAACCCCAGAAGCTCCTGTTTGAGTTCCAACTTCTCAACCATCGCCATGAACAAGGAATGCACCAGGTTCGGGTTGGTAAGGATGTAGATCGAAGGCACATGCATGATGACCTTGTCGAAAAACTCGCTGCCAGCATAGGTCATGACAGTGACGATCTGCTGTACGTCCAAATGGAAGTGTGACGCAGCTTCCATCGCCTTGTCAGTCATGGCGAGTTTATCCAGTGACTCAGCCAAGCAGCATTCCACGGCAGCTGCATAGCCCATAATCTGTGTATCGTTTGCAGGTTTCTCAAGGATGCTGTCAGCAATGCCTCTGAGCCAGTTGCTATTGAACACAGCAGCAAATCCGACCATTTCTTCGGGTGTCGGATCGCGCTCCAATGACATTTTAAGTACTTCTCTGCCCTTTTTCGCTAATTCAAAATCCATAATCGTTATGTACTAATGGTATGTACCGTTGCTGCAATCGACTTAAATATACATCGTTTTTACTTATTGTTTACACTTTGTAAAAACCATGTTTAGTTTACAAATTCACAAACTATTCATTGTCGTGAGTAGTGTACGTATTTAAGCCGACTACAGCTCGGGTGTTACGAGTTCAGTTAGTCACCACCGCCACCGCCATCACAGCCACCACCACAATCTCCGCCACCGGAATCATATCCGCCACCAGAGTCGCTGTAGGAGGACGAGCTGTCACCGGAAAAGGTATCAGATGAGGATGAGGTAGCAAAGCTTCCGCCTGAACTCTCATAGGAGGTGTCTGGTGCAGACGGTTCTGGTGTAGGAGCTTCATAGGGAGCAGGTTCTTCTGCTTTGAAGCTTTCTGCTGGGATCTCTTCAGCCTTGTACTCTTCTTCAAAGGCTGGAGCAGGAGTTTCTGCCGTGGTTTCGGTAGCAGGGATGAAGGAGTCTGCACCCACGGCTGCATCAGGATACTCTTCCTCGAACTTCTGGGGTGGGGTTTCACCGATACCCAGGTTATGCCCGATTCCCTGAAGGAACTCTGCGGTTCTGCTTTTGATGGAATCCAGATCCGCTGGAGGTGGTTCCTCGAATGGCACTTCTTGTGGGGGTGCATCTGTAGGTGGTACCTGTGGGATGAACGGATCCTCAGGTTCTGCTGGGATATTGCTGGCCACAGCCATTCCCAAATCTCCCAGAGCACCGAAGTCCATTTCTTCGAGTTCCTGGCTCATGTCATAGGGAGGTTCTTCATGTTCTCCATGCTTGTGGATCTTACCACAGCCGGGACATGGTTTGCTTTCTTGCTCTGCAGCGAGGCGATCTTTCACCCAGATGATCTTCCCTGTCTGGGTATCAATGGTGAGTTCATTCTGGAACGGTGTCAGCTCGGGATACTGAGCCAGAACAGTTTCCCACAGTTTCTGGGTGCGCTCATTGAGCTTGGTCAATCCTTCACGGTGGGCCAGGATCATCTTCTTCACTGCTTCATGCGTCATCTTGGCCATGTCCACACCTGTAGCATTGATGTTGACTGCTTCCGTAAGAAGCTCAGGGGCCAGTGGCTTGTTTTCCAAACTCGGTCTTTCGGTGTTTTCGCTCATAATAAAAAAGTATTTAAAAGGTTAATTGAATGGTTGTTCTTATTAGCGCGCAGATGTTGCGTCTTCACAGCCTTCGGCTTGCGCCATCGCTTCTCTGCTCTCATACACCCGCACAGTAAAATCATCCGCGATGTAGTAGAACTTGTTGGGATGCACATCCGACACAGACAGGACAATCCGGTCACACATATCCTTATGCAACGCTTCCCATTCTGTGATCCGCTCTTCATGAGCTTTTCTCAGCATCTGCATCATATCATAAACAGTAGCTATGATCAGACCTTTCTTGGCCTGCAAATCCTGAATCTCCTGCTTGAACTGCTCTGGCAGCTCCAACGTATCAAGCAACCCTTCTTCGTTGGGCTGTTCTCCCAGCACTGCCACGGTATCACTCGGTTCACTCACGATGTTTATCTATGTAAATTTGTCTGTTCTTCTCGTTCTCTGCCTTAACTGCAGGTAGACTTTGTATGTAAAGTGTAACTGCAGTCATAATGACGAGCGTGATCCCAAAGACTGTCACACTCGTCTTCTGTTCTTCCGTCAAATTAGCGTACCACTTTCTCATGTTGTACTCGCTTGCTCACTGGTTTGGCTTCCTGCCATTTCTCATAGTCTCTACGGACCTTGTTCACACACCATCCTGCTGCTACCAAAAACATCAGCAGGGCCATAAGCGCGGCATACAACGTCATTGCCTGCGCTAAACACTTTGCCGCTTCTCTCCGACTCAACGGCTTCTTATAATCAATTGGTTCCTCAATTTTATCCATATGGATCGCTATGCTGCTAACGACATGTCCTTTTCTTTATCTATCCTGTCCTTATCCAGCATCTCCCGGAGTTCAGGCAGGCTAGCAACTAGCTGACAATAAATACGTTTGGTAGCACTGCCGATCAATTCTTGGCTGATTGCTCCATGCGCCGATATCGTGCTCTTTAACGCACCCCCAATCAAGCGCTTCACCTTCACTTCCACTTCTTGGTTCTGTATTTTCATACTTCATTGTCAGCCAGCTTTCCTCAGTGTAAACCAAGTCAACTACACCGACGATGCAATTGCCGGAACTTTGAACCCCGCTGCTTCCAGCCGTTGATCAATCAGCCCCGTATCCACCTTCCTGTTCATTATGTGCTGCTGACATTCCCAGCTATCCACATACGTCGAACGCACTGTCAAACCGTCAAACGATGACACACGCCGCAATTCCAAGTGCAACCCTTCCTGTATCGGAATGATCCGCACCAAGGCCTGCTTCTTCTGAATCACGTTGTCCACCGGCTTGCTCCAATACATACCAGACTCAGAAAGACTGATCGCATTGTACTTGTGACGCTTCAACACCTGCTCAAACGCCAAGGGCGGCTCCTGCACCACCACCTTCACTCCACGACTCTTCAAACTGAACAGGTACACCACAGTCCACAACGTCTGCACCTTCAAGTCATGCTGCGACACTTCACTCGTCGCCATATCAATCAAACTCCTCTTCGCTTGAGTCTGTTTATCACGCACCAACGCCTGGCATACCCGGGTGTTGATCGACACAATCGGATCATTCATCACCTGATCCATTCCCCAAACATTAACGATATCACGAAACTGTCCCATCAATCCAATCGTTTCGTCGTTATCGGCCTGCTGGCCCTGCACTTTCTCCTCTACTTGTTTCTTCATCATCTAATGATTTAAGATTGTAAATACTAACTTAACTCTAACGTTTCTCTGCACGGATGTAACTCAGGCAGACCTTCTCTCCTTCAGATCCACCTTCAAACACAAAGTCATCCAGCTCTTCCCCAGTCACCTTATCGAAATCCCATGCTCCAGACTGGATCTCCTTGTCGGTAACTCTGTCCACCACCAATTCCATTGGCGTGACATCACCCCCAAAATAACGATACACAGTATCTCCTATCTGTACATCAGCGAGAGCTTTCTCCACAGGTTGTTGATCAGCCATGGAAGTATTCGTCTTTGGTCGCTGGCGCTTCCCAATCCAGGAAATTGTCCATGTCTTCCAATCCATCAAAGACACCTTCAATCGGTTTCGGTGCCAGATCACTCGGCAGCGTAAACAAATCCAGCATCGGCAGTTCATCATCACTGTCCGTATACTCACGGAATGGGAACGACACGCCACCTGCGAATTCTGTCCGCAGCACCACACCTTTCTCTTCCTTCATCATGCCTGCCAGGTAATATCCCATCACCGTCAGACCTTTCAAATGATGCATGCAAACACACAGACGATCACCTTTCTTCAGGATCTTCTTCGGTTTGCCCTCCTTACCATTCACCCAAGTAGGTCTCCACACCACACTCTTGAAGGTTTCAAACTGCCACTTCGGATGGGCAATCATCATGTCCACCGCTTTCGGTCCACCCTTCAAATACAGGGTTGGCAGCATCGGTGTAAATCCTGTGTACAGAAACACAGTTGCAGCATTGCCAAAGCACAGCCTCGGCAACTTGGTGGCAATCGTTTCAATCGAGCCATTCAGCTTGACCAAATCCTCCGAGGTCATCACTTCCACATGGTCAAACTTCTTTCCATGCATGGATTTCAACATATCCTGAATCCGTTTCGGTAAATCTTCAAAAGCACTCATATCACGGCGATGGTTTTTAATTTGGTTGAGGACAAGTTCAGTCTAGGAACATAATCCCGAAGTGCGGTCGATTGAAGGAAAATCTCTCGCGCACGCACTTCTTCTTTCGGCGAATTCAAATGACTGTGACTTTTCCCCGGCTCAATGACTTCCTCGGATAACCGGGAAGTATGTAGCAACACTGCGACAGGCCCTCCCTTTGGATAGGCCATCCAAAACGCCTTGCTTACATCAAGGTCTAGCCATCCTTGCTTGGGATCTACATACATATCTTCTTTGATTAGCTCCCGCCATTTTTCCAGTATCCCTTCCACTACAATACTGTATACCCCGACGCTAACATTATGTTGACGAAGTTTGTCTAGTAGCACTTTATCCAGGGTTTGGTTATCTTTCAGCAACTGCTCCGCTACTGTATCGCGATAGCCTGTGGGTCCTCCTAATTTCACAGTTAGATTGGCAAGTCTTCCGGTAGATGCTGACAAATAATGGTCCACTCGAACAACCCGACTTGTTTGCCAGGCTTTAATTAACACGTCTTGGATCTCGACAAGTGTCATATTTTATTTACCAGCAACGAAAAGAAGACACGCGAATATCACAAATGCTACCATTCCAAATGCATAGAAAATAGCACCTAACCCCAAAGTCAATTTGCACAGTATCAGAAACAACAGTGCAATCTGTAAGGCATTAAACCATTTCATTTTTTCAAATTGTTTTTCCGTACAGGCCTTTCGGGCACCTTCAGGAAGTTTTCCATACCCTCAACTATAGATGGTACATACAGCAATGCCGGGAGCTTGATCCCTTCCACTGTGTATTTACCCACTTGCGAAACACGAGGCAGCCCTGTCTTCTGGGTCACAACTCGTATCGTGAAATGCCCTTTCATCTTGTTGGCTTTCACATATGTAAAGATCCTTCTTGGATCAATGATCACATCTGTATCCACGGGCACAGAATTAATGAATGCATGTGTGATCCCACTCAAATGCTGAAATTGTCGATATACAGGCTCTGCCTTCATAATACATAAAAATACGGGTGGGAGCATCTCTGCTCCCACCCGCGATTCTAACAATGCCGGTTAAGGCTACACTGCAGTGTGGTCCATGGCTTCAGCCTGTGCGACGAATGGGTTTGGGGGACTCCATTCCTCTGGCTGAGCAGCAGACGGCTCCATCGCCACCGGACCTGGCTGAGGACGCTGCTGTTGCTGGTATGGCTGATTCTGACGCTGCTGCGGACGGTAAGGACGCTGAC
>Ga0214192_1001761_pt1 | contig 11759 bp, 8 predicted proteins | sample TroBogEpilimnion_44_FD_153030 | JGI IMG/M metagenome (GOLD analysis project Ga0214192, IMG submission 153030) | Freshwater microbial communities from Trout Bog Lake, WI - 29JUL2008 epilimnion | ecosystem: Environmental > Aquatic > Freshwater > Lake > Epilimnion/Euphotic zone | place: Trout Bog... | reverse complement strand
CGGGCGAATTGCCCAAGCTCTTGGACATCTTGCGACCTTGTTTGTCACGGATGATTCCGGTGAAATAAACATTTCTGAATGGCAAGGCATCGGGTAGTCCAAACGCTGGTTCGCCCATGTATTCATAGCCAGCCATGATCATTCTCGCCACCCAGAAGAAAATGATGTCGGGTCCGGTGACGAGATCAGTAGTGGGGTAGAATTTGGCTAATGTCTCCGTTTTATTGGGCCACCCCATGGTTGCAAAAGGCCACAGCCAGGAACTAAACCAGGTGTCCAAAACATCATTGTCCTGAGTCCATCCTTCTCCAAGAGGAGCTTCAATGCCGCAGTAAACTTCCTCGTTCCTATACCAGACAGGAATCCGATGTCCCCACCAGAGTTGGCGGCTAATGCACCAATCCTGAAGTCCCCCCATCCAATGGTTATAGACTTTTGCCCAGCGATCCGGATGGAATTTCATGACGCCATCTGCCACCACCGAACGGGATTTTTCCACGCTGGGGTATTTCAAAAACCATTGTTCACTCAGGCGCGGCTCGATCGGCACATCGGCTCGTTCACTGTAACCCACGTTGTTGGTGTAAGGCTCCTCTTTTTCCAGGAGACCCAGTTCGGTGAGTTTTTCCACCGCGATTTTTCGAGCCTTGAAGCGGTCGAGTCCCCGTAAATCCGCCCCGGCCAGTTCACTCATCAGCCCGTTGGCCTGAATCACTTCAACGCTTTCTAGTTTGTGCCTTGCTCCAATTTCAAAGTCTGCCTTGTCATGCGCGGGGGTCACTTTCAGAACGCCTGTGCCAAATTCGAAATCAACGTGGTCATCGCTGATTATAGGGATAAGCTTTTGATCGCGATTCAATTCCAAGGGCAGGGGACGGATAACGTGCTTGCCGACAAGATGGGTGTATCGTTGATCTTTCGGGTTGACCGCGACAGCGCAGTCGCCTGGAATGGTTTCAGGACGTGTGGTGGCGATTGTCAGGAACGTTCCCGGTAATTCAGCCACTTCCACCCGGAAATGATACATGAATCCACGCTGTTCCTTCATGATCACTTCTTCATCGGACAACGCAGTTAAAGAAGCGGGGCACCAATTGACCATGCGTTTGCCGCGATAAATGTAGCCTTTTTTGTACAGGTCAACGAACACGCTTTGGACGCATCTCGAATACTCCGCATCCATGGTGAACCGTTCGCGGGTCCAGTCACAGGAGGCTCCCAATTTCTTGAGTTGCTGAATGATGATGCCGCCGTATTTTTCCTTCCATTCCCAGATTTTGGCGACCATTGCTTCGCGACCCAGTTCATCACGATGCTTGATTTCGCCGGCTTTTTTAAGAGATTTTTCGACGGCATTCTGGGTGGCTATACCGGCATGGTCCGTGCCGGGAAGCCAAAGGACTTCCTTTCCGTCCATCCGCGCTTTGCGGGAGAGGATGTCCTGAATCGTGTTATTCAGAACATGGCCCATGGTCAAAACACCTGTGACATTGGGCGGAGGAATCACGATGGAATAGGCGGGCTTGCTGGAGGCCGGGTTCGCGGTGAAACAACCCTCCTGAGTCCAGAAGGCATACCATTTGTCCTCGACCAGTTGTGGTTCGTAAGCTTTTGAGATTTCGTTCATTTTAGCAATAACGGCGGATGCTCCACCATTTTAAGGAATTTTAATGGAGCCGGGAGCTATTTCATCAGGGCATATTCCAAGGCGTCGGTCAAAGCCTGAAGGCTGGCTTCGATAATGTTGCCACTGACGCCGACGGTGCCCCATTCACGTTTGCCATCCGTGGATTGTATCAACACGCGCGTTTTGGCAGCGGTGCCAGTAGCGGAATCGAGAATCCTCACTTTGTAATCTGTGAGGACGATGCTTTTCAAGCGGGGATAGAATGTGATCAAGGCACGGCGCAAAGCGGCGTCCAAAGCATTCACAGGACCATCGCCTTCGGCTACGGTGTGGGCATGCTCCTTGCCGACGCTGACTTTGATGGTGGCTTCACATATATGTGACGCTGCGTCGCGGCGCATGGAAACGTGATAGTCGTCCACTGAAAAGCGGGGTTCAAGGTCGTTCAAGGTGCGGCTGATGAGCAACGCAAGCGATCCTTCGGCTGCTTCATACTCATAGCCGGCGTGCTCGTGTTCCTTGATCTTGGCCAGGATGGTTTTCAGCTCGGGCGTGTCGTTGTTCAACTTGAAACCCAGCTCATGGGCCTTCATGACGATATTGCTTCGACCGGCCAGATCGCTGATCAGAACGGTTCGCTCATTCCCCACCAGGGTGGGATCAATGTGCTCATAACTGCTGGCAATTTTTTGAACGGCATTCACATGGGTTCCGCCCTTGTGCGAAAAGGCTGCGGAACCCACCCAGGGCAGGCGGGGGTTGTGGCGCATGTTTGCCATTTCATCCACATATTGGGAAAGCTCCTTCAGTTTGCGAAGTGATTTGGCCGGGATGCAGGTTTTCCCCATCTTGAATGCGAGACAAGGTATCACGCTGACCAGATTGCAATTACCAGTGCGTTCGCCGTAACCATTGATGGTTCCCTGGACGTGAATGGCACCCGCTTCAATGGAGGCCAATGCATTGGCAACACCCATGCCAATGTCGTCATGGGTATGGATGCCGACTTTGCAATTCAATTTGCCTATGGCCAACCTGGTGATCGCCGCCACCTCGGATGGCAGACAACCGCCGTTGGTATCACAGAGCACGACAAAATCAGCGCCGGCTTTTTCGGCGGCAATCCATGTGTCGATGGCATATTGGGGATCCAGTTTATACCCATCAAAGCAGTGCTCGGCATCGTAGATGACATATTTTCCGTTATCCTTAAGAAAACGGACGGTGTCACCAATCATGGCGAGATTCTCTTCCGGCGTGCAGCGCAGAACCTCTTTGACATGGAGCATGGAGGTTTTGCCATAAATGGTCACTACCGGGGTTTCAGCATCCAGCAAAAGGCGGACTTGTTCGTCGTCCTCAACTGCAACGCCCTTGCGCCGCGTGGAACCGAAGGCGGCCAGACGGGCGTTCTTGAATTTTTTGCGCTTTGCCTGGGCAAAAAACTCGATGTCCTTGGGATTGCTCCCCGGCCATCCACCTTCAATGTAATGAACCCCGAAAGCATCGAGTTTCTCGGCAATTCGCAACTTGTCCGTCACGGAAAAGTTGATGCCTTCGCCCTGGCTGCCATCTCTCAGGGTCGTATCATATATTTCGACTTGGGTTTTCATATTGCTTCCCGCCTCGCGGGAAGCTCAAAATTATGCCAGAAAAGGCCTTCTTGCAAAGCAGATTGTAATTAGCAGGAGTCGACCGAATTTTATAAAGCGTTGAAAATCAAACCTTCCACCCTCTCCAGAATCCGTTTGTGGTCATCGATGTGATTCTGTATTGTTCGCGTAAATCTGTCATAACCATCATGAAAAAAACAATCGCATTATTACTCATGGCCGCCCTAACAGCTGTTTGCTCGAATCCCACAACCTCCCAAGCCGCTGATAGCGTCGTTTACGAGGGCAAGTCAGGGCCCGGACTAGGCAGGCAGATTGTTTTTTTGTCGGGTGATGAGGAATACCGTTCGGAGGAAAGTTTGCCTCAATTGGCCAAAATCCTTGCCGTCCGCCATGGCTTCAAGTGCACGGTCTTATTTTCACTGGATTCAAAGGATGGAACCATCAATCCCAACGCCGCATCCAGTTTGAGCGGTGCAGAGGCCTTGGATCATGCCGATGCAATTGTCATGATGTTGCGGTTTCGTCACTGGCCGGATGCAACCATGAAACATTTCGTGGATGCTTATCTCGCCGGCAAACCCATTATTGGAATGCGCACCAGCACCCACGCCTTTGCCTATGGGAATCCTTCCGAGACGGTTTACGCTAAATATTCCCATAACAGCAAGGAATGGCCGGGCGGTTTTGGACGTCAGGTGCTCGGGGAAACATGGGTCAGTCATTTGGGTGAAAATCACAAGGAAGCGACTCGCGGCGTCATCGAGCCTTCCATGAAAAAGGACGTGCTCCTGCACGGCGTCGGAAATATTTTTGCGGACACGGGCTGTTACCATGTGGATCCCCAACCTGATTCCACCATTTTGATCCGGGCCGATATTCTCGCGGGGTCCACTCCTGATTCCCCCTTGCATCCCACCAAGAATGATCCCCACCAACCTCTGGCTTGGTATCGCATTCACAAGAACGAAGCAGGCAATACCAACAAGGTGTTCTGCACCACCATGGGAAGCTCCACGGATCTGCTGGATGAAAACCTCCGCCGATTGCTAGTCAACAGCGTCTACTGGGGGTTAAACATGCGCGTGCCTAAAAAGGCAGACGTCCATTTGGTTGGAGATTTCCAGCCCTCTGCCTATAGTTTCAACGGATTTCGCAAAGGGGTAAAGCCGGAAGACCTGGCGTTACCCCCTGCTAAATAACGGATCTTGACTTCAGTATCTCACTACTGAATGAGGATGGGGCGACGGGCCTAACGCTCGAAGTCCCCTTCAATCTGTCCATGCGGTTCCGTGGTGGGAACAAAAATCTCGTTTTTGTTTTCCATTCCAAATGGTGCAAAATTTACCAGCAAACAATGCATGTTGGGTGCTTTGAGGCTGATTTTATTGACCTGTTTCACAGCCTTGAAGCCGGCTTCGGCCATTTCATGGAGGGTTTTCTGGAGTGAGGGACTGTAATTCTTGGTAAATGCCTTCATCATGGCTTCAAGGATGACAGCATTTGCTTTTGAGTAACTTTTTGGTGTGCTATTATACTCCCACGATGCATTCAGGCTGGTCCCCAGAATCCGGTCATTGGTTTCCGGAATGGTTGTGAATTCGCATTTTGGATAATTCTCAAATCCTGAAGCAGTAGTTTTTAGAATCACCAGATCACTCATTCCGGATTGCACCACAGGCTTCTTGCCACGGGCACAAACCACCTTGGTGAATGGGTATTCCTGATTGCTTCCGACGAAACTATGGTCATGGAGTTTATCCCCAAAAGCCATGCGACTCCACAGTCGTTCTGAGATTTCGATCCGCACCGAGCTGACCTGGGAATATTTCTTGAGAAAATGCGATCCCAAAGCCAAGGCAAATTCCTCGATGTCTTCGCCCAGTTCTGTTTTGGCAAGAATATGGATGGTGTTCTTGACCGTGTCGGTGGGCACGACTTTTGAGTTATCGCCCTCAGTATAGGATTTGCCAAAATCTCCGCTGAGCATCACAGTAACATCCACTTCCTTTAGTTCGTTCCATTTACCCGAGCGGGTGACTTTCATGACACGAACCTTGCCTTTGCCATATTCCTGATGAATCAATTTCATAATATTCTTATTTGAGTGCCGCGAGGATTGATTGATGTTTACCGTCCGAGAAGTTGTTTCAGAGCTTTGAGCACGGTCTCCACATTTTGCGTAGTGGAGGTCGCTCCCATTAATCCGATTCTCCAGATTTTTCCTTTCAAAGGACCCAGACCGGCTCCGATCTCGATATTGTAATCCATGAGAAGCTTCTTGCGAATTCCTGCCTCATCCACTCCTTCGGGGACGCCCACGGCGTTGAGTTGCCAGAGCTGGTGTCCCGCTTGGGAAACTATTTGAAGGTCCATTTCTGCGAGGCCTTTTTTCAGCGCGAGATGATTTTCTTCGTGGCGCTTCCACCGCGCTTCCAGCCCTTCATTCAGGACCAATCGAAGTCCTTCGTGAAGCCCATAATTCATGGTGATGGGAGCAGTATGATGGTAGACTCGTTCCTGTCCCCAATAGGAAGAAAGCAGGTTCACATCGAGATACCAGCTTTGCACCTTTTTTTTGCGGTTTGTCGCCACCTTCATCGCAGCGGGACTGAGAGAAACCGGCGAAAGGCCGGGGGGACAACTCAGGCATTTCTGGGTGCCGCTGTAGACCGCGTCCACTTTCCATTCATCAATCAGAACGGGACAGCCCGCAAGGGAAGTCACGGTATCCAGAAGGAACAAGGCCCCGGCTTCATGCGCGAGTCTTGAGATTTCTTCGACCGGGGTCAGTGCTCCCGTGGAGGTTTCCGCATGCACCACTGCCACGATTTTGGGGCGGCAGGTTTTGAGTGCGGCTGCAATTTGTTCGGGGCTGATAATCGTGCCCCAGGTGGACTCAACCCGGGTGACTTTTGCCCCGCAACGTTCCGCAACGTCACACATGCGGGTTCCAAAAACTCCGTTTACGCCAATGATGATCTCATCGCCCGGCTCAATCAGGTTCACCAGGCAAAATTCCATGCCCGCGCTGCCCGTACCGCTGACAGGAAAAGTCATTTCGTTCCGGGTTTGCATTATCTCGCGAAGCATTACTTTGATTTCATCCATCATCCTGACGAATTCAGGATCGAGATGGCCGATGAGAGGTCTCGACATGGCTTCGAGAACCGTGGGTGCAACATCACTCGGGCCGGGGCCCATAAGGAGTCGCTTGGGGGGATTGAACTCTGGAACCTTCAACATGAAATTCATTTTCCTAGCGGGAAGACTGAAATTCAAGCTTTCAAATCATGGAAAATGAAAAAGTCTTCTACCCATATCTTCGCAGTGATTTGGGAATAAAAAAAGGCCTCAACCAGTTCCGCTTACTCAGTTTAGAGAAAGCGGAAATTGTGGTTGAGGCCTTGAGGATCCGAAATCCGGGTTAGTCGTCAGGCAGACTGTTATAGTTTTGTGCCGTGCACTTTGGCGGCGACTTTAAGACGGAGCCCGTTCAAACGAATAAATCCGGTGGCGTCGTCCTGATTGTAGGCCTTGGTGGGGTCGGCTTCCATGGTGGCGATGTGCGGGTTGTAAAGGCTGACAGGGGATTTACGACCGCTTACCATGATGTTGCCTTTGTAGAGTTTCACGCGCACGGTGCCTGTGACATTTTTCTGGCTCTCTGTGACGTAAGCCTGCAGGGCAAGGCGCTCAGGTGCATACCAGAAACCGTTGTAAACCAGTTCGGCGTATTTGGGAATCAGAGCATCCCTCTGGTGCATGACCTCGCGGTCCATCGTGAGGGATTCCATCTGGCGATGGGCGAAATGCAGGATGGCGCCGCCGGGTGTTTCATAAACGCCGCGGGATTTCATCCCCACGTAACGATTTTCCACCATATCCACGCGGCCGACCCCATGTTTGCCGCCGATTTTATTCAAGGTTTTCATCACGGCCAGTGGGTTGAGTTTCTTGCCGTTGACCGCCACACAATTGCCTTGAACGAAATCCAATTCAACGAACTCCGGCTTGTCAGGAGCATCTTCCGGCAGCACGGAGAGAGTCGTGAAATAATCACGATTTTTCAGGTCATAGGAATCATACCAAGGATCTTCCAGTATGCCCGCTTCATAAGAGATATGAAGGAGGTTTCGATCCATGGAATAGGGTTTTTTGGCACTGGCTTGCACGGGGATCTTATGTTTGGCGCAGTAATCAATCATTTGCTGGCGGCCGGGGAATTCACTGCGGAATCGTTCATCGCGCCAGGGAGCAATGATGTTGAGATCCGGCGCCAATGCCGCGGCGGTGAGTTCGAATCGCACCTGGTCGTTTCCCTTACCCGTGGCCCCGTGGGCGATGGCATGGGCTTTTTCCTTTTTCGCAATCTCAACCATGCGCTTGGCGATGAGGGGTCTGGCAATGCTGGTGCCGAGGAAATACTGACCCTCATAGATGGCCCCGGCTTGGATGATGGGATAAATGAAGTCCTTGGCAAACTCCTCCTGCAAATCATCGATATAAATCTTTGAAGCCCCTGTGTTTTTGGCCTTTTTATCCAAACCCTTGAGTTCCTCCTCCTGGCCGATGTCGGCGCAGAACGCAATTATTTCCGCGTCATATTTTTCTTTGATCCACGAAAGTAACACCGAAGTGTCCAAACCACCGGAATATGCCAATACAATTTTCATCAAACCGATTAAAACGGGATTTCCCGTCGGGCGCAAAAGGAAAATAATGAAAATGCAGGTCGAAAAGAGATAACTTCGGAAATGTTAAATGCGTATTTGCCGGTTTCCTCTGTGCAGAAGGCTTTGCGCGTTATAATAAAAGAGGGGGTGGAACAAGGCCACCCCCTCGTGTGAAATATCAGCTCAATCAATGAGAACTGGTGACCTGTTCGGGATAGGCCCCGCCACCGTGTTCAACGATGTCAATACCTTCTTGTTCGTGGTCTTTGCTCAGGCGCAGAGTGCCGGTGGCTTTCACCGCGTACATTAGGATCATTGCACCGATGCCAACGCCCAGGAAGATCGAGGTATTTCCAATGATTTGGGCTACCAATTGATCGGTGCCGCCACCGTAGAACAATCCTTTCACCAGCGAGGCAGCGGAGGTGTCCGCCCCCGTAGGAGTAGGGGCGCCGTATTCCCCGGTAGCAAACAAACCAAGGCTATAGGTTCCCCACATGCCGCAAAGACCGTGAACGGGCCAGGCACCGCAGGGATCGTCAATGCGGAGGTATTCCAAGAGATCTGTACCCATGATCACCAGGACTCCGGCCACTGCGCCCAAGATCAGAGCGCCAAGGGGTGATACCCAATAGCAAGGGCAGGTGATGGCTACCAAACCTGCAAGTAGACCGTTCAAGGTTGCACCACAATCCCATTTCTTAGACCGCGGGTATACAAAGAAGAGAGCCGCAAGCCCTCCGCTGCAAGCAGCCAGTGTGGTATTCACCGAAACACGAGCAACGCCCTGGATGTCCATGGCGGACAGTGTGCTTCCAGGATTGAAACCATACCAGCCAAACCAAAGAATTACGGCACCGACTGCCGCGATGGTCATGTTGTGACCGGGCATGGGCCCGCCGCCATCACGCTTGAATTTACGACCAAGGCGGGGGCCAAGGACAATGGCACCAGCCAGTGCGATGGTTCCACCAATCGTGTGAACCACTGTGGACCCGGCGAAATCATGGAAAGGAGCCGCTTTCCAGAAGGGGATGGCGTTGAGCCAGCCGTCCGGACCCCATGCCCAATGACCAAAGATTGGGTAAAGGAAACCGCTGACACCGACACTATACCAAAGATCACCCCAGAAACCCGTTCGTCCCAACATGGCACCTGAGGTAATCGTGGAGCAGGTATCTGCGAATGCAAATTGGAAGAGAAAATATGCCAGCGTGGCAACTCCGGTAGCTTCATAGGTGTCCGGCAAATGCTGCAGGAAATACCAGCTGTGGCCGGCGGTATCTCCGCTGCCAATCAAGCCATTGCCGTGACCGAACATCCATGCAAAACCAAACGCATAGAAGAGAACGCCGCACAAGCAGGTGTCCACGACACCTTCGAGCAGAACGTTCACCGTTTCCCTCGTCCTAGCAAAACCCGCTTCCAGGAACATGAAGCCAGCTTGCATGAAAAATACCAGAAATGCCGTGATCAGCACCCACATGGTGTTGATCGGGTTGACATAAGGAGGATTGGGCACATCAGCCGGTGCCGGGGCTGCAGTCGTGCCTGTGAGAGGTGCAGTTGCATTGGTTACAGCAGCCGCGACGGAGTTGGTCAGGGTCGTTGTAGTATTGGTTTCTTCAGCATGTGCCTTGGTGGCTGAACTGCCGAGCCAGGCTGATAGGCCCAAAATAACAGCAAACAGCACGGCAATTCCCAGCAATTTACCGCCGAAAAGAGCATAAAAAAACTTTCGCTCTTTTGGGTCCTGTATCTTGGTTACAAAATTTTTGATCGAGACTTTTTTCATCATTTTCTGAATTACATTTTTAAGCCTGCATCGCAGGTCCATTAATGGGTTAATAATTTTCTACTCGGCACACGGGGATCTGTCGTTTCAGCTCTGGGGACCAGCGTCCGCTAAATTGCTCAATAATTCCTGTAATGCATTCCCTGAGAGGTGGCAAAAATGCAGAATCCCGTTAACAAATATTTTCTACGCAATTGCGATGCCAAGGCAATGTGTCTCTTTGTTTTTATTATTCTTATAAGGGATTCCTTTTGTTTTCAGCATAATCGACAAAAACAGGCGAGGTGCGTGCGATGGCAACTCCTGTCTCTATTTGTTCAGCAAGGTCAGATTTCCTCAAAAGAAAAACGCTCAAAATGCCAGCCATCTTGAGCGTCTTTATCAGACTTTGATTGGGTCAAGAATTGTGTCAATGCCGCTTCATATGGGGAATCATATAAAGCAGGAAAAAGAAATTCAAAATCAGTATCAGTATGATTCCGATGATCAAAGGAAGCATCCTGAAATTGGATTTCCAAACTTGAGGCGATCTTAGGCGTGAGCATCGGTCCGTGACTTCCACTTTCTCGTAATCATCCAATTCTGCTTTCATTGCGGCTGCGGACTGATAACGATTCTTGGGTTCCCGTTCCATGGCATGCAGGATGATTTCCTCGAGCACAGGGGTCAGTTTGTGGTTTCGTTTGCGTGGGGCCTCGGGATCGCCCGTGACACGGGCATTCATGATCACATAAGGGCTGTCACCTCCAAACGGTGTTTCCCCGGTGACCATTTCGTAAACCATGGCGCCCACACTATAAATATCAGTGCGCTCATCACCACGACTGCCTTTGACCTGCTCGGGCGCCATGTAATCCGGGGTTCCCATGGCCGGCGTGAAACCTACGAAGGTAAGTCTGCGCGCACCCTGGGAGCGGGCAATTCCAAAGTCCATGATGCGAATGCTGCCGTCATTGCAGATCATCACGTTTTGGGGTTTGAGGTCGCGATGAACAATTCCGTTCTGGTGCAGATAAATCAACGCCTCACAAACGCGACTGGCAATCTTGGCTGCGTCCATTTCCGGAAGCGGGCTGACGCTTTTCAATAGTTCACTGAGAGTTTGACCTTCGAGATATTCCATCACGAAGTAAGGCCGGGTTTTCTTGTCCACCGGGAATACCTTTAGAACACCCGGATGGTTCAACTTGATTCCAATTTCCTCTTCGCGTTTGAACCTTTCAAATCCACCGGCGTCACTCTCAATTTGAAGCAATGGCACCTTGATGGCGACTTCTATCTTGGTCTTTCGGTCGGTTGCCTTGAAGAGACTCGACATTCCGCTTTTGGCGATCAGATCTGTGATTTCAAACCGGTCATCCAGTAGGGTGCCGACATTGACATCCTTCCCTGATGTTTTGGCGAGAGGGGATGGAGATGCTGCTCCCTGGGGGGCGTCGACATCCCAAACGGAAATGATTTGTAATGAAACATTGTCACTGACCTGCCTTTTTTCTGCCAGAGCGATGAGCAATTTGCAGGCTTCAGCAGGATGGTATTTTACGACGGTCTCCAAAATTTCATCATCCAGCACATACCCGTAAAGCCCGTCGGAGCACTGAAGAATGATGTCACCTTTTTGCAGCGGGACGGTGGTGATATCATAATGGCACATGGGTTCATAGCCAATGCTTCGGGTCAGGGTGGAACGATGTTGGCTGAGCATGGCGTTGCGCTCCAGAATCAACCCCAGCCGCACCTGCAGCGACGTGTATGAATGGTCTGTGGTCAGCCGTTTCAACTTGCCCGCGCGGATCAGGTAGGCACGCGAGTCACCCACATGCGTGATGGTGACGGAACTATGGCGGAAAATGGCCGTGATGAGCGTGGTGGCCATCCGCCCGGATTCCCTCGACGCCTGAAACACACGGTTGGAAGCCTCATCGAAGCATTGGCGCGCAACCTCCGTGGCGATCGTCTCCGGTTTGGTCTGCTTGAAGATTTCGACAGCCGTTTCGGCGGCGATGCGGCTTGCCACCTCTCCGTTGCCTTCGCCTCCCACACCGTCC
>Ga0214192_1001760_pt1 | contig 11760 bp, 9 predicted proteins | sample TroBogEpilimnion_44_FD_153030 | JGI IMG/M metagenome (GOLD analysis project Ga0214192, IMG submission 153030) | Freshwater microbial communities from Trout Bog Lake, WI - 29JUL2008 epilimnion | ecosystem: Environmental > Aquatic > Freshwater > Lake > Epilimnion/Euphotic zone | place: Trout Bog... | reverse complement strand
GTTCACGCAGGTGGACGTCGAGGCGTCGTTCATCGACCGCGAGGGCATCTACGCGCTGTTCGAGGGCATGCTGAAGAAGGTCTGGAAGGACGTGCTCGGCCACGACCTGCCGACCCCGTTTCCTCGCCTGGCGTTTCATGACGCGATGAACCGCTACGGCGTGGACAAGCCCGATGTGCGCTTCGCGATGGAGCTGGTGGATTTCTCGGAGACCTTCCGGAACTCCGCCTTCAAGGTCTTCCAATCCACGGTGGCCGGCGGCGGTGTCATCAAGGCGATCAACGCCCGGGGCCTCGCCGACCTCACGCAGGGCGAGATCAAGAGCCTGGAGGAGATCGCGAAATCGCTCGGCGCGAAGGGCCTCGCCTTCATCAAGGTCGAGGGCGGCGAGTGGAAGTCGCCGATCGTGAAATTCTTCACCGACGCCGAGAAGGCCGAGCTGACGGCGAAGCTCGCGATCGCGGACGGCGACATCGTGTTCTTCGCGGCGGCGCCCTGGGAAAAGGCCTGCGCCATCCTTGGCCGGCTCCGGCTGGAGGCGGCGGCGCTGCTGCAGAAGCGCGGCAAGCTCGAACTGCGGCCGGACGACTGGAAGTTCCTCTGGGTCGTGGACTTTCCCCTGATGAGCCATGACGAGGCGGAGAACCGCTACGTGGCGACGCACCATCCGTTCACCGCGCCGGTGCCGGAGGATGCGGCGTTCCTCGACAGCGACCCGAAGCGGGTCCGCGGCCAGCATTACGATGTCGTGCTGAATGGCATGGAGCTCGGCGGCGGCTCGATCCGGATCCACCAGCCGGCGCTGCAGAAGAAAGTCTTCGAGGACGTGCTGAAGATCCCGGCCGATGTCGTGGAAAGCCGTTTCGGCTACATGCTCAGGGCCTTCACTTTCGGCGCCCCGCCGCACGGCGGCATCGCGTTCGGCCTCGACCGGATGGTGGCGCTGCTTTGCGGCACGACCAGCATCCGCGATGTCATCGCCTTCCCGAAGACCCAGAAGGGCCAGGACCTCATGGCCCAGAGCCCGACGCCGGTCACGGCGAAGCAGCTCAAGGAGCTGCACATCCAGGTGGTGATGCCGGAGTAAGAAGCTCGAAATCCGAAATTAGTGTTTGCTGCTTTGGCGGGTGCGGCCGTTTCGAGTTTTGAATTTCCGGGGGCCGCCTTCGTTCTTGCTCCATCGCCCCTTCGGCTATCCAATGCGGGAAATTTCCATCCCATGAAACTCATCATCGCGATCATCAAGCCGTTCAAACTCGAGGAAGTGAAGGAGGCCCTCGCCGCCATCGGCATCGAGGGCATGACCGTGACCGAGGTGAAGGGCTTCGGCCGCCAGAAGGGCCACACCGAGATCTACCGGGGCAGCGAATACACGGTGGATTTCCTCCCGAAGGTGAAACTGGAGATCGTGGTTTCCGACGAAGTCGCGACCAAGACCGTCGAAGCCATCGTCAAGGCGGCCAAGACCGGCAAGATCGGCGACGGCAAAGTCTTCGTGGTGCCGATCGAGGAAGCGGTGCGCATCCGGACCGAGGAGCGCGGCGAGGCGGCCGTTTAAGAATCTCGGACCAATAATTTGCGTTAAGCCGGCAGCGTTACGCTGCCGGCTTTTTTTTTCGGATTCCGCGACTGTGGCTTGCTGCGGGTCGGGTCTGTTGCTTGATGGCGGGCGATGATCATGCACCTTCCCCAACGTGTTTTCAGATTTTGTTTATTTGCGGGTCTGGCCGGCGTGTGCGGCCTGACCGCTGGAGCCATGGTGCCCGCGCACCCGGTTCCATCCACCGAGCAGCGTCTCGCGGCCCTGGAGGCCTATGTCAACAACAGTGACCCCGGCAAAAGCCTGCTCGGTGTCCCCGGTCCCGGGCATAACGCGTGGATGATGACGAGCGCGGCGCTTGTCCTCTTCATGACCCTGCCCGGCCTCGCGCTGTTCTACGGCGGCCTGGTGCGGCGGAAAAACGTGCTGTCGGTGCTCGCCCAATGCCTTGGGATCACGGGCCTGGTCACGATTCTCTGGTGGGCGTTCGGCTACAGTCTCGTATTTGGCACCAGCTATGGCAGCCCCTTTCTCGGCGGCTCGGAGTTCTTTTTCCTGAAGGACGTCACCTCCGCCCCGAACACGAACTACGCCTACTGGGTTTCGCAGAATGTCTTCGCGATGTACCAGCTGATGTTCGCGATCATCACGCCGGCGCTGATCGTCGGCGCCATTGCCGAGCGCATGAAGTTCTCGGCGATCATGGCGTTCGTGGTCGTCTGGATGTTCGTGGTCTACTTTCCGCTGGCCCACATGGTGTGGGGCGCGAACGGCTTCATGAACGGCGTGTGGAACGCCGACGCCCGGATCCCGGCCATCGATTTCGCGGGCGGGACGGTGGTGCACATGAGCTCAGGCTGGTCCGCGCTCATCCTCTGCCTGATCCTCGGGCCGCGGCTCGGTTTCGGCCGGGAAAAGATGGCCCCGCATAACATGGTGCTCTGCATGGTGGGCACCGGCATGCTCTGGGTCGGCTGGTATGGCTTCAATGCGGGCTCGGCGGTCGCCTCGGACGGCATTGCCGCCAACGCCTTCATGACCACGACGCTCGCCGCGGGGGTGGCCGCGTTCACGTGGGGTACGATTGAAAGGGTCTTCCGGGGCCACGCCTCGATCCTCGGCTTCTGCTCGGGTGCCGTGGCCGGTCTGGTCGTGATTACGCCCGCGGCCGGTTTCGTCGGCTCGACGGGTGCCGTCATCATCGGGGTGATCGCCGCTGTCGTGCCTTACCTGGCCTGCACGAAGCTCAAGACGAGGTTCGGCTACGATGATGCCCTCGATACCTTCGGGGTTCACGCCATCGGTGGCACGCTCGGCGCGCTGCTGACCGGCTTTCTCGCCACGGCCTCCGTGAACGGCAACCTGACCGGGGCGCCCGCCACGCAGAACGGCCTGGCCGGGCTCGTGACGCACGGCGGCCTCTGGCTCGCCCAGCTGAAGGCCGTCGGCTTTACGCTGCTGCTGTCCATCACCGCCACCGTCGTCATCGCCTATGCGCTGAAGGCCGTCATGGGTCTCCGTCCCACCGATGAGGTCGAGCGCCAGGGCCTCGACATCAACGAGCACGGTGAAGAAGGCTACGCCAGCTAACCTCCGGACCCACTCCCATGAAACTCATCATTGCGATCATCAAGCCGTTCAAGCTGGAGGAAGTGAAAACCGCGCTCGCCGAAATCGGCGTGGAGGGCATGACGGTGACCGAGGTCAAGGGCTTCGGCCGCCAGAAGGGCCACACCGAGATCTACCGGGGCAGCGAATACACCGTGGACTTCCTGCCCAAGGTGAAGCTCGAGGTCGGCGTGGCCGACGAAGTCGCCCCCAGGGCGGTCGCGGCCATCACCAAGGCGGCCAAGACCGGCAAGATCGGCGACGGCAAGGTCTTTGTCCTCCCGGTAGGGGAGGTGGTGCGCATCCGCACCGACGAGCGCGGCGAGGCCGCCCTGTAGCCCATTCCCTGACTACCCGTCAGGCTGACCACAACACAACGACAGACATCGCCGGCCCCGTGCAAACGGGGCCGGCTTTTTTGTGCACGGGTCCGGAAGGTAGGGCGGACCCGCTGGGCCCGAGGTCATCGTCATCAGCGAACAGGCCCGGCGGCGCGCCCAGCGGTCGCGCCCTATCCTTGATCCCGGCTGGAAAAATTCCCGTCGAAATCCTCCCAAACCTGCTTTCACTGTCCGCAATGTCCGGTCCCCAGCGCATCCGCTTCATCGATTCCCACACGGGCGGCGAACCCACGCGGCTCGTGCTGGAGGGTGGCCCGGACCTCGGCACCGGCCCGTTGAACGGGCGCGTGGTCCGGTTCCGGGAAAAATCCGACGCGTGGCGCACGGCCATCGTCAATGAGCCCCGCGGCTCGGACACGGTCGTGGGGGCGCTGCTCGTCGCCCCGCACCGCCCGGATTGCCAGTGGGGCGTCATCTTTTTCAACAACGTCGGCCCGCTCGGCATGTGCGGTCACGGCACGATCGGCCTGGTCGCGTCCCTCGCGCACCTCGGGCGAATTTCCCCGGGCCGGGTCAGGATTGACACACCTGTCGGCGCCGTCGGCGCCGAACTGCACCCGGACGGCCGGGTCTCGGTGGACAACGTCGCCAGCTACCGCCGCGCCGGGAGCGTGAGGGTCACGGTGCCCGGCCTCGGGGCGGTGCGCGGCGACGTGGCGTGGGGCGGCAACTGGTTTTTCCTCGTCGAAGAGCATGGCCTGGCGCTGGACCTCGCAAACCTTGAGCGCCTCACCGACTACGCCTGGCGGGTGCGGCAGGCCGTGAATGCGCAGGGGTTCCCCGAGGTGGACCACGTGGAGCTCTTTGCCTCGTCGGCCCAGGCCGGGGCGCACAGCCGGAATTTCGTCCTCTGCCCGGGCAAGGCCTACGACCGCTCGCCCTGCGGCACGGGCACCAGCGCGAAGCTGGCCTGCCTCGCCGCCGACGGCAAACTCGCGGAGGGCGAGGCGTGGGTGCAGGAAAGCGTGATCGGCAGCACATTCACGGGCCGCTACCGCTGGCTCGACCGCGCCCGGGGCGAGGTGGCGCCGGTGATCACGGGGACGGCCTTCATCACGGCGGAAGGCGAGCAGGTGCTCGATCCGCGCGATCCGTTTTGCTGGGGAATCCGCTGAGATGAATTTGCCCGCGAATGGACGCCAATTGAAACGAATGAAAGCAACCTATCGCAAGCCGTGGGGAATTCCGTCCCATGGTGGAGACTGCGCGGAACGACCCAAAAACGCCGCATCGGTCGAAATTCGCGGTAACTCGCGGCCATGCGCGGGCCCGCCGGTATGATTCCGGCTCGGTCAAAATCTGTCCTCATCTGCGGCGGCGGCATCGTGGGCCTCAGTTGCGCCTACTACCTCGCCCGCGACGGCTGGGCGGTGACGGTGGTGGAGCGCAGCGCCGAGGGCGCGGATTCCTGCGCGCAGGGCAGCGCGGGCTACATCTCGCCGAGCCATGTCATTCCGCTGGCGGCGCCCGGCATGGTGGCGAAGGGGCTGAAGTGGATGCTGAGTTCGCGCAGCCCGTTCTACATCAAGCCGCGGCTCGACGCCGACCTGCTGCGCTGGGGCTGGCGGTTCGCCCGGTCCTGCACCCCGGAACACACGGCGCGAAGCGCGCCGGTGCTGCGGGACTTGTGCCTGGGCGGACGCAGGTTGTTCGTGGAACTGGCCGCCGCCACGGGCGACGCGTTTGAGCTGAAGCAGGAAGGGCTGCTCAACCTCTGCCAGACGCAGGAGACCCTGGACCATGAGACCCACGGGCTGGCCGCGCTGGCCAACGAGCTCGGTGTCGAGGCGCGCGTGCTCGACGCGAAGCAGACGGCCGTGCTCGAGCCGGGTACGCGGCTCGACATCGTCGGCTCGGTCTATTTTCCCGTGGATGCGCACCTGACACCGCGGAAACTCATGCCGGCGCTGACCGGACTGCTTCAGCGGTTGGGAGTGACCTTTCTCTGGAACACGACCGTGAATGGCTGGCGCACGGAAGGCGGGAGGGTGGCCGCGGCCCAGACGGCCGCGGGTGAGCTCAAGGCGGACGAATTCGTCCTTGCCGGGGGATCCTGGTCGGCGGCGATGACCGCCGGCCTGGGCATCCGGCTCCCGTTGCAGGCGGGCAAGGGTTACAGTCTCACGATCGAACAGCCGCGCTTTCACCTGACCAAGTCGATGATCCTCACTGAGCGCCGGGTGGCGGTCACCCCGATGGGGGACAAGCTGCGCTTCGGCGGCACGATGGAAATCGCCGGCCATAGCGACCATATCCGGCCCGAGCGGGTGGAGCAGATCATCGCGGGGGCGCAGGCTTTTCTGCCCGAGTTCACGGCCGCCGACTTTGCCGGGATCAAGCCGTGGTTTGGCTACCGGCCGGTCTCGCCGGACGGACTGCCCTACATCGGCCGCTTCGGCCGTCATCCCAACCTCACCGCCGCCTGCGGGCACGCGATGCTGGGAGTCACGATGGCTCCGATCACCGGCCTGCTGGTCAGCGAGATCCTGACAGGCCGGGAGCCGTCGGTGCCGCTCTCTGCGCTCAGTCCCGACCGGTTTTCCTGAATGCCCCACCCCATTCAACCGAATGATGGCCACAAGAACGCATAAGTGCGCCGGGGCGGCGAAGGGGCCGCGATTGCGCCTATTGGCGCGCGGGAGTTTCGATTCGTAGCCTTGGAACCCTTGTGCCTTCTTGTGGCTAACCCCTGAACCTCCAAATCCCATGAACTGGAAAGGCGTCATCCCGGCCATTACGACCCATTTTCGCGCCAATGGCGCGATCGACCACGCGGCGCTGGCGCGGCACTGCCGCTGGATGATCGACAGCGGCTGCTCCGGGATCGTGTGCTGCGGCTCGCTCGGCGAAGCGGCCACACTGTCGTCCAAGGAAAAGCTCGCCGTCGCTGCGACCTGCGTGAAGGCCGTCGGCCACCGGGCCCCGGTGGTGCTGGGCATCGCGGCGTTGTCGACGGCCGAGGCGGTCGCCCTCGCCAAGGGCGCGGTCCGGGCCGGCTGCGAGGGCCTGATGGTGCTGCCGCCGTACGTCTACAGCACCGACTGGCGGGAGATGAAGGCGCATGTGGGCGCGGTCATCGCCGCCACGAAGCTTTCCTGCCTGCTCTACAACAACCCGCCGGCCTACAGGACGGACTTCCTCCCGTGGCAGATTGCCGAGCTGGCCGCGGATCATCCGAACCTGCGTGCCGTGAAAGAATCGAGCGGCGACACCCGCCGGGTGACCGCCATCCGGATCGCGTGCGGCCGTCGGCTGGATGTCCTGGTCGGCATGGACGACGCCATCGTCGAGGGCATTTACGCGGGCGCAGTCGGCTGGATCGCCGGGCTGGTGAACGCGTTTCCCGAAGAGTCGGTGGCCCTGTTCGACTACGCGAGCCGTGGGGACAAGGTCCGTGCGGCCGAACTCTACGCGTGGTTCCTGCCGCTGCTGCGCCTCGATACGGTGCCGAAGTTCGTGCAGCTCATCAAATGGGTGCAGGCGGAGGTCGGCCGGGGGAATCCCACGGTGCGTGCCCCGCGGCTGCCGCTGGCCGGCGTGGACCTCGCGCATGCGAAGGCCGTGCTGGCCAAGGCGCTGAAAACACGGCCCAAGTCGTGAGTATCGGAATGATTGGCCACAATAAGGCACCAGGACATTGGGGCCGCGCAGGAGCCTCCATTGCGCCTCTTTGTGGCCAACACCTCCGGGGCGGTTTTGCCGATGGCATTCGCCAGTTTGGCCCAATCCCGTCAGATTTGAATCCATGGAGCTAAGCGGCCTTTCACTCATCGGGTTTGCCAGCGGGGCGCCCGGCGGAGCGGTGTTCCGCGCGTTTGACCCGGCGCGGGCGGCGGAGCTGGAGCCCGTATTTCACTCGGTGTCGGGCGCCGAACTCGGCCGGGCCGTGCAGGTGGCGGCCGCTGCCGCGCCCGTCTGGGCGAAGCTGAACGGCGCGGCGCGCAACCGCTTCCTTCGTCTGGTGGCGGACAAACTCGACCGGCACGCCGCGGTGCTGGCGGCGCGGGCGGCACAGGAAACGGGCCTGTCTGTGGCGCGCTGCACGGGGGAGATTGCCCGCACGTCCGGCCAGTTGCGGCTCTATGGGGAGACGGCGGAGCGGGGCGATTGGCTCGATGCGCGCATCGAGACGGCGCTGCCAGACCGGCAGCCGCTGCCGAAGCCCGACCACCGCTCGATGCTCCGGCCGCTCGGGCCGGTGGTCGTGTTTGGCTCCAGCAACTTTCCCTTCGCGTACTCGGTGGCGGGCGGCGACACGGCGTCGGCGTTTGCGGCGGGATGCCCGGTGATTGTGAAGGCGCCCCCCGCGCATCCTGGCACCGGAGAGCTGGTCGGCCGGCTGGTGATCGAGGCCGTGAAGGAATGCGGGCTGCCCGAAGGTTCATTCTCGCTGCTCTTCGACGCCGGTTTCGAAGTCGGGCAGGCCCTCGTGAGGCATCCCTTGGTGAAGGCCGTGGGATTCACCGGCTCCTTGAAAGGCGGCCGGGCGCTGGTGGATCTCGCCGCAGCGCGGCCGGAGCCGATTCCGGTCTATGCTGAAATGGGCAGCATCAATCCTTTTTTCATCCTGCCCGGTGCGCTGGCGGAGCGGGCGGCGTCGCTGGTCGACGGCCTGCACGCCTCGGCCACGGTTGGGGTCGGACAGTTCTGCACCAACCCGGGCCTGATTGTGCTGCAGCGGTCGGTTGCGGCCGAACAGTTCGTGAAGGACCTCGCGGCCAAACTGACGGCCACGCCCGAGGCGGCCATGCTCACGGCCGGCATCCGGCAGGCGTTTGTCACGAACACCGCGGCACGGACCCAGCAGCCCGGCGTGACGGTCATCGCTCAAGGAAAAACGGCGATGGCCTGCGGCGCCGCGCCGGTATGGTTCGAGACGGAGGCGGCGACCTTTCTGGGCAATCCCGGACTCTCCAGCGAAACTTTTGGCCCCAGCTCACTCGTCGTCTGGTGCCGCGACCGTGCGGAACTGTTGGACGTGGCGCGTCACCTCGAGGGCAGCCTGACGGCCACATTGCACGCGGGCTCGATCGAGGCGGCGGAGCAGGGTGAGTTGATTGACCTACTGTCGGCGAAGGCCGGCCGGCTGATCCTGAACGGCTACCCGACAGGCCTGGAAGTCAGCACCGCCATCGTGCACGCCGGGCCGTACCCCGCAACGAGCGACGGCGGCCGGAGCACCTCGGTCGGCACGCGGGCGCTGCTGCGCTGGACCCGTCTGGTCTGCTATCAGGGTTTCCCTGATGCGCTGCTGCCACTGGAACTGCAGAATGCGAATAAATTTGGCCTCTTGCGGCTAGTGAATGGCGAGTGGACGCGAAATGGTTTGTAGGTGGAACGCGTTGCCCTCAGCGCGTTTGAAGTTTGGCAAACTATCCGCTCCGACTGCATCACAACACACCCGCATGGGTGAAAGACGGGTCGATGTTTCACATTCGCATTCGGACTGATGCCTGCCAGATATTCCCTCTGACGACGCCAGCGCGGGCGACTGATCTGTTAAATTCCGTCCGGCTCTATCACGCCACCGGCAGATGGTGGTGTGAACTGTTCCTGCTCATGCCGGATCACCTGCATGCCTTGCTGGCTTTTCCACGCGAACCCGGCATGGCGGCGACCATCCGCGAATGGAAACGGGGCGCGGCCCGACTTCAGGGCGTCAAATGGCAGGAGAACTTCTTTGATCACCGAATCCGCAGCGACAAGTTCAGGGCGGAGACGTGGCACTATATCCGACGGAACCCCGTCGCGAAGGGATTGTGTCCGGATGAGGATTCGTGGACATACTGGTGGAGCGGGACGCTTGCTGCCGGCTGAGCAGATTGTGCGCGACAGGGGATTATTCGAGCTAGAGATTCTCCTGTACTCAGGTGGAACGCATTGCCCCCAATGCGTTGTTTGGCTCCGTCCAAGAATAAACTCGGGCAGCGCTGCTCAGCGCATTGAGGGCAATGCGCTCCACCCCGGACTGGCTAGCCCTTCTTCGCCGGGAGGGCGCGGGTGGTGACCTCGGTCTTCAGCTTCGCGACGTAGGCATCGACGGTCATCACACCTTCGTCGCCGCGGGCGCGGCTGCGGACGGAGACGCTGGCGGCGTCGGCCTCCTTCTGGCCGATCACGAGCGTGTAGGGAACCTTGTCGAGTTCCGCGCGGCGGATCTTGGCGCCGAGTTTGTCGCTGTGCTCGTCGAGTGACGCGCGCAGGCCTTCGCCTTTCAGGCGGGCGAGGAGGGTGGCCGCGTAGTCGTTGAGCTTGTCGCTGATGGTCACGAGCCGCACCTGCTCGGGAGCGAGCCACGCGGGGAAGTCGCCGCCGAAGTGCTCGATCAGCACGCCGCAGAAGCGCTCCATCGAGCCGAACGGCGCGCGGTGGATCATCACGGGACGGTGCGGCTGGTTGTCGGCGCCGATGTAAGACAGGTCGAAGCGCACGGGCAGGTTGTAGTCCACCTGCACGGTGCCGAGCTGCCACTCGCGGCCGATGACGTCCTTGATGACGAAGTCGATCTTCGGGCCGTAAAACGCGGCTTCGCCGGGCTCCTCCGTGAACGGCACGCCGAGGGTCTTGGCGGCCTCGCGGCAGGCGTGCTCAGCCTTGTCCCAGTTGGCGGCGTCGCCGGTGTACTTGTTGGAGTCGGGGTCGCGGAGGCCGACGCGCACGCGGTAGTCGGCCATGCCGAGGGTGGAAAGCACGATCTTGACGAGCGAGAGGCAGCCGAGGACTTCCGCGGCGACCTGCTCCTCGGTGCAAAACAGGTGGGCGTCGTCCTGCGTGAAGCCGCGGACGCGGGTCATGCCGTTGAGTTCGCCGGACTGCTCCCAGCGGTAGACCGTGCCGAACTCGGCGAGCCGCACGGGCAGGTCGCGGTAGGAGTGCGGCTGCGAGGCGAAGATCTTGATGTGGTGCGGGCAGTTCATCGGCTTCAGCATGAAGCCGTCGAGCAGCCGGTCGTCGGGTTTCACCCGGTCGGGCGTGATGGTTTCCCGGCCGGTGCGCTGGTTGACCTGCGAGGCGAGGCGCGCGGAGACGGCCTCGAGGCGCGCGTACACCTCGGCGCAGGAGCAACCCTCATGGATGACCTTGGCGAGCGACTCGTTTTCGATCACGGGCGAGAACTGCGATTCCTTGTAGTAGGGAAAATGGCCGGAGGTCTTGTACAGCTCGAGCTTGCCGATGTGCGGGGTGAAGACCTGCGAGTAGCCCTGCTTGCGCAGCTCGCCGCCGATGAAGTCCTGCAGCTCCTGGCGGATGATCGAGCCGTTGGGCGTCCAGAGGATGAGGCCCTGGCCGACGTCCTCGTCGATAACGAAGAGCTTGAGGTCCTTGCCGAGCTTGCGGTGGTCGCGGAGCTTCGCCTGCTCCTGCTGTTCCAGGTAGGCGGCAAGTTCGTCCTTGGTCGGGAAGGCGGTGCCGTAGATGCGCTGAAGCTGCTTGTTCTTCTCGTCGCCGCGGTGATACGCGCCGGCGATCGAGAGGAGCTTGAACGCCTTCAGCTTCGACGAGTAGCGCACGTGCGTGCCGGCGCAGAGGTCCATGAACTCGCCGTTCTGGTAGAACGAGATCTTCTCGCCCTCGGGAATGTCGGCGAGGCGGCCGAGCTTGTAGCGCTCCTGGCCGCGGGACTTGATGATCTCGACCGCCTCCTCGCGGGAAACCTCCTTGCGCAGGAACGGCTGGTTCTCGTCGGCGACCTTCTTCATCTCGGCCTCGATTTTTACGAGATCCTCGGCCGTGAATTTGTGGTCGAGGTCGATGTCGTAGTAGAAGCCGGTGTCCGTCGGCGGGCCGATGTCGAGCTTGGCGTCCGGCCAGAGGCGGAGGATCGCGGTCGCGAGGATGTGCGACGCGGAGTGGCGGAGTTCTTCGAGCGGGGACATGGGCATGGCGGAAAAGTGAAAGTTGAAGGGCGAAAGTTGAAAGCCAAGTCAGGCTTTTCTAATAGGTTCGAGAACGTAGCTGCCGTCCTTGTTGTCTTTCATGTTCCAACCGGCAGCTGCGATTTCCTTACGCAACGCGTCTGCCTCAGCGAAATTCTTTTCCAGTTTCGCCCTTTTTCGATTGTCGGCGATTTTTTGGATCTCTGGCGGAGCTGCTGTCTGCGGAATTGCGTCCTTCTTCAGTTCAATGCCGAAAGTCTTCAGCACTTGCTCAAATGCCAGGAGATCGCCTTTCGAAATGCGTTCTCCTGACTGGCCTTTCATTGTCTTTCGA
>Ga0214192_1001757_pt1 | contig 11769 bp, 10 predicted proteins | sample TroBogEpilimnion_44_FD_153030 | JGI IMG/M metagenome (GOLD analysis project Ga0214192, IMG submission 153030) | Freshwater microbial communities from Trout Bog Lake, WI - 29JUL2008 epilimnion | ecosystem: Environmental > Aquatic > Freshwater > Lake > Epilimnion/Euphotic zone | place: Trout Bog... | reverse complement strand
CCCCCGGTGCAAACCTAAATCGTCAGCTGAAGTTTAACCGTAAGTCCATTATCATTGTTTTTCTTGTCTTCCTGATTTTATTTTCCCTCATCTGCTTTTTATATGTAGCATTCATAAAAGAAGCAAATCCAGTTCTCAGGTTAAAAGACACTAATAAATCGATTGCGGTTCTCCCATTTAAAAATTTAAGTGCAAATCCAGAAAATCAATATTTTGCCGATGGTGTCATGGAAGATATTCTGAATAACCTTTGCCATATCAAAGAATTAAGGGTTATTTCACGGGCTTCAGTTGAGAAATTCAGAGAAAGTACAAAAAATGCACAGGAAATAGCCGAAAAATTACACGTACAATTCATCCTTGAAGGCAGCATGCAACGTGACAAAGACAAAGTGAAAGTTGTCATACAACTCATTGACGCCAGTCATGATCAGCAAATTTGGTTTGAAAAATTCGAGAATGAACTGTTTAATATTTTTGTTATCCAAAGCAGCATCGCCCAAAAAGTTGCCAGGGAGCTTGGTGTGGTACTTTCATTAAAGGAAACTGAACGGATTGAAAAAATATCTACCCGCAATCCGGAAGCGTACGACCGTTACCTGATGGGACGCTTCTACTGGAATAAACGCACAAGTGAGAGTTTAAAAAAAAGCATCGCATATTTTGAAGAGGCAATCGCTTTAGATCCGGATTTTGCAATTGGTTACGCAGGACTGGCTGATGCTTACTTTATTCAAACATATTGGAAATGGATCGACAGAAAAGCTGGATTTGCACAGGCAAAAAAAATTGTGTTGGAGGCATTGAAACTCGATCCAAGCCTTCCTGAAGCACATGCAACACTGGGAGAACTATTGTGCTGGGATGAATGGAAATGGGAGGAAGCACGCAAAGAAATCCTTATTGCCATCGAATTGAATCCCAGTTATGCAATAGCGCATCAATACTATTCAGAATTACTGGGCATTTTGGGGCAAACCGAAGAAGCACTTGAAGAAATTAACACCGCACTTGCACTTGATCCATATTCAAAAACAATGCTTAGTAATAAATCCTTGTATTATTATAATCAAAGGAAATTGGTAGAATCGTTGAGTGTTTTAAGAAAGCTGGAGGAAGTTGATCCTAATTACCAACTTGCTTACTTGAGATGCTTCATTATTTTCCTAAGGATGGGCGAAAATTTGAAGGCTGTTGAAGCTTTTCAGAAATTTCTTGCCGTGGATTCATTGACCCTTTGCCAGGCCGATTCGGTGAAAAAAATATACAACAAGTCAAAAATTAATGGAATATTGAAATGGCAAATAAATTCAGAACTTAAGAAAAACAGGCCTGATCCTGCAATCTTGGCAAAGTACAATATTTTACTTGGGAAGAAAGAAGAGTCGTTGAAGTGGCTGGAAAAAGCAGTTCAAATTCGCGTGCCCGAAATTCCAAGAATATACACTGATCCTGAATATAAAATTCTTTCCCTAGAACCCCGGTTTAAAAAGATTATCAATCAATTGGGATTAACGGGTTACCCAAAAAAAGACCTTGAGATAAAACAATAACCACAAAATTTCTATGCATTTATTTAATGAAATTTACAGGTAAGGGTGCCCCAAATTCATTGATCTTCCCATTCAAAAAAAGTATGTTTAATAAGTCAAAATATATTTGACTCAACCTACCAATGATGCAGTTAAATAATTAATCAGAAGATTTTTCATAAAAAAATCTCTCTAATGCTAAATAAGTTCATCGACTGAATTTATTTTTTCAACGATTTGAAAAATACCCTCACCATTTGAAATATAGCTTCTACGTAATGGCTATCATTTCTCCCGAAATTTGAGTTAAGAATTTTCACCAGTTGTTAATTTAAAACTCAGGTCATGAAAACATATTTAAACATCATTTCTGTCTTTCCTGTGGCGTGCCTGCTTAAGGCAGGCTACCAGCAAAGGGAAGGATATATTTCAACTTTTTATTAACAGGATTGAAAAGAACAAAATTTCAAATTTTAAAAAACAAACGCCATGAAAAGAACAGTTATTATCTTATTGAGTATGCTTATTTCGGTCATCACATTTGGTCAGGAGAAACAACAGTATTCCAGTAAAACAGTAGAGGTAAACATGTCTCCGCCAAGGTTTATCGGAAATAAAGAATTGCCAGCTGTTGCGAATGAAACCCGGTTTGGGGCTTTAAATGACTATGTGGTAAGACAGATTCAAGTTCCGGATCAGTCCATAAAATTTCAGGAGGAAGGAACTGAAGTAATACAATTTGTGGTAACTCCCAAAGGTGAAGTCACCGGGTTTAACATTGTCAACAGCCTATCTAAGGAAATTGACGACGAAGTAATAAAGGTTTTGAAAACTACCAACGGATTATGGAGGCCCGGGCTAAATAATGGAGAACCGGTTGAAATGGGAAAAGAATTATCCATTGCTTTTAAACTTAGCAATGGAGACGATGGCACTAATTTTGTCCATATTGCAAAAATATTTTTTAGAAAAGGGAACAAACAATTTTTTGTTAAGGCCAACCTTAAAGGAGCAATAAATAACTATAATCAAGCGATGCGCTATTTACCAAACGATAAATGCCTTTTGGCATCCAGGGGATTATGCAAATATGGACTTGGAGACAAGCCAGGAGCCTGTCAGGATTGGAATAGGATTAAAGCTTTAGGTGGTTTGGAGAGTGAATATTATCTTAATAAATTATGTGAATATGCTGGATATAGCGAAATGATCAGTCTTTTACAGGAAAAGAAATAAATAAAAGAAAGTGTGAAAAATAGATGTCACATTTTCAAACACAAAATCCATCTAAAATTGTAATGAAATGTCCTGAAATTTACTTTTTCGTATCAAATCGCCCATTTGCTTAGACGATACTTTCTCATTGCCAACCTCGGGGTTTGTGTAATGTTTCCGGAATACATGTAATGTTTCTGAGAGCTTTGCTACAGAAACATTACCAATTTTGGCCATTTAGGTAGGAAAACTTGTACATGAACTATGAAAATTTGGTCTCATTCCACAATTTTACGAAGTGCGAAATATGTTCCTCACTTAGAATGCTTTGAACAGAGCTAATCGAAACATGACTAAGATTACCTCCCATACGCCGTTTATCATTCCTCCTTCTCATGGTATACATTACTGACATTTCCGGAGTACTCGTAATTTTTGAAAGATAAGTGTCAGTGTTTTAGATCACAGCAAGAATTTTCCGCGAGGGAAATGGATGACTATAATTAATAGGTGGCTTATATGCTTTCATAAGAAGATGAATGCCAGAACAAAACAAGCGGCTATTATCACTAAAATCCAGATAACCTTGATTTCAAAAGCCAACAACCGGTCACATTCTGCAATTCTCTGTTTTACTTTCTCTGTATCAATATTCAACTGAAGCGCTTTTTTATAATAGCTTTTTGCAGGCCTTAAAAGTTCAATTTTGAAAAAATTATCACCATGTCTCATTAAATCCAGGTACTCACGTTCTGAATGGCTTAGAGTGCTTTCTAAAATAGAATGTTCCATAATCTTATTGTTCTTGGTTTAACCAAATTTACTAAATTTGCAAATTAAATGCAATTTTACAGCGCAAAATTTATGGTCACAATTTGGCTATAAAATTCAGCAAATTCAAAAAGATTATTTCTATCATAACCCACACTTTAATAATTGATTACCATGGAAATGACTTCACAGAATGAGCAAGGATTGTCCGATATTCAATTGGTATTGACTCCTGAATCGGTTATTTATCTTCAAAAAATTGCAAATTGGACCACTTTCTTTTCGGTAGCAGGTTTTGTATTTATAGGATTGATGATCATAGCGGGTCTGGTTATGACCACTTTTTTATCAACCGTTTTTGCTGCAGCGGGTAAGCCATATATGGCGTACATGGGACTTATTTATGTAGCAATCTCCTTAATTTACATAATGCCAGTTATTTACCTTTACAATTTTTCAACCCTCGCAAAGAGAGCAATTAGAAATTTCGATTCTGTTGAAATCATGAATGCATTGAGGAATCTGAAATCACATTTCAAATTTGTGGGAATCTTTACAATTTTAATCTTCGCGCTGTACTTACTAATAGGAATTGGATTTGTAATTGCCAAGGTGATCATATGACCTGGTCTCTTTAGGTCTTCTTTTCCAATTTTCAAATTACCAATGTTTGAATTGGCCCAACCCCGATTCAAAGTGGATTATTTTTGCAAATTTCGCTCCAGCTCCCGCAAATTTTCCATCTTTTTCTTTTTTAGAAAGCTGGTAATATCTCCGAGATGCTCCCTGACCTGTTGGTTTCCAAACTCAAAAACCTTCGTAACTAAACCTGAAAGAAAATCGCGGTCATGGGAGACCAGGATCAGCGTACCATCAAAGTCCAGTAATGCACTTTTCAGAATATCCTTGGTTTTCATGTCAAGATGGTTGGTTGGTTCATCCAGAATCAGCAAATTAACCGGTTCAAGGAGAAGTTTGATCATAGCGAGCCTGGTCCGTTCTCCACCGGAAAGCACTTTTACCTTCTTGGACTGGTTGTCCCCGCCAAACATAAAAGCCCCCAGAATATCCCTGATCTTTGTCCGAATATCCCCCTTTGCAACATCATCGATGGTTTGAAATACAGTTACCTCCTCATCGAGCAAAGATGCCTGATTCTGAGCAAAATAGCCAATCATCGTGTTGTGTCCAAGAGTGAGTTTACCTTCATATTCTATTTCGCCCATCAGCCCTTTGACCAGGGTTGACTTTCCTTCGCCGTTCTTTCCAACAAAGGCAACTCTTTCACCTCGCTGGATGGTAAGCGAAGCATTTGCAAAAACCAAATGTTCATCGTACTTTTTAGTCATCCCCTCAAGGACTACGGGATAATTTCCTGAACGGGGAGATGGGGGGAATTTGAGCCGCAAAGCTGAGTTATCCTCTTCATCAATCTCCACAAGGGTTAACTTCTCCAACATTTTAACGCGCGACTGAACCTGGTTGGTTTTGGAATAGGTTCCCTTGAAACGTTCGATAAAATCCTGATTGTCAGCAATCATTCTCCGCTGCTCCTCAAACTGTTTCAGCTGCTGCTCACGGCGCTCCTGACGCAAGGTGAGATAAGATGAATAATTGACCTTATAATCATAAATGCGTCCCATGGTCACTTCGATGGTTCGTGTTGTGATATTATCAACAAAGGCCCGGTCATGAGAGATCAGAATAACTGCTTTGGCGCTGCTGATCAGGAATTCTTCAAGCCACTGAATTGATTCAATATCCATGTGGTTGGTCGGTTCGTCAAGCAGGATTAGATCAGGTTTTTGGAGCAGAATTTTGGCCAGTTCAATCCTCATCCGCCATCCACCACTGAATTCACTGGTAGGCCGGTTAAAATCCTCCCTTTTAAATCCAAGTCCGATCAGAATTTTTTCAACTTCTGCGTCATAGTTAATCTCTTCGATCGCATAAAAATGTTCACTTAAAGTCGAAACCTGTTCAATCAAAGAGTAATAACTTTCCGATTCATAATCGGTTCGTGTTGACATTTCAAGATTAAGTGACTCAATTTCGTGCTGCATCTCAAAGATTCTGGCAAATGCCTGGGCTGCTTCCTCAAAAACCGTCCGATTATCCTCCGTCATCAGATGTTGCGGAAGATAAGCAATCACTGCATCCTTGGGGGCTGAAATTTTCCCGGACGAAGTGGATCTGACTCCTGCAATAATTTTTAACAAGGTTGATTTCCCTGCACCATTTTTACCCATCAGGGCAATCCGGTCTTTATCGTTGATTACGAATGAGATATCTTTAAATAGGGTAGTTCCGCCAAACTCTACGGTAAGCCCGTCAACTGAAATCATAGTGAATTTTTAATGAGCCGCAAATATAACACTTTAGCTTAAAGCCATAAACCCCATAGAAATTATTAAACGTTTTCATCAGGAAACCTCAGAATGCAAAGCTTTAAAAGGTAATTCCGTGAAATTTCAGCCTTTGTCTGACCCAAAATAATCATGAATTCATGATGCAAGGAAAATATATGGATTCTCTGGAAGTCCGCAATGTTTGCTACCTTGGAGCAATCAATATTGCCAAATAATTAAATTCTAATGTCCTATATATGAATAAATTAATGCATTCAAGAACCTTCCTGCGCTTGGCGTTGTCACTCCTTATAGCCGGTTTCATTATTTCATGCAGTGTAACCCGTAAATATTCCAGGGAATCCACCACAAAGTGGGGAAAGGATATTCTTAATTTTGAGCAAAGGGATAAATCGGAGAAAGATCCTGAAAATGCCATCCTGTTTGCAGGGAGTTCGAGTATCAGGTTGTGGTCAACTTTAAAGGAGGATGTGGCACCTTATCCTGTAATTCAGCGGGGGTTTGGTGGTTCAAAATTTTCTGATCTTGCGGTATTTGCCGATAGAATAATTTATCCACATCAGTTTCGCGCACTTGTTATTTTCGAAGCCAACGATATCACCGGTAATTCAGCCGATAAAACACCCGCAGAGGTTGCAAAATTATTTGTGGATATCGTTAGGACTGTCAGACGGAAATATGCCGATCAGCCTGTTTTTGTTTTGGAAATCACCCCAACCCCCAGCCGATGGTCAGTATGGCCAAAAATCAGGGAGGCCAATCAGCTGCTTAAGGACGCATGCACCAAACTTCACAATACCTATTTTATTGAGACATCGGCCGATTACCTGAATAAGGCCGGCGAACCGAGGAGTGAGTTGTTTATCAGGGATAAGCTTCACCAGAACCATGAAGGATATCAGATTTGGGGCGATCTGGTACGAAAAAAACTGGATCAGGTCCTCCGGCAAATCCCTTAATTATATTAGTCAGCCTATTATTTCTCAAACCTTTTATTTCGGAGAATGGCCTAAAAACTGCCCCAAAATAGTTACATTTGTGATGAATATTTCAATTATTAACTCAATAATTTTCGGATGAACACCTGGTTTGAATGCACTGCAAAATACATTAAGATGGATGAAACGGGCCATGAAAAGAAGGCTAGTGAAACCTATCTACTTGATGCCATATCATTTACGGAAGCTGAAAGTCGGATCTACAAGGAACTTCAGACCATGGTAAGCGGTGAGTTTGTTGTCAGCAGAATTGCTAAAACGCGTATTTCTGAAATCATTCCTTCTGAGAATGGGGACCGTTGGTATAAAGCTAAGGTTGCCTTTATCACAGTTGACGAAGAGAGTGGCAAGGAAAAAAGGATTGTGCAGTCTGTTTTGGTGTTTTCGAATAGCATTAAAGAGGCTTATGATCAGATTATCGAGGCCATGCAGGGGATGATGGCTGACTTTGAAATCAGCGGCATTAATGAGAGTACAATCCTGGATGTTTTTCCATATTTTGCAGATAAAGGTGAGGTCCCCCCCTATCTGACACCAGTTTCATCCTTCCTGACGGCACCTGAAATTCAGGACGAGACATACTTTAGCGAAGACTCTGATATTCAGGAGTCTGATGATGATATAGATCTTGATCCGATCCCTGAGGATTAATTTTCAGGGTTCAATTCAGATTCAAATTTCAATTTTGATTAAACAATATAGTCAACCATTTGTTACTTTACAATAATAATTTACACACTTTTAAAACTTATATTATGAGCACATTAGTCGGAAAGAAAGCTCCGGAATTTAAAGCAGATGCCGTCATTAACGGTAAAGAGATTGTTGAAAATTTTTCACTTGATCAGTTTATCGGTCAGAAATATGTCGTATTTTTCTTTTACCCGCTCGACTTCACCTTCGTTTGTCCTACAGAGCTTTTAGCTTTTCAGGAAAAACTGGCTGAGTTTGAGAAACGTGAGACAGCAGTCATTGGGTGTTCTATCGATTCACAGTTTTCGCATTGGGCATGGTTAAACACCGAGAAAAAGAATGGAGGAATTAAAGGTGTTACCTATCCGATTGTAGCAGATCTTTCAAAGACCATCGCCGAGAACTATGGTGTCCTTGCCGGTGAATATGATATTGATGAAGACGGGAAATCGGTATTCAATGGTGCACCGGTAGCTTATCGTGGTCTGTTCCTGATTGACAAAAATGGAGTTGTTCGCCATCAGTTAGTTAATGATCTGCCGCTTGGTAGAAGTGTTGACGAAGCTTTAAGAACTCTGGATGCCTTAAGACATTTTGAAGAGTATGGAGAAGTTTGTCCTGCAAACTGGCAGGAAGGAAAAGAGGCCATGTCCGCTACAGCTGAAGGAGTTGCAGATTATCTTTCAAAACATTAATAATTAACGTTAATTAACCTTGATTAATTGAAGTTAAAGGTTCGCTGAGCTATATTTGTATTGTTGCTTAAGAGCAGGTTTTTTCATAGGATTTAGGTTAGTTAGGTTAGGTTAGAAGAGGGTGTCGCTAGATACCCTCTTCTTATTTAGAGTCCGTCAAAATATTTTAGAACCTTAGATTCCAGGTTGTCGCCTGCGCTTTCCTTTATGATTCCTAAACAATAGGAGGAACGCAAAACGGGTGGAGCCCATAAATCTCCGTTCCTCTATGAATTTAATACGCAAACCTATCGGTCGGCTCTCAAAGATGGCTTGTACAGACACGGGGAATTCAGGATCTCCAAAATAAATTAAAAATTTTTCTTTAATAAGATCGTGTTAAACGAGCTTCCCTGGGTTGTTGCAATCAACGATTTGTTTCTGATTTTAAAAGTGATTGATTTTGCTGTATCCTGTTCATTTTGAAAGATAATTACAATGCTTTCATCCGGATTTTTGAAGGCGAGCAGGTTGGCGAACTTCCCTTTCAATTGCAGAAGCCTGGCTCCGGGCTTTACAAAATGGCTCACATGTTTCATCAGGTAATACTCAGGGTTGTATTGGAATGTTTTTCGGCCTGAATCAACGGTGATCAGCGAATTCTGCTGCCATCCCCACCGGCTTACTCCTCCATTCAGCAACGACAGATTCCAATACATATAAGCGTTTGCGCCGTTATTCAGGTAATGCTTCATGAGTGTCCAGGCATATTGACAGTATTTCCAGTCGTTTTTCCCGTCCCCGCATTCCTGTTCAGACTGGTAGAGTTTCAAACCGGGATACCTTTTGTGAATCCCTTCAATTGCCTTTTTACCGGCCCACTGGAACCCTACCCCCTGAATATATTTCCCGGCATATGTGTCGTTTAAAATAGTGTCAACGAGCGCTTCAGTCGGGCGCTCCATGGTGCCAAACATTATTTTGACATTTTGTTTGTCCATTACCGGACCAAGGTATCTTCCGACGAAAGTGGTGAGACCGGCAGAAGTCCAGGTGCAACTCGGGAAAATCTGGCATGAATTAAACTCATTTTGAGGCATTATCGTGGATATCGTGATGCCCTGATTTTTATAGGCATCAATAAACTTTGAGAAGTAAAGGGCGTATGCTTTAAAATAGGCACTGTCCTGAATAAACATGTTGGTCCCTTCAAGTCCCTGTTTGTCCGGGGCAAGGTGATTGTCAAATTTTGCATCCATCCCTTTGTAGACGATATGGCAGGCGTAATGTTTATTCCATTTCATCCACGATGGCGGACTCCATGGTGAAGCCCAAATTTTTAATCCCGGATATTGTTTCTGAGCCTCTTTGATGAAAGGGACCAGCGTTTCGAGATCATGGGCAATGGTGAAGTTTTTCATCTCAAAATCGCCCTCTTGTTCATCATACGAATACCAGTCGCGCGAAAAATCATTCGCTCCGACAGGCATCCTGCAAAGATTGAAATTAGCACCCACACCGGGGGAAAATAGTTCTTTAAAGATATCAATACGGTCATTTTCATTCAATTCCTTCAGTGAAGTCCACCCCAACTCGTTAAAACAGGCCCCAAAACCGTCAATGATCTGTAAAACAGAATCAGGAAGTATCTCAACATCAGCAGTAATGGAAGTTCCCTCAAATTTCAAATTGGATTCTTCCTGCCAGGGATGTTTTTCGGTTGTTGACACCCATTCCGGTTTCTCCTTACAGGCAATTAACAAGACCACAGATACCAATAAAAGCAGAATCGTTTGTTTCATATGATTATGAATTTATATATTTTCCAATTATCAACTAAGTGTACAGGACTATGGAATTAGATTGAATGGCAGATTACCGTTTGGATTTGAACAGGATAATAAAAGGAAAATCAACCCCAAAAGTCAAAGGTATTGCCAAAAAAAATTACTCTCATATTTTACAATATATTTAAACGATCAACCTTTTCAATAAAATGTCATCGCAATTACTGAAGTCACGCGCCAAACTTTGCACCGAATTCTCAGAAACAAGCTTATTAATCGCCTCCCTGATTGGTGCATACTGATCGTGAAGCGAGCAATGCTGATCATCACTGCACGATTTCAACCCAAACCCGCAACCGGAGTAAGCTTTAGGCCCTTCAATGGCCTTTATTACCGTTTTTAGCGGAAGATCGGGCTTGTCCGGATCAAAGTAAAACCCTCCCCCTTTTCCCTTGGTAGATAACAGAAAACCCATCTTCACAAGACGTTGCATAATCTTACCGGTATAAAACAGCGGCGCATCAATCTCTTTGGCTATCTCTATAATCCCGGGCTTAAACCCTTTGGTCTGCTGAGCCTGAACGTATACCAACCCGCGCAAGGCGTATTCTGTCTCTTTATTAAACATGGGTTTTTCCTTCCTGATTTAATTCGAGTCAAAAATAAAAAAAATAATTATAAAAATATTAAAAGACCTTTTGGTCTTTTAATATTTTTATCTAATATTGCACCGTATTTAATCTACATTAAAATGGAAACAGATAATTTCAACTCAATGTCAATTGGCGAAATGGTCGCTATTGATTTTCGCACGGCTTCAGTATTCAAAAACAACAAGATTGATTTCTGTTGCGGCGGGAAAAAAACACTGGAGGCTACATGCCTTGAATTAGGGATTGATCAGCAAAAGGTAGAACTTGAACTTAAAGCGGTATCTGCAACTTCACCTAATCCGGGACAGGATTACCGTTCATGGAGGCCCGGATTTCTGTGCGATTATATTACAAATACCCATCATCAATATGTTCGCAATACGCTTCCCGACTTACTTATTTATACCCAAAAAATTGCAACTGTTCATGGTTCACATCACCCGGAACTTGTTGAAGTAGCATCACTCTTTGCCCAAATCAACGACGAATTGCTTCAACACCTGAAAAATGAGGAGGAGGTATTGTTTCCGGCGATCAAACATGCTGTGGCGCATGACGATTCCGAATCAAAACAACTGATTGTTTCAGAAATTAACAGAATGGTGGGAGAACATGAATTTGCAGGGGGGGCAATGGATCGCATCAATCAGATAACAGATCATTACAAACTGCCGGAAGGCAGCTGCGGAACTTACCAGGTTGCCTTCAGGCTTCTCGAACAATTTGAGGATGATCTCCATATCCATGTACATCTTGAGAACAATATCCTTTACCCTGCAGCTTTAAAATTAAACAATTACCCGAAATGAACTTTGCAACTCAAAATCTGGAAAATGATCACCTCTATATTCTTAGACTGATCGATGTGATGGAATCGATGACCGCTCATCCGGCTCCTGAAATAGCCGACCTGGAAGAGGCGGTGGAATTGGTTAAAAGTTATGCGGATGGACTGCATCATGCCAAGGAAGAAACTTTATTGTTTCCATTAATGGCAGAACATGGATTTTCCTCCATTCAGGGTCCCGTGGCCGTGATGCTTCATGAACATTCTGTTGGCCGCCAATATGTGAAAGG
>Ga0214192_1001754_pt1 | contig 11776 bp, 3 predicted proteins | sample TroBogEpilimnion_44_FD_153030 | JGI IMG/M metagenome (GOLD analysis project Ga0214192, IMG submission 153030) | Freshwater microbial communities from Trout Bog Lake, WI - 29JUL2008 epilimnion | ecosystem: Environmental > Aquatic > Freshwater > Lake > Epilimnion/Euphotic zone | place: Trout Bog... | reverse complement strand
CGGGCATTACGCTCGATCCGGCGAGCGGCCTTCTCAGCGGCACGCCATCGGCAACCGGCACCTCGACCTTCACGCTGCGGGTTGTCGACAGCGACACTCCGGCGCAGAGCGCATCGGTCAACGTCACTCTGGTGGTGGCCTCCGCGCTGAGTCTGGCGAAAACTCTGCCGAGCGGCACGCAAGGCGTTCCCTACTCGGCGACGCTGGCCACCGGCGGACTGCCGCCGGTGAGTTGTTCGGTCTTCGGCGGCGGAACCGTGCCCCCGGGCCTGCAACTCAATGCCACGCCCTGCAGCCTCGCGGGAAGTCCCACCGCCGGCGGCACTTACAATTTCGTGGTCACGGCCACGGACGGCGCCACTCCGCCACAATCGGCGACCCAGACCTATACGGTGACCATCAGCTTCCAGCCGTTGCAGATCACCACTTCCACGCTGCCGAAGGGGCAGATTGGCACGGCCTACGGGCCGGTCACTTTGAGCGCTTCCGGCGGATCGGGATCGTTCTCCTGGTCGGCGACCGGCTTGCCCGCCGGCCTCACGCTGAGCGCTGGCGGCGTGCTGAGCGGAACTCCCACCGCGTCGTACACCGGCAACGTGTCGGTCACGGTCAACGATACGCAGGCGAATTCCTCGGCCACGCAGACGCTGGCGCTGACCGTTGTGTACCCGCCGCTGACCATCACCACCACCTCGCTGCCGAACGGGCAGGCCGGGGTGGCGTATGGTCCGGTCACATTAGCAGCTACCGGAGGTTCGACTAAATACACCTGGGCGGCGACCGGCTTGCCCACCGGCCTGAAGCTGAGCGCGGCCGGCGTGCTGAGCGGAACGCCGACGAGCTTATCGAGCAGCGTTACGTTTACCGTAACGGACACCACGGCGGCCGCCACGGCGGTGCAGAGCCTGACGCTGACCGTTACGGCGCTGCCGCTGCTGATCAGCGGCCCTGCCAGCCTCGGCTCGGTCGCGACGGGTCAGGCCGTGTCCGGAGCGTATACCGCAACCGGCGGACTCGCCCCGTATAACTGGTCGCTCGCCGGCGCGCCGGCCGGAATCACGATCGATGCCGGCGGCAAACTCAGCGGCTCGCTCGCCACACCGGGCAGTTCCGGATTTACCGTGCAGGTCACCGATGCGCTTTCGACGACCGCAACGGTATCGGTATCCGTCTCGGCATTCGGAATCCTCACGACATCACTGCCGTCGGCTTCGACGCTGACCACTTATAGTTCGGCGATTACGATCGCCGGCGGCACCGCGCCGTTCAGTTACGCGGCTACCGGGCTGCCGGACGGCCTCAGCCTCAACGGCGGAACGCTCACCGGACAGGCCGTGAATCCCGGCACCGCGACAATCACCATTGTGGTGACCGACGCCAAAGGCCTGAGCGCCACCGTATCTTACTCGCTGACCGTCACCGGCCCCGGCCCGCTGGCGATCCCCAAAACCGCGCTGCCGGACGGTACGGCCGGAACGCCTTATTCGCAGACGCTCACGGCGACCGGCGGCCAGCCGCCTTATACGTGGTCTCTCACCGGCGGAGCGCTGCCGGCGGGCTTCAGCATCTCCCCGGCGGGCGTGGTCTCGGGCCTCTCCAACGACCCGGGCACCGCCTCATTCGGCGTCCAGGTTGTGGACACCAACGGCACAACGAAGCTGGCCACCATTTCGCTGAATATTGTGGCGGCCCCGCTGGTGATCACGAACGGAGCGAGTCTGCCGAACGCCCTGGCGCTGGTCGACTACCCCGGCCAGATCCTGGCGGCCACTGGCGGCACCGCGCCTTACACGTTCGGCGTGACCGGTACGCTGCCTCCGGGACTTTCGCTTTCGGGCGGCCAGATCAGCGGCTCTCCCACCACCGCCGGCACCTACAGCTTTACGCTGACGGTCGCCGATTCGGGAACGCCGCCGCTGTCCGGCAGTCTGAAGACGCAGATTCTGGTGAAGCCCAATTCTCCGGATCTGGTGATCTCCACCAACAGCGCGTCGTTCACCCTCGTGTCCGGTTCGTCGGACGTGCCCTCTCCGAACAACGTGAACGTTCGTTCCAGCGTGGCGTCGCAGGCGATCACGTTCACTACGGCGGTCAATCCCCCGGCGCCCTGGCTGACGGTGAGCGCGGGCGGGTCAACGCCGACCGGGGTTTCGATCGGGCTGTCGGCGGCGAGCCTCGCGCTGACGTCGAAAGGGTCGCCCTACACCACCACAGTCGTGGTCACCTGCAAGTCCACCGCGTGCGCGGGAAACTCGCAGTCGATCGGCGTAACGCTGGGCGTGACGGACCTGCCGCCCGTACTCCGCGCCGGTCCGGACCTGATTTCCTTTACCGCTTCGGCGGCCGATCCGCAGCCGTCCTCGCAGCAGATCAGCATTCAGGATGCCGGCGGCGGCACGATCCAGGGAATCTCGGTCACGGCAGCCGATCCGTGGCTTACGATCGGTCCGCTTCCCGCCGCGGTCCAGCCGGGGCCGGGCGCTTCGATTAACGTGACTGCAAATCCAGCCGGTCTGTCGGCCGGTTTCTATCGCAGCACGATCTTTATTTCCACCTCGGCGGGGACATCGGCGGTCCCGGTCAACCTGCTGATCTCCGCCGGCGGAACCATGACGCTCGGGCCGAGCGGCAGTCAGTTCTCCATGCCGCAGGGCGGTGCGCCGGGCAATCCGAGCGGCTCCTTCCTGGTCAGCGTGTCCTCGAGCACAAACGTGAACTACAGCGCTTCCGTGCTGCCCGGAGCGAGCTGGCTTCGCCTCGGCAACGGCGCGGGCAGCGCCACCGGCTCCAGTCCCGGAACCGTGACTTTCTCCATCGATCCGGCGGCTGCCGCGGCGCTTGCCACCGGCGCGTTCTACGGGACGATCCGGGTGACGGCGTCGGGCGTTGTGAACTCGCCGCAGGACTACCAGGTGATCCTGAACGTCGCGCCGGCAACGAAATCGGTCGCGATCGACCCCGAACCGGCCGGACTTCTTTTCCTGAGCGGGGGAACGGCTGGCTTGCCGGCCCAGACCATTCAGGTCTTCGCGGCGTCTCCGGCTCCGCTCACCTATCAGGCGGCTGCGACTGTGGATGACGGCAGCGGGTGGCTTTCGATCTCGCCCTCGGCCGGTTCGGCGTCCGCGCTGTCGCCGGGCAAGGTGGCGGTGTCGGTCAATCCCGCGGGCTTGTCGGCCGGGGTACACCGCGGCCGCGTGACGTTCGGCGCTTCCAGCTCCGCCGTCCCCGCCGTAAACGTGACGGTGGTTGTTTCGCCGTCGCTGGCCGGCGGCGCCACTTCCTTCTTCCAGCCCAACGAGGTTTCCGAGACCGGCACGAGCCGGCAGCTGGGCACAACGTGCTCCAGTCCGCAGCTTGCGCCCACGCAGACCGGTCTGGTGAACAGTTTCTCGGCCCCGGCATCGTGGCCGACGCCGCTCGCCATCACACTGGTGGATACGTGCGGGACGCTCGTCGGCAACGGCCAGATCATTACCACGTTCTCCAACGGCGATCCGCCGCTGATTCTGAACCCGATCGACACTAAGCATGGGCTGTATTCGGGTACCTGGACGCCGCGCAAGTCGGCGGCGCAGGTGACGATTGCGGCGCGCGCCACGGCTCCGGGCTACAGCGCGGCGTCGGTGCAGATCGGCGGGCAGGTGGTGCCCAACGCGGCGCCGGTGCTGAATCCGAACGGCACCACCGACATCTTCCATCCTCAGGTGGGCGGCGGCCTTGGACCGGGCAATATCGTCCAGATCTACGGGGCGAATCTGGCCAATCAGCCGGCCACGCCCTCCTCGCTGCCGCTGCCGACGGCACTCACCGGCACGAGCGTCCTGATTGGCGGCGTGCAGGCTCCGCTGTATTACGTGAGCCCCACGCAGATCAATGCGCAGATTCCCTTTGAGCTGACTCCGGGCAATCAGTATCAGCTCATCGTCAGCGCCAACGGAGCGCTCACCACGCCGGAACCGATTCAGCTCAACACCGGAACGCCGGCCGTGCTGCAGTTTACTTCCGGCGAGGTCGAGGCGCTGCACGCCGACGGCAGCCTGATTTCGGATACGTCGCCGGCCGCGCCGGGAGAATCCATCGTGATCTTCCTCACCGGTCTGGGCGCAACCGACATCAGCGTCCCGAGCGGCGCGGCGGCGCCGAGCAGTCCTCTGGCGAACGTGCTGAACGTGCCGGTCCTGACGCTGAACGGCAATCCGGCGCCGGTGCAGTTTGCCGGCTTAACGCCGGGCCTGGTGGGTCTCTATCAGATCAATTTCCAGGTTCCGGCCGGTCTGGCGCCAGGCAACATACAGCTGGCGATTACGCAGAACGGGGTCCAGAGTAACGTCGCCGTTCTGCCGGTCGGGACGCCGTAGTTTGTCCGGCGGCCGTTTCACCGATACTGCGGGATCGGGCCGGTGCCCTCATGGTTTTGCGCCTGCCCGAACCAGTAAGTCTTTGACCTCGGCGTAGCCGTTCTCGGCGGCGATGATCAGCGCGGTGGCGCCGTCTTTCGCTTTGGCGTTGACATCGGCTCCCTTCGCGAGCAGTGCCTGCACCACCTCACTGCGGCCGTCCTCGGCAGCCATCATCAGCGCCGTGGCGCCATCGTTCGCTTTGGCATTGACATCGGCCCCCTTCGCGAGCAATGCCCGTACCACTTCAGCGTGGCCGTTTTCGGCGGCAATGATCAACGCTGTGGCGCCATTGCTCAGCCGGGAGTTGACGTCGGCCCCTCTGGCGAGCAATGCCTGCACCACCTCGCCGTGACCCTCCTCGGAGGCCATCATCAGCGCCGTGGCGCCGTCGTTCCGCCTGGCATTGACGTCGGCCCCCCGGGCGAGCAACGCCTGCACCACCTCGCCGTAGCCGTTCAGTGAGGCGATGATCAGCGCGGTACCACCGTCGCCGTACAACCTGGCACTTATGTCGGCCCCTTTGGCGAGCAAAATCTGCACCACCTCGGCGCGGCCATCCTCGGAGCCCATGATCAGCGCCGTGGCGCCGTCGTTCGCTTTGGCGTTGATGTCGGCGCCCTTAGCCAATAAAGCCCGTACCACCTCAGCGTGGCCGTTCTCGGCGGCGATGATCAGCGCGGTGGCGCCGTTGTTCGCCTTGACACTGACATCCGCTCCCCTTGCGAGCAACGCCTGCACCACCTCGCCGTGACCGGCCTCGGATGCCATCGTCAGCGCGGTGGCGCCGTCGCTCCGCCTCGCATTGACGTCCGCCCCCCTGGCGAGCAATGCCTGTACTACCTCGCCGTGACCGTTCAGAGAGGCGACGATCAGCGCGGTGGTGCCATCGTCGCTCCGCCTCGCATTCACGTCGGCTCCCCTGGCGAGCAATGCCTGCACCACGTCAGCGTTGTTGTGCCGGGAGGCTATCATCAGCGCTGTGGCACCGTTGATCAGCCTGGCGTTGGCGTCGGCCCCCCTGGCAAGCAAAGCCTGAACGCCGGCCAAATCGCTGTTTTCAGCCGCGTTCATGAGATCGTTCAATTGCGCATTGGCCCGTGTGCCCGCCATGGCCCAGGCCAACACCAGCAGAAGGGACGAAAGACGAATGCGTCTCATTTGGTTTTTCCTCCCCGAAGAACACCAGCAGAGCAACAGACCAACAGACGAACAGACCAACAGACGAACAGACGAACAGACCAACAGACGAACAGACCAACAGACGAACAGATAGGGATGATACTACAGCCGTGACTCGAAGAAATCCGCTTTGTCGCTGCGCAGCGTGCGATTGCTGCCGCTGTTCCTGCTGCAACGCGCCCGGTGCGGGCGCTGCGTTTGCGCCCCGGCAAACCGGGCGCGCGCGCCTTTCGGCACGGACCGAAGCAGTGGCCTGAAGCGGATCAGGAACGCTTTCCGCCCCCAACCTGGCGCATTCAGGCCCTGCGGCGCGTTTCCCGCGCCGGTCAACCCCTTCGCCCGCCACGCCCGGTCACGCCATTTGCCGTGGTACAAAAGGGTGGAGCGGCCAGTCGCCAACCGCCCGATTGGCAGAGGCGCACGGGCCGGAATCTTCCGGGCATAGTCGTCTCGGTTTCCGTTTCGATCGCCGGCCCGGGTTGCCCGCTTCCGGGGTTCACCGCTCCGCTTCGCATTCACCACATCTCATTAAAAAGCAGGAAAAACACATGTTTGGACGTGGTACCTGGGCCATCTTCGGCCTCGGCCAGGAATCGCTGGAAACCTTTCGCACCAACCTCGAAGACCGCGCCCTCATGCTCGGCGAATCGCAACTGGCCGCCGATGCCCACACCCGGCATTCCTGCGTCGATACGATCGGCATCAACCCTTTCAGCGGCCCTCGTCTCGACGAAGAACATCCCGTCGGCCCCGACCACGAGCCCGAACTCGCCGCCTACGCCAAAGCCGAGCCCGGCGAGCGCCCCGCCATCGTCCTTTCGCCCGAAATCCTCGACTGCCAGGGCTACGGCGCCACCGAGGCGCACTTCCGCCTCCACCCCTCCATGCCCTGGTACGGCCTCTGGGCCGTCTCCAATGAATGGAAGGATGTCAGCGACGTCTCCTCCATCCGCGAACAGCGCTCCTATCGCCTGATGGAGCGCCCCTACAAATTTCTTCCCGCCACCGACAAGAAGACCATCGACCAGGACACCGCCGGCATCACCGCCGCCGTCCGCAAACAGATCCCCGTCCTCCTCGACTTCAACGACGGCCGCCTCTACATCGAGAACTCGGGCAAACAACTGCTCTACCAGATCACCGTCCGCCTCCGGCTCCTCGGCCTCGACATCTTCCCCGTCGCGTGGACTTATCCCGGCCGTCCCCACTGGCCCTCCGACATCCTCAATCGTCTGTACGAAAACACTCCCTACCAGCGTGAATTCCAGAAGCGCGCCGAAGACGCCGCCCGCTTCCGGCCCGGTGAAATCGAAAAGCTGGAAGACCGCCAGCTGGAATCCATCGTCGCCAACTTCTTTTCCATGACCGAGCTTCCCAACGGATTCTGGGCCGGTCTTTCCGGCCCGGCGCAGATCCGTATGCACCACGCCAGCCCGCCCATCGCGGTAAAGCCGCCCACCAGCGCCACCACTCTGCTCAACATGACCAGTGACGCCAAAGTTCTCTCCGGCGCGCTCACCGTCCAGGAGATCGTCTCGGCGACCAGCAGGAAAGGCGGCGAATATACCTTTCGCAAAGATCTCTTCTGCATCGCCGTAAACGACCGCATGAACATCACCGAAATCGGCGCCGCCATGTTACGCGGCTTCGGCCTCTCGTCTTTCCGCAAAGACATCCTGCGCGAAATCCGCTACACCAAACAGGTCCCTTCCATCGATCAGTTCTGGAGTAACTGGCTGCACGAAATGAGCAACGCCGTCCGCACCCTCGAAGCCACCTTCCGCGACGTCCTCGACATTGACGGAGACCAGGAAGCCGGCATCCTGCCGATGAAACTACCCAACCAGGACGCGCAGGCGGAGCAGCAGGCCGAACAGCCCGAAGCCCTCGGCGTCTGATCGCGACCGCCTCGCACCCGCGCAACGAACATTTTCGCGCGCCCGCCGCGTCGCCAACTCGCCGCGGCCGCTTGCGTGCACCGCTCGCGCTCGTGCGTTCACCGGTCGCGCTCGTGCGTTCGCCGGTCGCGCTCGTGCGTTCACCGGTCGCGCTCGTGCGTTCACCGGTCGCGCTCTTGTGTTAAGACCGGCCCGTGGATTGTTTTTTTGTAATATTTTTTCGGACCCGCGGGAAAATCCCCTCCCCCCGTCTTCCTTGCGCGGCATCTCACACAAAATTCAGCGATTTCCCCCTTCGCGCCGCGCCCGGCTGCCGGAATTTCGCGGCCGCAACTTTACACAAACATCACAATCGCCTTCACACCCCCCCCCTTGCTCCCGGCGATTCGCAGCGATATACTCCCACCCAGTCGTTTTTCAGTCACTCAATTTTCGAGGTGGGGAGTTTCATGCGCACAATCGGACGTTTGCTGTTGTTCCTTGCCGCTGCCACAGCGGTCTTTGCACAAACAGACAGAGGCACCATCACAGGACAGGTCACCGATACTTCCGGTGCCATCATTCCCAACGTTCCCATGGAACTGAAGAGTGTGGAAACCGGCGTAACTTATCCCGGCGTTAGTTCCGCCACCGGCAACTACACGTTCTCGCAGTTACCCATCGGCACTTACGATCTCACCGCCACCGCTCCCGGTTTCAAGAAGTTTGTCCGCACCAACCTTCCCGTCCAGGCCTCGCAGGTGCTCGGTATCGACGTTCCTCTCGAAGTCGGCGCCGCCAGCGAATCGGTCACCATCAACGCCGAAGTCAGCCTGCTCAAGTCGGAAAGCAGCGACATCTCCACCAACGTCGAAACCAAAACTCTCGTCGACCTCGGCCTGCTCCAGATCGGCGCGGGCGCCAGTAACCTCGGCGTACGCAATCCCGTGGCGGCCATTCAGCTCAGCCCCGCCACCCTGCAGGATTCCGGCAAGAGCATCGTCCGCGTCAACGGCGCGCCCCAGAACACGCAGGCCATCCGCGTGGAAGGTCAGGATGCCGTCACCAACGTCACCGGCACCCGCGATCAGGCGCAGGTGCAGCCCAGCGTCGACGCCCTCCAGGAAATCACCGTTCAGAACAGCAACTTCTCCGCCGAATACGGCAAAGCCGGCGGCGGACTCTTTAACTACACCGTCAAATCCGGCACCAACCAGTTCCACGGCGTGGCCTACGAGTACATGGCCAACGAGTTCTTCAACGCCTCCCAGCCTTACACCGGAATCACTCCCAAACTGCGGCAAAGCGATTTCGGCTTCAACATCGGCGGACCGGTCTGGATTCCCAAAATCTACAACGGCAAAAACCGCACCTTCTTCTTCTTCAACTACGAAAAGTACTACACCCGCTCCACCACAACCACTTTCCAGACCGTCCCCACCGACGCCTATCGCAACGGCGATTTCTCCGCGGCCATGGGCGCCACGCTCAAAGGTACCGGCGGCGTCACCAAAGATTCCCAGGGACAGCTTGCCGTGGGCGGCATGATCTACGATCCCAACTCCACCGCGATCGGAAAAGACGGCCTGCCCTACCGGACCCCCTACCCCGGCAACAAGATCCCGCAGCAGTTCTGGGACAGCTCCGCCCTCAAGATCCTGAGCATTATTCCGCAGGCCAACGTGCCCGGCGGCGGCCTCATCAATAACTTCACCGCCAACGTTGCCAGCGGCCGCGATACCGTCCTTCCCGGCGTCAAGATCGATCACTCGTTCTCCGAAAAAGCCAAGCTCTCCGTCTACTGGGGCCGGACCCACACCTACACCTCCGGCCTGAACGCCGGCTTCCCGCTGCTCATCGACCCGGCCAAGCCCACCGACGTCAGCGGCATCACCGAACGCGTCAACTTCGATTACACCCTCTCGCCCACCACCCTGCTCCACCTCGGCGCCGGCTACCTGTCCAATAACCGCAGCGTCACCGCCCTCGTTACCAACGTCGACGTCGCCGCGGTCACCGGAATCAAGGGTGCCCCGCGCGGCCCCAATCAGGGCGGCGAATTTCCCATCTTCGGCGCCTTCCTCGGAGCCAACTCCACCGGCGGCATGGTCGCGATGAATTCCAACAGCCCGCAGACCAGCATTCAGGAAAAGCCCACGTTTAACGCCAGCATCACGAAGGTGAGCGGCAACCACACCTTTAAGTTCGGCGGCGAACTCATGACCGAAGGCTTTATCCAGCAGAACTTCCAGTCCACCGACGGCCAGTTCGCCTTCGCGGCCGATCAGACCGGCAACCCCTGGTTCGCCAACGCGGGCATTACCCTGAGCGGCGGCGCCACCGGCTTCCCCTTCGCCAGCTTCCTCATCGGACGGCCCAGTCAGGTCACCATCGCTGCCCTCTCCGAAACCCGCGGCGGTCGCAAATATGTCGCCGCCTTCGCCCAGGACACCTGGAAGGTCAACCGCAAGCTGACTCTCGATTACGGCGTCCGCTGGGATTACTTCACCTACCCGAAGGAAGAATACGGGCGCACTCCTGATTTCTCGGCAAGCGTGCCCAACGCCGTCGCCGGCGGCCACCTCGGCGGCACCATCTTCGAAGGCAGCGGTCCCGGCCGCTGTAACTGCTCCTTCGCGCACAACTATCCGCTGGCCTTCGGTCCGCGCGTCGGCGTCGCCTACCAGGTCGCTCCCAAGACCGTGATCCGCGCCGGCATCGGCATCTCCTACTCGCTGCCCGATGGCGGCATCCAGCCCGCTGCCGGCGCCACCCAGACCCTCTCGGCCCCCGGCGTTGGCAACCCGGCCATGATCCTCAGCCAGGGCTTCCCCGTGACCCCCACCTGGCCCGTCTTCTCCGCCAGTCTCTTCCCCAATCCTTCAACGTTCTCCGGCACCCCGCCCTTCATCGATTCCAACTACGGTCGCCCCGCCCGCCAGATCCAGTGGAGCTTCGGCGTGCAGCGTGAAATCGTCTCCGGCCTGCTGGTCGAAGTCGCCTACGTCGGCAACCGCGGCAACTGGTGGCAGACGTCCTCCCTCACCGAACTCAACGGACTGCAGCCGTCCGTCCTGAAGAGCCAGTACGGCCTCGATGTCGCCAACCCGGCGGACGTCGCCATCCTCTCGGCTCCCATCGGTTCGGCGGCCGCCAAACAATTCCAGAACAAACTGCCCTTCCCCGGCTTCCCCGCCAGCTTCACCGTGGCGCAGTCGCTCCGGCCCTTCCCGCAGTTCGGCTCCATCACCGGCCCGGCCCCGCTCGGCAAAACCTGGTTCGACTCCATGCAGATGAAGGTCACCAAACGCTTCTCGCACGGGCTGCAGGCCAACTACGCCTTCACCTGGTCCAAGGAACTCCAGCTGGGCACCGAAAGCGAAACCGGCGGCGGCTACATCAATGACGTCTTCAATCGCGACACCAATAAGCAGCTGGCCGGCTTCGACCGTCCCCTCGTCAGCGTCATCTCGCTGACCTACTCCACGCCGAAGCTCCAGATTCAGAAGTACGCCCGTGCCGCCCTTTCCGACTGGACCGTCGGCACCGTCCTGCAGTACGCCAGCGGCTTCCTGATTCCGGTTCCCGCCACCGCCACCTCAAGCCTCTCCTCGGCTCTCGGCGGTCGCGGCACCTACGCCGTGCGCGTGCCCGGGCAGCCCCTCTACCTGCAGGATCTGAACTGCCACTGCTTCGATCCCGCCAACACCCAGGTCCTCAACCCCGCGGCCTGGACCGACCCGGCTCCCGGCACCTTCTCGCCCGGCGCCGCCTACTACAACGACTACCGCTACGCGCGTCACCCGAAGGAATCCATGAGCTTCGGCCGCGTCTTCCGGATTCGCGAAAAAATGACCCTGCAGATCCGGGCCGAGTTCCAGAATCCGTTCAACCGGACGCAGGTCCCCGACCCGATCTCGGGCGGCCCCACGACGGCCAACCAGCCCGCCGACACGCCGTCGACCACCAACTACACCACGGCGATTTCGACCCAGACGCTGGCCAACGGCCTGAAGGTATACAGCTCCGGCTTCGGCGTCATGACCACCCGCCCCGGCACTCCGATCGCCGGCGCGCGCAGTGGCACCATGACGGCCCGTTTCACCTTCTAAAGCGGCTCGGCTTACATCGCGAACGAATAAAGGCTGCGGCGCACTCTGGCCGCAGCCTTTTTCGCGTTCGCCCCCGGTCGCGCCGCCATCCTCCAATCACAATCCCCCGAAATTTATATTCCCCGCGCCATCAACGGTTTCGATCCCGCCCGCCGCCCCATCCCCCTCCGCTGCTGCTATAGCTGGGGCGCATGGCTACTCCAAA
>Ga0214192_1001753_pt1 | contig 11776 bp, 5 predicted proteins | sample TroBogEpilimnion_44_FD_153030 | JGI IMG/M metagenome (GOLD analysis project Ga0214192, IMG submission 153030) | Freshwater microbial communities from Trout Bog Lake, WI - 29JUL2008 epilimnion | ecosystem: Environmental > Aquatic > Freshwater > Lake > Epilimnion/Euphotic zone | place: Trout Bog... | reverse complement strand
AGTTGTCAATCGTCGGGTCAATGTTGGTGAGGCTGGACTGCGTGAAGTACTGGAGCAGCGCAGGCTGACGGAAGTTGCTGTAGCCTCCGAGCCAGTACCAACCGAGCGGCACGAAACGACGCAGGGTGTCGGTGATCGGGCCGGGGATGATCTTCGGCACAGGGCCGTTGCCATCCACGATGGAGTGAACCTTGGCGAGTGCCTGGCGACCCATGAGGTAGGTCGAGTACACCGGGGAGTCCACGCCGGGGGCGCCGGAGACAACCGTGACCGAGGTGGTAGCCGTGGCGTATCCGCCGGACGGAGCGGTGAACGAGGTCACAGCAACCGTCACCGGGCTGGAGGTCGCAACCTGAGCCGTGGAGACCGACACCGTTTGGCTGTTGCCGCTGGCCGAGTCCGTCAACTTGATGAGCGTACCCACCGAGAAGTCGAGCGGGTTGGTTGTCGAGATGCCAGTGGCGACCAGCGAGATGCTCGTGGTTGCGCCAGCCGAGATAGCCGAGTTCAGCGTCAGCGGGATGCTGTTGGAATCCGAAGGCGCACCAAAGACCTGTGCACGAGGGGTCTCAATGAAACGGAACCCGTTGAGCGCACCAACTTCACCGGCCCAGATCTCAGCAGGCTGAGCGTACTGGTGAGGATTGAGGTAGTTGCTGGTCAACTGAAGGTCGTAGGCCACGTCTGGGTGGATCACCGCAGCGTAGTACGAGCCGAACGGAGCAACGCTCTGAGCACGAAGGGTTTTCTGTGCACCGAGGATGTCGTTGTAGGTTGCCGTTGCACCAGTGGACAGGGCAGCAACGTTGGCGATGTTGGTAGCCAGCGAGGTGCTGAGGGTTGCGGCACCGGCGTTCTTGAACTGGGTTCCACCATACGAGAGAGCGTTGCGAGCAACCGAGTCAATGCTGACACCAGCGTTGTAGCCAATGACGTTGGCGACGATGGGGTCAATCTCGACGTACGACTCACCACGGAGGACTGCGTTGGTGGTCACGGCTGAACCGTATTCAGCAAGGCTCACAACGATTTGCGAGTTGCTGAGGGTCTGGGTCGTGATGTCGGTGCTCTGCGAGAGAGGCGTGACAGCCGGGAGGAGGTCGTTCTGAATGGTGAACGTCACCGAGGAACCAGGCATGGACTGGTTGACCGACTTCACATCCGCCAACTGGTCAAAGATCAGCTCGGGGCGGAGGGAGAAGTAGGCCATCCGGTCATACGCCGCCTGGACGTAAGTGACATTGGATACTCCGGTGATGTTTCCGTTAGGGCCAATGGTAGGGGTAGTAGCCATGATGTTGCTCCTTTACGAGAGGGGGTTAGTTGCCGGGGATGAAGCCGAGGGCTCCATCTCCAAAGTCCCGGATGACTGCCATCATCTCGTCCTGCGTCGAAGCGTTGTTGAGAGCCGACATGAACCTGTCGCCGGGGGTCATCCCTGCGCCAACTCCAGTACCGCTTGTTGCTCCCTGCGCTCTTGCGAGTGCTTGCAATTCGGCGGAGTGATCTTCCTCTTGGCGGGTCTGGGTGGCTCCGAAGATCCCATACTCCTCAGCGGCCTTGCGGATCGCTTCGGGGTCTGCATCTCCATCCCACGCCTTCCGAAGGAGAGCGCCTGCGCCCTGCTCTGGAATACCGGCCTTGGTGAAGGCTACTTCTCGCCTCATCGCCTCTAGTTCTGCCTGAGCACTTGCAAGTTCCTTCTCTCGTGCTTTCGCACTCCGTAAGGCTTCTCGGATGTTCGGGTCAAGAACGTCTGGGGACTCAACAGTTTCGTCGTAAGACTCTGACATGGCAATCGCTCCGTTTCCAATACGCACTACGACAGGAGGTGTCGCAGCGGAAGATCACGCACACATACGCCTTTGGGGTTTGTGCAATCCCCCAAGGGATAAGCGGCCATCTCGCCTCTGCCGAGGGACAGCACTCACTCAATTACTAGTGTATCAGCCTGCTATGGCTATTGTGCGAAGCCTGCTCCGACAACGCCTTTGGCAGTCATCACATCTCCGCCGCCACCCTGCATCGGGGTCATCTGCTGCGCCCGAGCGATGTCAAAGGCTTGTTTGGCCCCAGCATCTCCGCCGACTTGTGAGTCGATCAGTTGCTCTTGGGTGAGACCTGCTCCGGCTTGACCGGGGGCAGAACCTTCAAGGCTCTGGTAGCGAGCTGCGGTGTCAATGCCTGAGCGAACTGATGCCTCGGTGAGTCCGGCAGTCTGGGCGTACTGGTAGATGTTCTGAGCCTGCTCAACACCCATGCCTTGGTTGAAGCCTGCTGTTTGGCTCTCAGCCATGAACTTCGCCTCTTGCACCTGCTGGGAGATGAGGTCGGTGGCTTTCTCCGGGTCAAGTGCCCATGCTGCCAAATGTCCAGGGGTAAGACCGAAGTTCTCTTGGAGTGCTTGAAGAACCGTGGGGTTGGCCTGCTGCACCGCTTCGTAGGCGGTGGTCAGACGCTTGGTGAACTCGGTGGGCTTGACCTCATTGGCGATGAGGGTGCCGATCTCTTGGTTAGTCAGGAAGCCCGCTGGCAACCCGGCGCTTCGACCAGCTTCTTGCATGGCTTGGACATAAGAGGTGTAGGTGCTTTCTGCCAATGGGGGCAAGTTGTTCTTCATGCGAGTGATGTTGCCGGGGAACTGCTGGGCGTACTCAGGCTGCTCTCGGAGCCACACATCAATGCCCTTGGTGTTGTCAACTCCTCCGGCGATTGCCGAGACAATGCGAGGCGACATAGCCGTGATGGTCTGTTCGCTGAAGCCCCAGTTCTCCATCTCCAGTTCCACACTGTCCAGCGTGGAGGCTTGGCTGCTGCCCGAGGGGTTAGTCACGCCTGCTGGGGAGACTTGGAAGGTGTTGCTGTTGGGGTCGTAGGCGGTTCCCGCTGGGGGAACAAAATAGTGCTTTGTGCCGCTTGCAGCGTTTGGCGTGGTGTTCCACTGTCCGCCGTTGATCGTTCCGGCGACCATGCCGTAGAGCGTCAGGTTTGAGTTGGCGGCGAGACCCTTGCGATACTCACCGAGAAACTCGTCGTAGTGGCTTTGCAACTGCTGTTGGTTCTTGGCGTTTGCGTAGCCCATGCTGACGAGCAGGGAGTTGAGAGAGTTGCGTTGTGCAGCACTCATCTTGTTTGCAGCAAGGCGACCTTCCTCAAAGTTGAGTTGCTGAGGGCCGTTGTTGAACACGGTGCTGAGGTAGGAGTATGCCTGCGAGTAGGCCGATCCTGCTCGAGCTGCTGCCTGAGCGTTGACATTGCCAAGTGGAATGACGGTTGGGTTTGAGCCGCTTGCCCCACCCCCTGTGGGGAGTTTGATGTCCAATCCACTCATGGTCAGTCCTCTCCTACTACTGGCGGAAGGTTAGAAGGGTGGACACCGCCAGGGTGAGCACCGTTAGAAATGTCTCGCATGAGAACCGCTTTGTGTTCCGGCGTTCCGTCCCACGCGTGAGGGTTCTGTCGAAGTTGGTTGACGGAGTTGCCGACTCGGGCTTGTCCTTCGTCAGTGTCCAAGTAACCACTACCAGCGTGGCTTTTGATGAAACTCACAAAGTCTGCCAAAGGCATAACGGTTGGCTTGCCGGTCTTGGGATCGGTGCCACCAGAGAGAACCTTCTGCCACATGGGGCTGTCCAGTTCTGCCTCGGAGAATGGGCCGAGGTACTTCTTCGCCAACTGCTCGTAGGGGTCAAGGAGTGCCTTGGTGGTCAGACCCATTGCAAGTTGTGGGGCAAGCGTCGGGTAAAGGCCGGAAGCAACTTGGGCGCAGTACTCAGCAAAGCCTTCCTTGTCTTTCCATTCCTCTAGGGCAGCGTCGGACATGGGAAGCATGTAGTCCTTGGCAATGGTCTTGGGAGACTTCTGTTCTTCGGCCTCAAAGACGGAGGTTTCAGCCTCCTCGTGTGCCTTGGTGTCTGTGGGTTCTTCAGCCATGACTTATCCGTTGGGGTAGTAGGGGTAGAGCGGAGCGAGAACATCGGTAATGAAGGGAACCATTGAAGGAACTAACTTCTTCATTTGGTCAACAACTCCACCCTTGCCGTTCCATGCTGCGCCCTTCTGTGATGAGGTGTAGTTCATTTGCGTCATCTCAGCGTCAAGAGCGACATAACTGTCGTAGACATTGCGGAGGTTTTGCATCTGCGGCATCTTGGCGTACTTGGGGTCAGCGATGAGGTTCTTCACTTGATTGAGAGTTTGGGTGCGGAACTGCTTACCCTCTGCTGCTCCATGATACGCCACCCAGTCTGGGTTGAGCACAGAACCGGTGGATTGTATCCATTGCTTACCGCCTTGGGCGTAGGCAGAGTAAGCAGGGTCAGAAACTCCTTGCGACTTGAAGTAGTTCTCATAGGTCGGCAAAACAACTTGATTGAAGAAGTAGTTGCCCACTGAGATGTTGAGCGCAGTCATCATGTCTGCTGGAGTGCGCTTTTCTCGGAACTGTTGCTGGATTTGATACAACTGCGCCAGAGCGTCGTAAGGGTTCTTGCTGCTTTCCAGAGTTGCGATGGGCATCAAGTATCGAGATGCCGAAGGGTAGGCGCTGACGATGCCGGTGTTGGCTTCCATCCAGTGCAGACCATTTTGCGTTGTAGGCCAACTTGTCCCCGGCGCCATGAGGCCTTGGGACTTTGAGGCTGTGGTAGCGATGGTGTAAGGCGCACGATCTGGGTTGAGGGAAAGCAACTTATCCTGCGCCGCCATGGTGTCGCCGTTGAGGAGATAGACAAGGTTCTGGTAGTCCTGAGTGAACTGCTGGTTGGCTTGTCCCATTGAAGTTGAAAGCGGAGACATGAAGCCAACTACTGCTCGAACAACAGCTCGCGTTGCGGTGGCCTTGTTGACTTCGCTGAATAGGTCGCTGAGGTGCTTCTTACCTTCCGGCGTTCCAGGGCTGTAGAACTGCTGGAAGTTCTGAAGCACCAAGTTGTTGATGTAGTTGTCGGACTTGCCCTTAGAGGCTGCACGAACCGTTGCCTCTAGTTGGTCAAATTTCTTCTCAATGATGTAGCGCCAAGTTTCGTCAGATGCCGTGATGTAGGAACTCAGGAACTGAGAATTGATGTTTTGCCCCGGCTTTGACCAAACTGCGCCAAGCACACCGATAGAGGTTTGCAGCATGTGGTCAATGAACGAATTGGGGACAGCATCTTGCACCAGCGAGGTGCTCTCACCCGTTGCTCCGACAATGGTGTCATTTATTTTTTGCAGTTCAAGCGGGGTCAAAACGCCAAACGACGGCAAAATCCACTTCAGCGGCAAGTTGAACACTGGGCCAAATCGAGGGATGAGGGAGTGGACAAGCGACGCTGAGCTGGACAAGGCGTTGGTTGGCTCTACCGTGTCCAGTGGGCTGATCGGCAGGATTGACTGTGCTGAGGAGAGCGACAATGAAATGCCGATGGGGACTGCGACACCGCCATCAAGCATCTTGGTGACGAAGCCCATGATGCTTCCAGAGAACGGCATGGTAATAGTTGGGTAGCCACCAGTGGACTTAGATGCTGCGTAGGAAAAGTTGAGTGTCTGCATGACAAGTTTGGCGTACCGCTCAAATGCGCCTGGATCTTCTACCAGCAGTCTGCCCATGCGTCGCCACGATTGGTTCTGGGCGAAGTAGAACGGTGCAATGACTCGCATCCCATACTCAAATTTCAGTTTGTCGTAAGGGTTGTGGATGTAGCGAACCATCTCCATGGAAGCACGAGCCATAGCCATTGCTTCTGAACGGTCTTGCATGAGGGTTGCTGCTTCATCGTCAACTGCTTCGCCCAATTTGGAAGCCAACTCTCGTTCCGCAATCTTGCGTTGCTTGGCGAACTCCACGATGAAGATGGGTTCACGAGACAGTCGAGACACGATGCGAGAGGTGAACTTGGTGTTCAACCATTCCGAAGCGTGGGTCGGCAACAGTTCGCTGAAGGTAATGTGATTGACTTTGGGGCCGAACACCATTGAGAAGTGTTCCGAGCCAAGGCGCTCACCGTCAGGGCCGGTGTGGTAGGCACGAGCAAACTCCTGCCATGACTTGTCCTTGATGGTGCGAGCCGCCATGTCCTTGAACAGGCGCTCGTCAAAATAGGGCTTGCCGGTTGCGGGCAGGTTCCTGCCTCCCCAGAGGGTGCTCTCCAGACCTTCAATGGCGACAGCGGAGTGCGCGAGGCCGGGGTCATCTGTGGCGTAGGGATACTTCTTCAGGAACTCGGTGTTGGTCGGCACAAAGTTCTTTTGGCGAACCATGATCTCTCGGGTTGACTGCGGAAGCGATTGCATGAACTCGTAGTGCGCCCCAATGCCTTCAACCTTGGCGGACTCCCAAGCTTGCTCAACGCTCTTGCCAGCCTTGATCTCCTCGTCAAAAACCCTGACCATTTCCTGCAAGGCGTAGTGGACAGACTTGTCGGTAGCCTGCGTGTCTGCTTGGAACAGACGCGAGACAATGAAGCCCTGATTGCCCGAGCCGATGCCGGTGAACTCACCACTGGTTGAGAGGCGAGCCTTGTGTCCGACGATCTGCTCCATCTTGGCTTTCATGGCTCGGACACCTTCAGCCGTGTCCTTCTCCGCCGACAGCGCCGTGTCCACGGACATGATGCTGCCCTTGGCAGGAAGGGAGCGGTCGTTGACCATGGCGTGACCGCCCTCAACCATCTGAGGTGCAAGGTGGCCTTGGTTCAAGTAGAGCGACCGGATGGCAGCGTCCATGAACTCCTGCTTGCCGAGTCCCTTCAGGATGCTGGTCTCAACTCCGGCCATGACACCGTGGAGGACTGCGACGAAGTGGCCCATCTCCTCGTTGCTGGAGAACACTCGATGGTTGGGGTCAACAAACTTTCCGCCAAGGACATAGGCGACTCGGGCTGCGATGTCCATGATGGACTTTCGCTCTAAGTCCTTGCCCCAATGCAGGACTGCTCGTTCGTGGCGAGCACCGGCAGCAGCGAAGCGAGCGAGGCTGAGGTTGATCGGCCCTTGGCGCATGGCGTTGAGCATGATTTCGGAAGCCGAGACACGAGTTGCCCAGCCACCAGTGGCGAGTGCCATGGGCTTGAAATAGTTGTCGTTGACGTAGCGGTCAATGAAATCTTTCATTACGCCAGAGCCACCCTTGGTGGTGTCCCACGCGTAGCGGAGGTTCTGGACAAACTTGCCCGAGAGTTCTTTTGAGATGCCGAGATCTGTCCGGTGCTCTCGGAACTCAACAGCAACGTCGGAGGTCAGCGGAGCCTTGCGAGATGAAACAGCATCTATGATTGACTGGTCTACACGATCCGTAATGGCACCGACAGATTGCTTCACTTGGAAGCGTTGATCCATAAATTTGCGGAACGTTATCTCGCTAGCCTGGCTGCCGCTGATGCGATGAATGGCTGCAAAAATGGCGGCCATAATCTTGTGCGCCAAGTCCATGAAAGGGCTGCGCTTCTGGTCGTAGCCAGCCCAACGGTCATACATACCCTCAGCAAACCACTCGTCAACATTGGTCAAGCGGTAGTTGTCAAATGCTCGGATGTAAGGGATCTTGTACCAGTTCACTTTGTCCACTGGGATGTGAGCATTTCTGCCAAACTCGCCTGCGGCGTGATCTTCAACCAACTTCTGAAGATCGCGCATCTCTCGGTCTGACTCAAAACCTCTCTTGGTAGCCGCCATAGTTTCGGCGTATGTTGCTTTGAGGTAGCCGTTCTTCTTGGCCCATTCCACCATGCGCTGCAAGTTGCCTTGACGGATGAAGTCAATCCGAGCGTTGTCCAGTTCACGGTAAAACCCGTTGAGTTCCTCACGAGGGACATACTGCGACAGCATGTGAAAGGACTCGTGGATGAAGGTGCGGTTGATACCTTCTGGGCTTTCTACGCCCTGCTTGAAAAGCGTAAAGAGGTTGTTGACGAAATCGTACTGTCCAGCAGATCCGCTTTCTGTTTTTGCCAAGATGCTCAGTCGAGTGCCAGCAAAGAGTTCTGGGCCAATGGCATCAAAGAAGCGAGCCGCCTCAAACACATCGTCAATGCCAATGTTTTTGTTCCTGCGATGCGCCTGCTCCAAGCGAGTGAGCAACTGGCTAACGCCGGTGAAGGTGGGGTGTTCACGGTTGTACTTGTTTTTAGCGACACGGCGATCAAGTTCGTCGGCCTTGCCCTCAATGACTTTCCGTTCGGCTGCTGCTCTTTTCGCCTCTGCGTCTGCGATGGCCTGATCGTGCTCGGTGATGGCCTTCGCCCACTCGCGCATCATGGCAGGGGTGGAGTGACCGACCGTTGGCGGCACGACCATGCCACTAGCAACGCTGTTGACAAAATCCTCGTACTCGGGTTCACTGAGCAACTTCTTCAGTGAGACATCAAGTTGCTTCACGCTGCTGGAGTTCTTCAACGCTCGCACAAGGCCGTGAGTGGAGCGTTGAAACTCGTTGTAGTTCGGAAAGTGGATACGCCCGACTTGACTTTCGTAGACTGCTGCGCTGGCTTCTTTTACGCCATCGGTGGCGTGGCTGAGGTTCATTCCATCTCGGCCATAGGCGTAGGCGTGTTCCTTGGTGCTGATGCCACCGAAGCCAGTGACGAGGTTTGCTGCCCTATCAACTGCTTCGTTGACCTGAGCGTCAAAGTGTGCGAGGAACGAGTCCAATACCACTGGATCAAATTCCGCCGCCAACTTGTCGCCCACCAAGGTTGCAACCATCTGAAGCTGCAAGTGTCCCTTCACAACGGTCTTGTAGGTGTTCATCCATTCGCCGGGGTCTTTGGTGGAGGCGAGGTGGTTGATGGCTTCGTCAACAACGCTGCGAGGGATGCCGATTTGCTCTAGGCCGTGAGCGAGGGCAGGCAGGGCACCAGAGTCTCCGAGGGTGAAGTCTCGGTTGCGAACTCCCCAGTCCTGAACTTTGCCGGAGAAGTCCAGGAACATCGGCATAAAGGTGAAGCGGCCCTTGCTGCCGACCTCCATCTGGCGCAAGCGCAAGAGCATGGAGGAAGTCATGGGCAACTTGCCGGTGGTGAATACCTCGTCTACCGCCGACAGGTTCTTGAATACGTCCATGACGTTGCGGAGCGTTTCTTCTGGCGTGTCTGCCTTAGCAGCGTGGAGAAGGGGAGCGATGGGAGCAAGGCGCTTGTCAATGCGGTTGATGGCGGCAACGTTGTCAACATTAGCGACAATGGCATTTAGAGCCCGTCGAACTCCGGCGTACTGTTCGTAGGCTTGGTCAACATTGGCAAAGGCGGTTCCCGACCAAACATGGTTTAGGGTCTTGTCAATGAAGGGCAGGTGCAGATTGAAGGTCAGGCCCTCAACGCTCCTAATGTCTTTGCGAAACGAGCCGGCTACTGCATAGGGGTCTTGTGCGCCAACTGAGATGAGGAAGTCAACTGCTCCTGAAGCGAAGTTGTGGCGACCCAGCAAGGCTTGTCCGAGGGTCGGGGCTTCGTTGGGGTGATCCTTTGCCCACTTGGTAGCGTCAGCGGTCTCCGCCCACTCCTTGCGGTACATGGTCTGACCGCCGATGTCCGCACCGATTTGCCAGCCAGCGATGGAGTACTTGTTGATGACCTTGCCGGTCACATCGGTAACTGGTCGAACCACGTCCACAAATGGTCGCAGAAGGGTTTCAACACTTGCCTTAGCACGCAAGAAGGTCTGGTATGCCTCGGTCTTAGACAACGACTCAAACGGCATCTTCACAAGGTCTTTGAGGGCGTTAGCGGAGTCTCGCAGCTCTTGGACAGCCTTGGTGAAGCGAGACATATCTAACGCTGCGCCTGCTGCGTCTGCGGCGGCAAGGCTGCTGTCAAGCCCTGCGCCGGTTGCAGCAAGTTCTCCTGGGGCAAGTTCTTCTGTGCCGGGGATCGCAGTCAAAGCAGCGCCAACCGCCATGCCAACGCCTGCGCCAAGGACGCTTGGCATCAAAGCCTCTAGAGCAGCGGCTTCGCCTCGGGTGTTCTTGATGGTTTCATAGGTGCGGTAGAAGTGCTGGGTCGAGTTGAACAGACCAGTCACCATGTCAAGGGCGGTGGTGGCAACACCGAGAACAGGTGTGGTTGCGGCTAATGGCGTTCCGCCGCCTTCCTTGCTGATTTTGTTTTGCTCGCTGTGCAGGAGGTGGTCAAGCCACATTAGCGGGTGAGCGTTCATCAGGCCGAGGATGCCGCCAACAGCGGAGATGACAGCGTTCTCTACTGCGAGACCGCCAGGGATTGCGGCGATGCCCGACTGAACAGCATGGCCGAGTTCCTGCAACAGACCGGGGTGCGGCTCCGTCTTGATGAGGAAGTCCACATAGTCGCCGTAGTTCTTCATGCTTTCCAGCGACATTGTGTACAGGCTTTGTGCCTTCAAGATACCGGCGACCTCGTGCTCGGGCACGACAAACCCTCGGTAGGTTTTTTGGGCTTCCAAGATCATGTTGACGCGTTCAGCCGGAATGTTGTTCTGCAACAACAGTTCTCGTGTGAGGTTCTGACCACTCATCAAAGCGCCAAGCACTCGGGGGTTGGCGGCAAGGGCTGGGAACTTGTCAAATACTGCGCCGATTGCGCCGTAGGTCTTGACGTTCTTGGAAGTAATCGTGGTTCCCTGCATCATGGCTGAGAGGATGCCGGGGTAGTGCTTCAATTCTGGGGACTTCTGGAGGACTGTCCCGATGGCGTAGGACTGCTTGTAGTCGTGGTATTCCTTGTTCAGGTGGGCGATCTGTGCCTTTGCCGCTTCCTGCTCGTCAGTCGTAAGCCAGACATTTCCTCGCTTCAACAGAACTAAAGCCTTGCCCGGCTCAACATACTCGCTGGTGTAGTAGCCGCCTTGGTACTTGCCATCTTTCCAAGATGGGGCAACGTAGGTTTGCTGAACTCGGTCAGGAGAGCCGGGGAGTGCCTGCCATTTGTCCTCTCGGTATGCAGCGAGTTGGTCAGTAGTGAGTGTGATTTGACCTTTGTTGACCGCATCTTGGACACCTTGGGGCGTGAGAAGGTTGTGCTCGTATTGCGCCTGAACTTGGCCTTGTGCGCCTTGCGCTCCGGTGGGCTGACGAGTGACACCTTGCGGGCCTTGTGCGCCCTGCTGGGGCTTGGGAGCCGGAGCGACTGGTGCTCCTTGAACGCCTTGTGCTCCCTGCGGGCCTTGGGTGGGGACAGGCTTGGCTTTGATCGGCTCAGGGCCGGGAGTCATCCACTCCATTACAGCCCGGCTTGGTGAATGAGGTCAGCCACTTGGCTCAGTTGGGGTGAACCGTAAGGGCCTTGGGCGAGTGAGGTCAAGGTGTGCGACAGTGAACCGCCGAATGGCCCCATCGCTTCGGGGCCTGCACCGGGGCCGACTGAAAGGCCGTGAGTCATGGGCAAGTGAGGTTCCTCGGTTGGGTGGAGATACTTCAACTGCGAAAGGTCTGGTGCCTCAACTGGGACAAGTGGCTTGCCTTGTGGAGCTTGTGGTGCTTGCGCCGCCATCTGCGCCGTGGTGCGGTCGCCGGAAGCCATGGGAACAATCTGCATTGCCTGTGCCTGCCCAGCTTGCTTTCCGTAGTCCTGTCCAGGGACAGTGACCTTGGGGACGTTCAGGTCAGTACGGTTCGGCTTGGCCTTACGCGGCACTTGCGCCTCCGCCTAGTGCGCCGAGCAGGGACTTCAAGTCCATGGCTCCTTGGGGAGGTGGGGCGATAGAAGGTTGGGGTTCTGCTTGCTGGTCAGACGGTGTAGCAGGGGGAGTCTGGTTGATACCCGCCATCTGCGAGGGGTCTGCCATGCCTTGCGGAGCGCCCATTCCGGGCTGTTGAGCAGAC
>Ga0214192_1001752_pt1 | contig 11777 bp, 10 predicted proteins | sample TroBogEpilimnion_44_FD_153030 | JGI IMG/M metagenome (GOLD analysis project Ga0214192, IMG submission 153030) | Freshwater microbial communities from Trout Bog Lake, WI - 29JUL2008 epilimnion | ecosystem: Environmental > Aquatic > Freshwater > Lake > Epilimnion/Euphotic zone | place: Trout Bog... | reverse complement strand
CAGTCAGCCATGCGAATATCAGCAATAACAATAGCCCATATTATTCCCAACACCAGCATCATCAATCGCCAATAATGCCGCCATCCCAAACAAACAGCGACAATCAACAAAGCAGACAGACCGGCAACATCAGGTAATACCGAAAATTGCTGCACCAACAAAATACCCGCTAAAAATGCCAGTGCAGAAATTATCATTACAATTCTTGACTTATTTAATGTAACAAAAAACTGTTAAACTGAAATAACAAAGTTTTTATTTGAAGATAAAACAATGCCTAAATTAATGTTTAAAAAGTTCATGCCCGATCACGACAGGATAAAAAATCACAAAAATCTGCAATTTTTAGGTGAAAAATTGCACGATCCAAACTACTGGCATTTAAACAGACGGTCTATTTCTATCGCCTTCGCTGTGGGTTTGTTGGTTGCTTGGATACCTGTGCCCGGGCAAATGATCATCGCCGCTATTGGAGCGATTTGTCTGCGGGCAAATTTACCCGTTGCCATTGCTCTGGTATGGGTATCAAACCCCTTAACGATTGCCCCTTTATTTTATTCAGCATATCGAATGGGGCTTTGGCTTATGCATCGCCCCTTACCCGATAATAACTTTGAATTTTCTTTAGAATGGGTCAAATCAGGTTTAGGAAACAGCTGGGAACCCTTTTTATTGGGCTGCTTGATACTGGGTATTACCTGTTCAATGGTCGGCTATCTAGGTATAAATTTCTTTTGGCGGCGACGCATCGCTAATAAATGGCATACAAGAAAACAACAACGCCTATTAAAAAATAGTTAGTTCGTTTATTACGCGACTAATTATTACGCGACTAACAAACCATCTTCCATCAGCAATACCTTGCCAATTCGGTTAGCCAATTCATGATCATGAGTCACTACCAAAAAACTCACTTTTAGTTCATGATTTAGCTCTAACATTAATTGATAAACCTGTTCAGCGGTTTTACTATCAAGATTGCCTGTCGGCTCATCAGCCAGTATAACTGCCGGTTTATTAATTAAAGCCCTTGCTATTGTTGCTCTTTGCCGTTCGCCACCGGATAATTCACCCGGCTTATGCTCAACACGATTAGATAAACCAACTCGTTTTAATATTTCCTGCGCACGAAATTTAGCCTCTTTAACTGATTTATTGGCAATCAATAAAGGCATAGCTGCATTTTCCAATACAGTAAATTCATCCAGCAAATGATGTGACTGATAAATAAAGCCCAATGACTGATTTCTCAGTTTTGCCAACTTATTAGCGCCGACTTTATTAAGATTAATTCCATCCAGAATAACCTCACCACTTGTTGGCGTATCAAGACCACCCAATAGATGCAATAAAGTACTTTTACCAGAACCCGATGCCCCCATAATGGCGACACATTCACCAATAGCTAACTCAAGATCAATACCTTTAAGAACCTCAACATTAAGATCACCCTGAACATAACGCTTGGTTAATTGCCGGCATTGTAAAATAGGGCGATTACTCATATCTAAGCACCTCAGCAGGATTGATTTTGGCAGCTTGCCAAGCAGGATAAATCGTTGCTAATAACGACAATAAAAAAGCCATGCCCGCAATAACATAAACATCTGTCCAAATCAGTTCGGAAGGTAACTCACTAATATAATAAATTTGTGCAGATAAGAATTTGATATTAAACAATTGCTCAATACCTTTAACAAGAGCAGAGACATTAAATGCCAATATTACCCCGCCTAAAGTCCCTAACAAGGTACCAAAAATACCGATGACAGTACCCAGTACCATAAAAATCCCCATCACTGATTGAGATGTAAGTCCTTGTGTTTTAAGAATGGCAATGTCACTACGCTTATCGGTAACCACCATAATTAAGGTAGAAACAATATTAAAGGCAGCAACCGCAACCATCATTAACAATATTAGAGACATCACTCTTTTTTCCATTTTAATCGCTTGGAAAAAATTATCATGCGCCATTGTCCAATCACTCACTCGAAAATCATCCCGAAAAACAGTGGCGAGAACCTGCGTAATTTGCGGTGCCTGAAGTAAATCATCCAGCTTGATTCTCAGTGCCGAAACCGTGTTTTCTAAACGGAATAATTTAGCGGCATCGTCTACATGAATAAATGCCATATTTCGGTCATATTCATACATACCCACCTGAAAAATACCGACCACTGTAAAACGACGCATTCTCGGCACAACACCCGCTGGCGTAGAATTAACCTGAGGACTGATGATAGTGATTTTATCACCCATACCAACCCCCAAATAATTAGCTAATTCAGCACCCAAAACAATACTGTATTGACCCGCTAACAAATCAGATAACTTGCCAATCAGCATTTTTTCAGCAACTTCAGAGACTTTTGCTTCCTCAGCAGGCAGGATGCCACTTAACATCGTACCACTGACTCGACGATCCGCATTAATCATGACCTGCCCGTCAATGAAAGGAGCCGAAGCCACAACATGCTCAACATGAGCCAATTTCTGTTGCAATTCTTGCCAGTTATCCAATTGACCGTATCGACCCGTTATGGTTGCATGAGCGGTCATACTGAGCATACGGCTACTGATTTCTTTAACAAAACCATTCATCACTGACAATACAGTAATCAAAGCGGTCACACTAAGAGCAATACCTAAAACAGAGGCAAGAGTAACAAAAGAAATAAATTGTGTGCGACGTTTAGCCCGCGTATAGCGCAGACCAATATAAAATATCAGTGGTTTAAACATGAACAAATAGGTTTGATAAATTAAAATTCAAGGTTTTTTGCAATTTGGACAAAACCCATAGAGATAAAGTGCATGATCGGTCAATTCATAACCCAACTTTTCAGCAATTTGATTTTGGCGAACTTCAATAATTTCATCAGTAAATTCATCAACTCTACCACACTTAATACACATTATGTGGTCATGATGATCTCCGGTTGCTAATTCAAAAACCGAATTTCCACCTTCAAAATGATGGCGAGTGACTAATCCAGCCGCTTCAAATTGGGTGAGTACCCGATAAACCGTTGCCAAACCAATATCTTCATCTTCACTCAATAAGATTTTATATACTTTTTCAGCGGTTAAATGGCGCTCATCAATCTGTTTCTCTAAAATATGCAGAATTTTTAATCGGGGTAAAGTAACTTTTAGACCCGCATTTTTTAAGTCATGTGTTTCCAATGTTAAACTCCGAACAACTGAGGATATTGGGTGGCCCTCAAACTGCGTTCATTGTAGCCTGTTTATGCGCACAGAACATGACAGTTTTATAGGATAATCTTTTAACATCCTGTATCATTTTGCCTTTTAGCCAATTTTAGTTGCAAATGAGTAAGTCGCATTTATCTTTAACCCTTTTCGCCAGCCTTGCCTTGAGTGCCTGCACGACTATTCTTGACAATTTCCCCGGAATTTACACACTGGAGATTCAACAAGGCAACATCATTGAACAAGCCATGGTTGATCAACTCAGACCCGGAATGAGTAAGCGCCAAGTGCTTTATATTATGGGTTCGCCAATGCTAACCGACTATTTCCATCAAAAACGTTGGGATTATGTTTATTATGATAAACAGAGTGGAGAAGATAAACAGCAAAAACATATTTCCTTATTTTTTAATAACGATCAAGTTGTCGCAGTACAGGGTGATTTTAAACCCAATACCGATGCTGTCGTAAAAAAACCAAAAGAAACCACCATCGTGTTGCCAAAAAGGGATCTTGATAGAACCTTATGGGAAAAAATATCAGGCTTATTTTATTAAAAAATAAATAATATTACAGAGGTAAGCTAACTATTTTATCGTGATTAAATCTTTGTAAAAACAAAACAAAATCATCAGCTATCATAGGTCTAGCATAGATATACCCTTGTACTAAATGACAACCCTCAGCTTGTAAAAAATCAACTTGTTCAATAGTTTCTACCCCTTCGGCGACAACTGAAAGACCTAAACCCTTTGCCATAGTGATTATCGCTCGTATTATTGAGGCATCACAGGCATCTTCAACACAGTCTCGGATAAAAGACTGATCAATTTTAAGTGTATCCAAAGGAAAGTGTTTTAAATAATGAAGGTTTGAATAACCGGTACCGAAATCATCGACAGCAAATAACACACCCGCTTCTTTCAGTCGTACAAAAGTATCTCGAACAGCCTGACTTGATTGCAATAAACAGCTTTCAGTTAATTCTAGCTCCAAAATGCTTGGTATATCCGGTATATACTGAGCAATAATGCTTAAAGTACGGTCTGCAAAACTAGGATGCCAGAATTGTGATACCGCAACATTCACACTGATATGGAAGTCATCATCAACAATGCCTTTACTTCGCCAATTTAATAAAGTAACTAGAGCCGCTTCCATAATCCATTCACCAATAGGTAAAATAAGACCGACCTCTTCTGCCAGCGGAATAAATTCAGAGGGAGACACCCACTCATCACCAAAATGCCAACGTAACAAAACTTCTACACCAACCACTCGGTGTGTCAAACAATCAATTTTAGGTTGGAAAAAAGGAATTAATTGCCGTTTTTCTAACGCTCGCTTTAAATTAGTTTCGAGTATAAGACGCCGTACATTCTGCTTCTGCATCCATGGCTCATAATAGTAAAAAGTATTGCGACCGTTTCTTTTTGCTTCATACATTGCAGAATCAGCAAAGCGAATTAAGGTTTCATCATCATCGGTATCATAAGGCGATAAGGCAATTCCGATACTAAAACTGGTATTAATATTATGCCCACCAATAACAAACGGTTGACTTAATACTTGACTGATACGTTTAGCAACATTACCCGCATAGCGTTTTGCTTGCTCTTTTTCAGAACTCAATTCATTAAGAATCATGATAAATTCATCACCGCCCATACGGGCAACCAAATCACAATCTCTAGCATTTTGGCGCAAACACTGAGCAATTTTCTGCAATAACTGATCGCCAAACGAATGCCCTAAGGTGTCATTAACATATTTGAACCGATCCAAATCTAAAAACAGCAAAGCAACCGAACTACGTCGTCTCGTGGATCGATTCAACATCTGGTGCAGCTGATTTTTTAATTGCGAACGGTTAGCTAATCCGGTTAACTCATCAAAATACGCTTGACGTTCTAGCATACGTTGATAATGATCAACTTCGGCACGATAATCAATCAACCAGTTAATCATCAAATTAAACGATCGCGTCAACTCCTGTAATTCTGGGGCTCCGCCTTCAAGTCGTAACTCCTTAATATTTCCTTCGATAACATCGTGAGCCGCCAAAACAACTTTTTTCAAAGGTGAAGTAATGTGTGCCGTCATCGCAACAGAAATACTGATACCAATAATTAAAATCATCAGTAAAACAATTAACCCTAACCGTAGCGAATAATGAACAATTTCTTCAAAATAAAGCAAACTGATACCCAGCCTGACTTCACCAATAGCTCGCTCCTTACTGTGCGTATCTAAAAAAAGCGCTTCCTCATCCTGAAAATCGCTGCTTATAATCGGCTGAACAATCTCCATAAAATGAGGCTGATTCGCCTCCATCAACCATTGCCAAAGAGTCAGGGTATTATTTCTATTAGCAACGGGTAAAGTAATATTGTCTTGAGTCTCCATATGTGCCAAAGTTTGACCTTTATCATCAACAATGACGACATAAACTAAATCAGACACTTTTCTTAGACGAACAAACTGACGTTCCAGCAAAGAATTTTGACGTGTATAGACTGCATATTCACTGGTTTCAGCCAATAAAGTAGCTAATACCTGCCCTTGTTCATAACGTGCCTGAAACTGATGAGCTAGCTGAACATAAGTAACAATACCAGCAACACTGATTGCGGTAATCAATACCAATAGAACATTAAGCAAATTGAAACGGGTTGCAATCGACAATGATCTAAAAAACTTCATCGTAATACCTCCCCCATTTCAGACATCCATTGATTAGCCACATCCAGCTTCATGTATTCAGCCGTCTTCATATTGAATACCGGTCTAACCTTTCTTGGCTCAATAGGCACTAATGATGATGGAGACAGCCCTTTTTGTAAAATGGCACCCGCTAATTCTCCTAGCTGCTGTCCCAAATCAGCGTAATCCCAATCTAAAGCATAAATAGCACCGGCTTTAACCCATTGCGCGGATAAACCGATTAGCGGAGTACGATTACGAAAGGAATACAGTAATAATTCTTGTACGGTAGCCGAGTTGAAGGCGGCGACACCATTAACTACCCACAACGCATCCAGTTGGTTAGGCAAGCTTTTCAACAACTCAGGAATATCTTCCGGATTAGAGGCAGGAACAGGATCAAGGGTTATATTTTCAGCTTTTGCCATTTTTTGCAAAGCCTGAAATAAAGCAGTGCCATGCTCAGGGTCGTGAATCAACGCAATTCTTCGGGCTTCAGGTAATAATCTTCGCATCCAAAGCCACTGAAGACTGGCAGGAAAATTTAAACCGACACCGGTTGCATTAGTATTTTTTTTTAGCTCATCAATATTAAGCATCAAACCAGCAACAACCGGAATATTATGCTCACGTGACAGTGTTGCACGTGTCGCTGGGGCACCTAAAGTAACGATGAGTTCAGGTCGTTTTGCGACTAACTGATCCCATAGATCACCTAATTCTGCATCGTTATTAACAATATGAACAGCATAATCAACCGCTGTATTTCGGGCACTAAAATTTGCTTTAAATCCTTCTAAAGTCTGCTGGTAAGGAACACTGTTATGGCTTTGCAATACCAAAATATTGGTTGCACTCATAGCAAAACCAGAACTGCACAGTCCGAAAAGTAACACCAGAATCGGACTCATCAAAAAATTAGAAAATATAGCTTTACAGTGTTTAAAAAAAATAATCGATCTTATCCAAAACAAGTAACAACAACGCTCAGTGTTACTTAAGATTAAATAGAAATCAGGAAAAGTTTGAAAATTTTTTTGTTCAAATTTCGAACAACACCTGTTTCTGACAATGGATGATTCATTCAAACTTATCGATTCCGCAACAGTTTTTTTGATAAAAACTCAAAACTCATAGTTTACACGCAAACGAAAATTACGACCATCCTGACTAATGACATCGGCGGATATAGGAGAAGCGACTGGATTGACATAATGAACATCAAAAACATTATACATTCCACCCGTGAGTTCTACTCCTGGCAATAAATGTCGACTGATTAAATTTAAATTGGTAATGATATAAGCACTGGCATGCCCACCGGCAACCGTTGCCCGTTGACTGATATACTGATTTTCTAGACCCGTGAACAATTTATCTTGATAAATAGGCGCAGTGATATTAACTTTGAACATATGCGTGGGTACATTGGCGGGATTACTATTACCGGCTATGGTACTTTGCTGGTAGGTGTAACTCATAAAACCTTCAATGTCCTCATAATGACCTTTCAATAATGATTCAAGACCAGTAACATCAACATTGGCATAATTTTGAAATTGAGAAGGGTCGCTGAGAGTACCTGAACCGGCAAGATGAATCAGATTCGTCAAGTGATTGTAAAATGGACTCACTCGCAAATCGTAATACTTGTTTAAACGCTGCTCCCAAACAAATTCATAAGTCTGCATTTTTTCAGGTTTTAAATGCATATTACCTACCCAAGTGTTACTGCAACAAGTGTACATGGATTCAAAAGCATTGGGGGCACGAAAAGCGGTACCAAATAACAATTTTAAATTGGTTCCGGCTATCGGTTCATAAACTAGACCGAGTCGTGGATTTAAAGTTCCACCCACACTATCATAATGGTCATAACGACCACCCATTTGCAAATGCAGATTGTCTTTTATGGCCCATTCATCTTGCAAAAATGCACCATAGACATTACTGGTAAAATTAGTATTCGCCAAAGAAAGGTAGGGGCTCAAATTCTGATTAGTCATCATTTGCTGATAATTTCGACGGAATTCGCCACCGGCAGTAAAACGATGATTAGTAAAGAAGGTATGACTTAATAAAAACTCACTGCCAAACCATTGCCCCAACCATTGATCATTATTAACAATTCGTAAGGGTGGTGTACTACCATCAAAAAAAGGTAAGCCATCATCAAATTGATACCTATCCCAAAATAACCGACCGGTTAAATCCCACTCATCTTCAAAATGATGTTGATAGTTTAAATCTGCATAGGTGCGCTGGTCGTGATAAAAAGTGCCAGAATCATCAAAAATCAGTCCATTAATTCCCGTCGGCAAATATTTCTTACGTCCCATATAACCACCGCTCAAAGTAAAATCGTTATAAGCAACTTTACCAAAGAAACGTTGTACCTGTTGTCCATCTAAAAAATGCGAGGTGCCACCGGCAGGACCTTGCACGGTCAAATTTTCCTGACCACCATTATGGTAATAACTGGCTGAAAACAGGCTTTCAAAGCCATTGCCATATTTTTTACCATGGCTAATCTGACCTGATTGGGTATCATAACTAGCAACATCAGCGGTGACTCGCGTTCCCTGAATATCTCGACCACGCTGGGTAATTACATTCACTACCGCCAGCAAGGCACTACTACCATATAGCGCAGAACCCGGTCCACGAACCACTTCCACGCGTTCAATATTATTGACATCAAGCAGAAAATCTTGACCTAAACCGGCATAATCCTGCAAATTCTCATTGACACGATGACCATCAATCAATACCAAAATTCGAATATTATAGTCATTCGGTAACGACAAACCACGCACACCCACGTGATCATAAAGGCGATCATAATTGTCCAAAAACCCGGGTAAACTACCCAACATGGCCGAGACAGTACGCCAACCATAACGTTTAATTTGTTCAGAGGTGATTATATCGACAGCAGCCGGTGCTTTGGTAACGGGCTGTTCATGCCTAGAAGCGGTATAAACAGAAGGCAATTCACCGAAAAGAGTTTCTTGTTCATCCTCAGATTGCACTTCTTTACAGTAAGAGAGTGGCGAAACAGCTACCAAAAAAAAAGCCAGTAGTGAAGAAATAAAAACCGATAACATAACTGTAGAATAAAAATTAATTTAGGCTTAGTTTACTTGTATTTCACAAGCATGCAATTCTAAGAGACATAAAATTTTTATAATCTCACCCCAATTGGATTGTTAACGAGTAAAAATCACAAGCTAATTCAGAAGTTTTACATTGCAGCAATACACCACCATTTTCACACCCCACTGCGTCGAGGGTCAAAAGCATCCCGCACTGCATCGGCAAACAAATTTGCTGCCAATACCAAAGAAAACATAAACATAAACGCTGCAGATAAAGACCACCAGACAATCGGCTCTCGTGCCATCTCCAAGCGCGCGCCATTGATCATATTACCCCAACTATAAGTGCTGGGATCAATCCCGATATTAATATAAGACAACACCGCTTCAGCTAGTACCAATGAACTAAAATCAAGCACAACCGATATCAACACAATATGCATCACATTAGGCAAAATATGTCTGATCAAAATACTGGATTGCTTAACTCCAAGAGCTTTGGCTGCCTGAACGTATTCCATCTCTCTTAATTTTAAGGTTTCAGCCCTTAATAAACGACACAATCCCGTCCAATTAGTCACACCCAAAATCAAGCATAAAAAAAGCAAACGCATATCAGCCCGCACCACCGCACTGGTAAAAGCCTGCTCATGATTGGCAATATAAACCTGTACCATCAGTATAGAAGCAGCTATTAATAACACACTGGGTACAGAATTAAGCGTCGTGTAAATGTATTGAATAACATCATCCACCCACCCCTGAAAATACCCCGCCAACACCCCAAAAATAACCGCCATTGGTAACATAATTAGCGTGGTTAGCGTGCCAATTAATAAACCCGTACGAATACTTTTAATTGCTTGATAAAAAACATCTTCACCCACTTTATCAGTACCTAAAATATGATAGTAAGTTGATAAATAACAGGCAGTCGAAGCAACCGTTAGCAACACTAATACAGTAAAAAAAATCAACTTTGTCGAAGCATTAATAGGAACGGGTTTATGTTGCAAACTATAGATTGTCCAAAACAAAAACACGATTAAAGCGGTTATGCCGATACCATAAGTACTACCTATCAATGATTTTTCAACTATATCCGATAGCCATTGCTCGGCAGGATTTTGTAAATGCTTACCACCAAAAGTCAGGCGAGGATAATCCCATTTCGAAGACCCATCGGCTTGCTTAAGCATTTCTCGACTATACTGAGTCGTTGCAAACGGAGCCGAATAAGTTTTCTCTCCCTGAATGCGCAGAGTTGTTGCCCAACTGTCTAAAACACTGATAATTTCTTTATTCTCACTATCAGCCGGTCTAAAATGCAAGGAATCCAGAAAACCAATCAAAATAAAAAAAACCAGCACGACTAATGAAACAATACCGGTTTTATTGTGCATGAGCTTTTGTAATGGTCTTTTAATATGCTCTTTATTACCCAAATAAAATGCCAATCCGATCATAATAAAAATCAGCATGAACACCAATGCATCTGTCCATAAAACTATCATGGTATCCTCTTTATAAAATGATTATTGTCTGTTCGCCAAATCAACATTGAATGTTACTGTCAATAAAATGCAGTGGTAATTATTATAAAAGAAATCTTGTCACTGATTCATTACGCTGGACAAGCCAATATAAACTTTTTATGCTAAACAACGAACTAACCATTCAAATATTCCTGAGACCACATCATGCAAGCTTTTAGTAATATCCGCGCATTTATTATTGATATGGATGGCGTCCTATGGCACGGAGACAAACCCATAGCCGGATTGAATGATTTTTTTGCTACCCTGCGTAAACAACATATCCGTTTTATTCTGGCAACCAATAATGCCAGCTTAACACCAGAACAATATGTCAACAAATTAGCTAACATGGGTGTGACCGTTAATCTTGAAGAAATCCTGACTTCAGGAATCGCTACCGCACTTTATTTAAGTCAGCATGAAAATCCGGCGACCACCAAAGTTTTCGTCATCGGCGAAGACGGCGCTCGGCTACCGTTAATCAACAAAGGTTTTACGCTCACCGAATTGTACGAGCAAACCGCTGATATCGTCATTTGCGGTAAAGATGAAGCATTAACATGGCATAAATTGGCAACAGCAACACTCAATATCCGCGCCGGTGCCCAATTTATAGCCACGAATGCCGACACCACATTACCCACCGAACGTGGCGTTACTCATGGTAATGGTGCTATTTTGGCGGCTTTACAAGTAGCCACTGGCGTCACACCGACTATTATCGGCAAACCAGAACCCATCATGTACCAACAAGCTATGGCATTGCTAGGCACCGATACTGAACAAACCGTTGCTATCGGCGATAGATTGGAAACAGATATACTCGGTGCAGTAAGAACCGGAATACGTAGCCTGATGGTACTCACCGGAATATCAAGTGAAGAAGACTTAAAAACCTCAGATTATCAACCGACTTGGGTCATGCCTGATATTCGCGCCATTACCGAAGCCTTGCAAAATAACGCCGCCAATCTTTAAAAGCCATGAAAAAATTTATTAATCAAATCGATGAACTACTGGATGATAGTTTGAGTGGTTTTGCTCAGGTTCACTCAGATATTATCCTGCTTAACCAACATCCACATTTTATCAAACGCGTGCAACCTACCAAGGCAGGCAAAGTTGCTGTGATATCCGGTGGTGGCTCCGGTCATGAACCCCTACATAGTGGACTTGTCGGTCAAGGCATGTTGGATGCAGCCTGCCCGGGGCAGATATTTAC
>Ga0214192_1001750_pt1 | contig 11785 bp, 13 predicted proteins | sample TroBogEpilimnion_44_FD_153030 | JGI IMG/M metagenome (GOLD analysis project Ga0214192, IMG submission 153030) | Freshwater microbial communities from Trout Bog Lake, WI - 29JUL2008 epilimnion | ecosystem: Environmental > Aquatic > Freshwater > Lake > Epilimnion/Euphotic zone | place: Trout Bog... | reverse complement strand
TGCCATCACCAAAATCAAGCACGCCACTGCTAGTAATATCCGCGCCGCTTTCAACATAATTAGCCATTGCCATCACTGCCAAAGGCTCTTGGTTAAAAATCGTTCTGAGCGAATGAATAGCATAGCAACCGATATCCCACATGGCGCCACCACCCCGAGCAACACTGTCAGCCAGTCGATACAAACGCGCCGGACGCATCATAAATGAATAGCTCGCACGAACTGAACGCACCTCGCCAATAAGACCGGAACGAAGCAGCTCTAAAACGCGTTCATGCTGGGGATGAAAGCGATACATAAAACCTTCCATTACCACCACATTATGTTCATGTGCAGCCGCAGCAATCGCATCAATATCAGCAATCTGTAATGCCATGGGCTTTTCACACAGAACATGCTTGCCGGCGGCAATAGCGCGTAGTGTCCATTCGGCATGTTCATGATTGGCCATTGGTACATACACAGCCTGTACCCGTTCATCCTCCAATAATTCATCCAGACTATCATAAGTATTAACATCCGTTTGTCCGGAGGCATACTGTGCCAGAGTTTGTGTAGCAGCGCCGGCACGTCGACTGGCAATCGCTACCAGTTCAGCGTTTTCCGCCGCAACGATTGCAGGCATCAAACGCTCATTAATACGAGCCGCCCCTAACACACCCCAGCGTAATTTGTTTTGCGTGGTCATGGATTCACCATTAATTATTAAATATTTTTTATGCTTGCATCACTGACATGGATTCAATGACTTCAAAATTTTATACAGACACTCTTTAAAAACACAGCAAACTTAATATTAAATCCATAAGCTTTCGTTGTTTATATAACCACCCTTTGATATGCTGTTTATTCGTTTTAACCCTATGAGGAGTAATATAATGACAACGTCTGATAATAATAATGATAATACAGAAGTAGAAGTTGCAGTAGCAGAGAAGCAATCACTTTATGAAAGAATTGGCGGAGAAGCAGCCGTCGGCGCAGCTGTTGAACTTTTTTATCGCAAAGTACTAGAAGATTACCGAATTAACCGTTTTTTTGGTCAATCTGATATGGAAAAACAAATTGCCAAACAAAAAGCGTTTTTTACCATGGCATTCGGTGGTCCCAATTCTTATACCGGTCAAGATATGCGCACTGCACATGCTCCTCTGGTTAAATTGGGCTTAACCGATTTACATTTCGATGCTGTTATGGAACATTTAGGAGCCACGCTAGTTGAGTTAAACGTACCTGCTGAGTTAATAGCCGAAGTAACGACTATTGCTGAAGGTGCCAGAAACGATGTGCTCGGTCGATAAAATTATTATAAAAAATAGACAACCGTAAAATCGTCTCCGTGCGCTATACAAAGCACGGAGATGTTAACAATGAGCTCGTCATGTTCAAATTAACCGTCAATGACCAAAACTACTCTTGCCAGTCTGGTGAAACCGTACTCGATGCCCTGCTAAGACAACAGGTCAAAATCCCTTATTCATGCAAAAAAGGCAGTTGTCAAAGTTGCCTGATTCGCAGTGCGGATGCCTCTCCGCCATTATCTGCCCAAACTGGGTTAAAAAATACCCAGAAAAAAAGCGGCTATTTTCTTGCCTGCCTATGTCACCCAGAGCAAGATATGACCATTCGCTTACCTGATCATTTGCCCAAGTATTTTCAGGGTGAAGTCATCGCCAAGGAATTACTCAACAGTCATACTTTGCTGTTAACGTTGGCACTCAAAGAAAACTACCAATTTAATGCCGGACAGTTCGTTAATCTGCAACGACCCGATGGCTTAAAACGCTGTTATTCAATTGCCAATATTCCACAGGAGGCGAACACCATTGAATTCAATATTCGCTGTCTACCAGAAGGCTATTTTACCTCTTGGTTGCTTAATGAGTTGAAAGTTGGCGACCAGTTAGCAGTTTCCGAACCGCGTGGGCATTGTTTTTACTTGCCGGAAAATATTGAGCAAGGCTTGTTGTTAGTAGCAACCGGAACCGGTTTAGGACCCTTAACAGGTATCCTACAGGATGCACTAAAAAATGGACATAACGGTCCTATCTACCTGTTTCATGGTGCTCGCAAAATCGAAGATTTATATAAAATTGATGCCATGCAACAATTAGCGGCAACCCAACCCAACTTTCATTACCTACCCTGTTTATCTGCTCAAGAAACCGTTCCTGAAGGTTTTTCAAGTGGACGAGTAAACGACGTTGTTAATGCCACCCTACCTAGCTTAAAAGGCTGGCGGGTATTTTTATGTGGTCATCCAGATATGGTCAATCAAATGAAAATTACTGCGTTTTTGAAAGGTGCATCAATTAATGATATTTATGCCGATGCCTTCTTAAAATCAATATGATTCCTAAAATAGCAACTAACTTATGCTAACAGTCGTTATTATCCCCGTACTCAATGATAATTACAGCTATCTGCTACACGACCCATTAGCCAACCAAACCGCTGTGGTCGATCCTGCTCTCGCCGAGCCGGTGCTTGCTGTTCTCAAGCAACGACAATGGTCACTGGATTTTATCTTCAATACCCATCATCACAGTGACCATATTGGCGGTAATAGCGACCTTAAAGCACAAACCGGCTGCCAGATCATCGCATCAACATTTGATCAATCACGTATTCCCAATGTAGATATCAGCGTTAAAGACAATGACCGCATTACACTGGGCAATCATACCGCTCAGGTATTGGCAACACCCGGACACACTTTAGGACATATCGTTTTCCATTTTGCTGAAGATAAGCTGCTGTTTTGTGGTGACACCTTATTTGCAATGGGTTGTGGACGACTGTTTGAAGGCACTGCCGCCCAGCTTTGCCACTCACTGGAAAAATTGAAAAGTTTGCCGCCTGAAACTCAGGTTTATTGCGCTCATGAATACACACAGGCGAATAGTCGTTTTGCTTGCAGTATAGAACCGAATAATCAAGCCTTGCAACAACGTATTAAGCAAGTTAATCATCTACGGACTCAACAACAACCGACCATGCCCTTTAGCATTGCCGAAGAATTGGCTACTAATCCTTTTTTCAGAACAGACAACAGCGAATTGCAACAAAACATAGGGCTAATCGATCAACCAGCCCTGACTGTTTTCACTCAACTGCGACAACTAAAAGATAGATTTTAATGAAACGATTACTCTCCCTTTAATAAAACCTATCCTACTACTCTGCTGATTTGACCCAACGTGTTTCAACAGATAGTATTCAATTCAATTTTCTACTTTTGCGTAATATTACTATCATGCTGATACTTCATATTGCGCCACTATTTCCATAAGTTGCGTATGTCCAATCCCATCACTTTTCTGACTGGCTCAACTGGTTTTGTCGGTGCTGCTGTAGCTCGCATGTTGATTACTAAAGGACATCAACTTCGTGTACTTTCACGTCCGCATAATAATCGACGTAATTTGCAAGGCTTGGATGTCGAACTAATTGAAGGCGATTTAATCAGACCCGAAACCTACATAGATGCCTTAAAAGGATGTCAATATCTGTTTCATGTCGCAGCCGACTACCGCCTTTGGGTTCCTGATAGCAACGCCATGCACAGTATCAATGTATTTGGAACACGTGCGCTGATGCAAGCAGCATTAGCGGCTGGTATCGAACGCATCGTTTATACCAGCTCTGTTGCGACTATGGGACTAAGTATTAACGGCGAGGCTGCCAATGAAAATACACCCACTAGATTTAACGATATGGTGGGCGTTTACAAACAATCAAAATATCTTGCCGAACAAGAAGTACTGCATCTAATCAAGAAACAACAACTACCGGTTGTTATTGTTAATCCCTCCTCCCCTTTCGGGTCTTGCGACATTAAACCAACGCCCACCGGACGTATTATTGTCGATGCAATCAAAGGTAAGATACCTGCTTATGTTGATACAGGATTAAACATTGTTCATGTTGACGACGTAGCGAACGGACACTGGTTAGCATTTCAACATGGAAAAATTGGTGAACGCTATATTTTAGGCGGCGAAAATCTATCTTTAAGCCAAATTCTGGGTTTAATAGCAGAAATTGACGGCCATCCTTCACCAAAAATCAAACTGTCACGAGAAGCCATTTACCCAATTGCTTTTTGCATGGAAACTTTAGCTCGTTTAACCGGATGTGAACCCAGAGTAACAATTGATGCACTTCGGATGGCAAAACATAAAATGTTCTATTCTTCAGCCAAAGCAGAACTCGAATTAGGTTATACAACCCGTCCAGTGAGTATTGCGATTGCTGATGCTATTTCATGGTTTCGATCAGAAGGTTATTGTCGATAAAATTATTGCAGCAAGGACATACACAATGAAAACCATTATCCATACGATTGCCATCAGTGCTTTTGCGCTACTGGGACTTAACCTGACTAACACCGTTTTAGCACAACCGGCAACTCCAGAACGCCTGCAAGAAATCACCCAGCGTGGCATTCAGGTAATGCCTTTTGACCTTAAACAGACGCAGCACTTGTTTATTAAAACCAGCACAGGCGGAATACAACAAGTGATTGTTAGAGATGCCGCTAATAGCAAACAAATTGACCTAATTAGGCAACATCTATCGAAAATAGCCACAGAATTCAGTCACGGTGATTTTTCTAATCCAGAAAAAATACACGGCAAAGACATGCCTGGTTTGACAGTATTGCGAACAGCCAAACCAGAACAACTTCATGTACAGTACAAAGAACTTGCCAACGGTGCTGAGATAAACTATTCAGCTGAAGATGACAACTTAATCAATGCAATCCATCAATGGTTTAACGCCCAACTTGCCGATCACGGCAGTGATGCAACATCAGGCATGGATCACACTATGATGCATAGCAATCATGCTATGCACAGCGAGTAATCACAATTTTTCGACATCATGGTGAAAAGCTGAATACAGCCATTCAGCAACCTGTTTAACCAAACCGTGTTTGGACGAATTACATAACCCCAGAATTACGGCTTATTCTGGCGCATAAAAAAAATCCTAATTCACTTAAAAAAATGAGATTAAAAGAAAAAGACGTTACGACAGGGTACTTATATTTGACCACAGCCAATCAATACCGTGCTGTACTGGCAATGAAAGGGGAATTTATGATTTATGCGCCCAGTTTAGAAGGGATGAAGCCATCAAGTCAGAATCTATCTATAATGCCCTTCGAGAATCAACCGTTTAAAAAATGTCAAATCATCACTTTTTCCAAAAAAGACTATCAACTATTCGACTTCAATGGTGTTAATGCCATAAAACATCAGCTAAGCGATTTTCAATTGACCGAAATCATTGCGCAATGTAATGCTAAGTCTGCTATTACTACTCTTTTGTCAGAATAAAGTGAAACTGTCTAATCAACTAGTTCGTAGGATGCGGTAAACAACGTGCACCGCATCATTGGCGACTGTTAGAAATACGGAACACACAAAATTTTCATGCTATTCCACCTTTGGAGTAATAAAATGAAACTTAACCAAATCTAATCTGACAGACACCTATAAAAATCGGTAACTATCAGATCAGGTCTGAGCTACTACACCTTAGTGAATATGTACTTCACGCGATTTATAAATATCGCTCCGGCGCAAGGTATAGCTATCAGGCTTGTCACCTTTTATCGCTGAACCATCACTGTTTAACTGAACCAGTGTGCCTTCGTTTTCAATATGGTATTGACGAATAGTTTCTCCCTCTTTTTTGGGAGTTAATACCACTGTTTGCGTTTCATCATTCCAAGTATATTTACCTTTTTCAAAAAACTCTCTAGATGATTCTTTTGCAGGCTGAGTGACTAACAAATAGAGATTATTTTGTTTCAAAGAAAGCGTCGCTTTAATACCATTGCAATCCTTGCAAGGTAAAAAACCATAAAATACGCCATGAAACTGCTGGCTTTTTTCTACCGGCTTAAGATGAGCAGAATGATCCATTTCCTGTTCCATTTTCGTAACTCGCGCTTTCAATAACTTTTCTTGATCGGCAAAATCGGTTTCTGCCATTGCTGACTGATAGGCACCGAGTAACGTACTAAAAATAATCAAACTCACTGTTTTTTTTAATTGTTGTTTTAATGTTTGCATAGTAAAAAGAATCTCATTTTTATCGTCAGGTCAGGTGTTGCTTTAAATGCTAAATAACAACACCAAAAAGTTAGTTTTACCTAGTCAAGGTGACAGCTAGTTACTCCTCATTAGTAACACACACAGAACAAAGGACGAACATGCCTATAAATGTACCAGCAACTCGTCTGATAACAAGTGAAAAACTCTAAAATTCACGAAATCTGGTCATTTTAAAATTAAAAGCTGTAAAAACTTCTATTATCTGAGTCTACCTCAATAAAGCCAAAGCAACTGCTGGCGCACAATCAGCAAGTTCCAGTTCTGCATCGGTCAATGTCGATGGACATAAATCTGTAAAATCAATATACGGTTGTTGCATCGTTGCCGCCAATGATTTTACTAAAAAACGCCCAACACCCGCACCAATAATCGGAGTATCCTTGAGTAATGGACTTTTCGCTAGTAATTGTTGATAAGCCTGCTGAATTTTTTGTAGCTGCTGGCTACGAATATTATCGGCAAACGCCTGCCAGCGAGTCAGTTCCTCAATATTAAAATCGCAGCCAATCATACGCGCTAAACGCCTACCACTGGCAGCAACGGATTTTAAAGCACCATCGGCCGTCGGAGTTTGGTCATGTGCTTCGTTTAGTTCACCGGTAAGACGATAAACATCGGCCATAGTTGCAAAGTATTCTGCCATGATACCGACTATTTTTCCTTGGTCGCTGGCATGTTGAGCAACTGCCATCACCGGTGTTCTGATAATACCGGTGTAAACCAGTTCTTGACTGATTAACCGCTGATAATCGGTATAACCTTGCGCAGCAACATTGCCTTCATGGAGTAATAAAATATCAGTAGTCGTGCTACCAATATCTATAAACACACCATCACTGAGTTTCTGAGCAACATAATAAGCACTGGCAAGCCAGTTACTGGAAGCAATCGTCTGATAATGCTCAGAGGTAATCTCATCAATTGGCACAAGCCCCTGTGTTCCGGCAAAAATATCAATACGCTGACCCATTAATAAAATCTGCATGGTGTCAATAATTTCTGCCACACCTTGCTCGCGACTGCTAAATAAATCTACTAATTCACCGGTCATGGTAATGGCATGACGATAATTATGCTTAGGTAGTCGCTGCATGATAACTTGTACAGCAGATTGCAATTGCTCTAAACCCTGCCATAACGGACAAGGTTGCTGAAAAACGGCAATCATTACTCCTGATGAATTACTCACCGCCGCTTTCACATGGGCGCCGCCGATATCCCAACCTACTGTATAAAAATTATTCATCATTTGCTAATGTGATCGTTATTGGCTGATTAACCGTTGTTTTTAAGTTCGGTTCGCTAGCAATTAATTGCAGCACTTGTTCAGCTATGTTAATACCTAAGGCTTGTTGAATACCCGTAAAAGAAGTTGTTAACCGAGGATTAATTTCCAGTACCCATATTTGCTGGTCAGTAACAATCAGATCAATTCCGACATATCCCCACAGTTCCGGCATTGCCTTAGCAATATTGTCTACTAAACACTGATAACAGCCAGTTTTATCAGTTAAATAATTAACAATAATAGCGGTTAATTGATAACATTGATTCTTGATAACAAATTGCTGGCAGTTGACCGAGACTAACCAAGCACGTCCATTTTTAAACAGGCAAGATAAACTCAATTTTTCTCCAAGCAAATGGGGCTGAATAATATACCGCGCCGAAGAACTGGGTATTTTGTGCCAATCAACCGCTTCAGTAATCAAATAACTGTCCTCTCCCCCCACGCCATCAATGGCTTTTACCATCCATTCGCCATCTTCATAAGTTGTAGCTTCAATATAAGTTGTAGCTTCAATCAATAATTGAGTCGGTACTGTAGTAATAGTGTGCTCAAGCAGTCGCAAATAGGTAAGATATTTATTCCCTGCCAAATGAACTGCCGATGGCGGCGAGGTCAGCAATAATTTACCTGAATCAACAACCACCTGACACCATTGTTGCAACACCCCGTCTGATTCTGGTGCAATCGGCCAAACCGCATCACAATCCGCGACTAATTGAATAAATTGTTGATAACAATCGTCTTCAGCTTGTATTGTATGTATTTTTGCGCGAGCGCATTGAGTGCTGGCAACCAAACGCCAATCCAGCATAACCAAAACATCCAGTCCATTGATGACCGCGCAATTATCCAGTAAAGCTTGTAACATTAACAAACCTTCTCTGGCTAAACTGGCAGGTAAAGCCTGCCTATTAAGCCCACCGCCACTGATGTATTCGAATACTAGCACTTTCATAAGATAATCAATGAAAATTATTCCTGTTATTGACTTGAAAAATAATCGGGTCGTTCACGCCAAACAAGGGCAGCGAGATGAATATCAACCGGTAAATTCATTGCTATCTCCTAATGCGGATATTCACCAAGTACTTGAAGCTTTTTTAAATTTATATGCGTTCGATACTTTTTATATCGCTGATCTCAATGCTATCACTCATCAAGGCGATCATAATGATCTCATTCGCCAACTAATGTCAGAATTTCCAGAGCTGATATTTTGGGTTGATCAAGGCTATCAATCGAATAATCACACTAACAATGCACCAAAAAATTTTTTACCGGTATTAGGTAGCGAATGTTATCAAGACAATACGCTTGACGAACTACAAAATTTTAAGCAGCGTTTTATATTATCTTTAGATTACTCGGCAACGGGTCCACTGGGCAGCAATCGTCTGTTTGCTGACTCCACTTTATGGCCTGAACAGATTATTCTAATGAATCTGGCTTATGTCGGCAGTCATCAAGGCCCTAACATTAACCAATTGCAAACATTTATACAACGGTATCCCAATAAACAATTTATCGCTGCGGGCGGGGTTAGAGATAGCAATGACTTACGGGTATTAACAGATATAGGTGTAAATCATGCTTTAGTTGCCAGCGCCTTACACTCAGGAACTATCAAGCGGGAAGATATTGAAAAATTGCAGGGCAAAAAAATACCCCTTTAAAAGGGGTATTTTTAACAACCGAAGTTGAAACTAACTATTATACGTTGTTAGTAGCAAATGGGTGTTTTGCTTCTTTTTTAGCAGCAACAACTTCAGTAGCTGTTGGAGTGCCAGCAACAGCACGTTCAATAGCTTCTTTAGTTGCTTTATAGTTGAATTCTTCGATTTTCGCATCGTCTTCAGCTTGCCAGTGAATGAATACACCAACAGAGATGAATAAATCGTCAGCTTCGTCAGCTGGGATAGTGCCATCTTCTACAGAATCAGCAACAGCCATAGCAACAGCACGTTGAGCTGGGCCAAACATTTGAACTGCTTGTTTAGAACCTTTGATTGTTACTTTGTTGAACATAACAGTAGCTGGTTTAACCATCAGGTTAGGAGCAACAACTGCTAACAGGCTAGAAAAGCCGTCTTTATTGTTAGTCAAACAGTTTGCAAAGGCAGTTTCAGCTGCTGAACCGCGTGGGCCAATAATCAAGTCGATGTGTGCAATTTCGTTGCCTTCACCTACTAAAGACTCACCAACGCTCAATTTAGTAATTTTTGCCATTTTTGTTTTCCCCTGTGAGAAAAAATTGAAAGTTTTAATCTAACTATCAACACAATATATATGTCGATTTATTTGTCGTTTAAACAAATTCTTGAAAAAAGATAGTCATTATTTATGATTAGTCACTATCCTGTAAAAAAACAGCAAGTAAACTGGCTACTGTCAAATCGGCAGTAGTACCAGGATTAATACCCTTATCTTTAAGATCTTTATCCAAACTTAAAAGTAACGGCATTAATGTTTGCGGATTCTCAGTGTGTTCTAGTATGGTATTGACAGCAACCATCTTCCCAGTAACATCTTGTGAACAGTGCTGACCATATTTTCTTTCGATATGACTATCTGGAAATCGGCTCAGTAAAGCTATGTAAACAGCCACTGCTGACCAATTTTTGAAACTCCACTTATTTATATAATTATAGTAGGTTGGCAGCGCAAAATCAAAGATATCTTGATAGCCCGTCAGGTATTGTAAGGCAATACGATCCCTGTCGCTGGCGATTTCCATGGCTTCCAATAAAGTAACTGTTGCCGGCTCATGCACATCTTGTTGTTTAGCTTCGCCTAATCCGCCAGGCGCTGCTAACGATATTGCCTTAAAAACCCATTCGGCATCAGCAATCGTAGTTGACATTAATACTTGCTGCAAAGCTTGCCTTAAGTTTAATTCGGCATTCACTAATTGCCACGCCTGTAGCAAAGGCGCACATAATAACAATATTCCTAGATTGGTATTACAACCTACTGCCTCTCGGGTTGCTTTAACCGCATAAAATATTTTTTCCCCCAGACTATAATCAGGATGACATAAGGGTTGTGCGCTAACTTCAGCGCTGCGCCTAAAATCATCAACAGTCATGCCATGACCATCAGCATAGATACTTACATTACCGGGTTTAAACGCTTGTAACTCTAATTCACAAGCTTGCTGGTAATAATCAGCGAGCTGTTCGGGTGACTTCATCATGTCTTGATTAGCCTGTTTATCAAATCATCTGCCAGTAAATCGGCAATATTTACATCGCAAACACTTTGCAAACCTTTCCATGCGGGGATACTGTTCACTTCAATAATAGTATATTGACCGTCGCGGTCTTCAATGATATCCACACCGGCATAATCCATTGCCAATACCTGAGTTGCCCTAATTGCTAATTGCGCAAGATGACCATTCAGTTCAATCTGTTCACAACGTGCCCCCTGAGCGACATTATTAAGCCAAGATTTACCACGCCGACGCATTGCGGCCACCGCTTGCCCGTTAATCACAAAAACCCGATGATCTGAAAATCCGCTACCCAGACAATGCACAAATCGTTGCAAATAATAAACGCCTTGGCTACTGGTCAACCACAGTAAATCAGTTGATTTTTCAATCCGCCGAATACCATTGCCTTGTGAACCAAACAGCGGCTTACTAATGAGTAAATGACCATTAGCCAGTTCTTCTTCTGCTATAGCCAATACTTTTTCAAGGTTTGTCGACACCCATGTCTGTGGCGTAGGCAAACCGGCAAGCTGAAGCAAAAAACTGGTCATCCCCTTGTCAACACTACGTTCAATCGCTCTGACATTATTATAAACTGGGATATTCATAGCTTGGAGTGCATGCAAAATATCCAGATATAAGGTCACTTGCTCTAGTGAGCCACCCGGTACACCTCGTACAAAAGCCGCATCAGGTAACTCATCTTCAAATTCAGGAATAACGATGGGTAATTTATTTGGCTGAATTTCTAGCTGGCATTGCGTTAATGAAACAGTAACGCTTTGATAACCTTGATTGGCGAATGCAAGTTGTAATTGCTTACCATGCCAACCAGAGTCATCGGTAAAAATAGCAATAGCCAAAATTAGCCACCAAATGACAAGTTTAATAACTCGTTATCCAGTTTGCCGGCACGGAAACTTTTACCTGAATCAACCGCTGTGACAATAACACTGGCAGGACTAAAGAGCATGGCGTCAATTTTGAAGAAATCATATTGATATTCTTTAAAAACTTTTGCAAATGGTTTACCGTAATCTTTGGAAGTCGAGCTAGGTAGCTGATTCGCTAATTGTTCAGCAGATTCATCACTGCCTTTGACAAACAAATGCACTAAACCAGCAAATAAAATAGCATCATTAGTCGGCCCCA
>Ga0214192_1001748_pt1 | contig 11790 bp, 6 predicted proteins | sample TroBogEpilimnion_44_FD_153030 | JGI IMG/M metagenome (GOLD analysis project Ga0214192, IMG submission 153030) | Freshwater microbial communities from Trout Bog Lake, WI - 29JUL2008 epilimnion | ecosystem: Environmental > Aquatic > Freshwater > Lake > Epilimnion/Euphotic zone | place: Trout Bog... | reverse complement strand
TTCACCAAACGGCAAAGACTGACCACAACCACGCTGGTCAAACAAAATAATATGATAATGCTCTGGATTAAAAAAACGACGATGATCGGGCTTAGTGCCTGAACAGGGTCCACCGTGCAAAAAAATCACAGGTATTCCCGCTGGATTTCCTGATTGTTCAACATAGACTTTGTGCTTGGTACCGGTATCCAAAAAAAAAGTATGGAACGGCTGACATTCAGGATAAAGGCTTTTCATGGTGATACTAAAACTATTTCAAATTTAATTAAGAAGCTCAATTGAACTGCAGGCTATCGGATGACAATTGATTGGTTTGCAAGCAAAAACTTTTCAAATTCTTCAGCAGGAACAGGTCTTGAGTAGAAATAACCCTGAACAAAATCGCATTCAGCCATTGCCAATAAATCACGCTGAACGACAGTTTCCACGCCTTCAGCAATTACTTTTAAACCTAAGCGGTGCGCCATCACGATGATAGCTTCAATAATACCGATTTCTGAACCACCCTGCTCGATATTTCTGGTAAACGACTGATCGATTTTTAGATAATCAATATCAAATTTGTTTAAATAAGCCAGCGAAGAATAACCAGTACCAAAATCATCAATCGCTACTTCAATACCGGCATCACGAAACTGATACAATCGGTCTTTAATGGCTTGATTTGAATCCAACAATAACCCCTCGGTTATCTCAACAACAATTTGTTTCGGTTGCAGGCCTATTTCTTTTAAATAATTTAACCAATCATCTTCTGGTAAATGTTCCTGAAATTGAATAGGTGATTTATTCACACTAATTTGAAATTCTTGGTTGAATTTAGTGGTCAAATGTTTGCAAAAATTAGCAGCTTCTTTAAATATCCAATGACCCATTGGCACAATCATACCGGTATCTTCTGCTAATGAGATAAATTCAGCAGGATTAATAATGCCACGTTGTGGATGGTACCAACGAATCAAGGCTTCTGCTTTAACAATTCTTCCGGTCGCCAGTTCAACTATCGGTTGGTAATATAATTTAAATTGCTGCTCATTAATGGCAATACGCAAATCCGCTGTCAATCTCAATCTTGCCTGAGAATTTTCCTGCATTGACAAAGTAAAATAACTAAAACGGTTACGCCCATTATTTTTAGACACATACATGGCTTGATCAGCATTTTTAATCAAATCTTCAGATTTTTTTGCATCCATAGGATACACACTGATACCAATGCTACCTGAGGTAAATAATAACTCATTACCCAGCAAAAGCGGTTCTCGCAAAGCAACAAGAATTTTTTCGGCTACCCTTTCAATAGGCTCTAAGTCATGTAAATCTGTCAGAATAATAGTAAATTCATCACCACCAAATCTGGACACGGTATCAGCAATTTGTAGACAACTTTCAATGCGCTGCGCTGCTTGCATCAACATGGCATCACCAACTTGATGCCCCAAATTGTCATTAACTTCCTTAAATCGATCCAAATCTATAAATAATACCGCGATTAACGTAGATAATCGCTCCGCTTTAACAATTTCTTGCTCCAATCGCTCCATAAATAATCTACGATTGGGAAGTCCGGTCAGCGCATCATAATTCGCCTGACGCCAAATAGCGGCTTCATTTCGCTTAATATGGGTAATATCCGAGAACAAAGCGACATGACGGTCAATTTTACCGTGTTCGTTGCGAATAATATTAATAGTCATCCGCTTTATATGCTGTTCACCATTTTTTTTGCGATCACAAATTTCACCTTGCCAAAAACCTTTGCTCTGAATTGAGTCCCACATATCAATAAAAAAAGAATGATCATGCATTCCTGAACTTAGTATATTCGGATTCTTTCCTAAAACATCTTCTAAGGTATAGCCAGTAATTTCTGTAAAAGCAGGATTAACAGCGATAATTAAATTATCAGCATCAGTTACCAACATGCCTTCAGAACTATTTTCATAAATAGAGGCTGCTAATTTCAGTTTTTCTTCTATTGCCCGCTCTTCAGTTATATCGCGAGCCAAACCAGTGGTCCCAATAATTTTCCCACTGGCATCAATCACTGGAGACTTGAAGGTCTCTACCCAATACTCTACGCCGCTATTGATGGATTTCTCGACTAATTTTCTCTTTTTTTGGGTTTGCATCACTTCATTATCGATAGCACGATAATGTTCTGCCAATTCCTTTGGCCAAAAATCAAAATCTGTTTTGCCAACACATTCTGTAACCTTTTTAAGCCCTGCACTTTCTAGCCATAAACTGTTGGCGTTTACAAAATATCCATTAACATCTTTCATCCATGCTAAAAATGGCAAATTATCGTAAATTGCCCGCAGATTGGCTTCCGACTCACTAATGCGTTGTTGGGCAAGTTTTAAATCAGTAATCTCTGTAACGAGCACAAAAAAACCTTGTACTTCATTTTCAACGACATCAGGAATGTAAGCAGCTTGAGTATATCGCTGACGACCTGAAATATCAGTGATAGCTCGTTCAAATCGTTGATTTTGCCCATTCAGTGCGGCTTTTATATAAGGTTCATTCAGAGTAAACAGCTGTTCTCCCAACACTTGACTAATATGTTTACCCTGCATTTCATCAGGAGAAAGTCCAAACCATCCCTGAAACGCACGATTAGCAAATTTATTGGTCAAATCTTTATGCCAATAAGCAATCATAGCGGGCATATTATCCAAAATAGTTTGCAAAATTTGCCTGCTCTCTGTAAGCGCCGCTTCATTTTGCAATAACAGACTTTTTAACTGCTTACTTTTAGTGATATCAAAATGCGTTGCAATATAATTGATGACCGTACCTGATGAATCTTTTACCGCATTAATAGTGATATGCTCTGGATAAATTTCACCATTTTTACGCTGATTCCAGATTTCACCTTCCCAAAAACCTGTGGTATTGATGCTCTTCCAGATCTGGGCATAAAATTTGTCATCATGCCTACCCGATTTAAGAATACTCGGCTTTTGTCCTCTCAATTCGTCAGCATGATAACCTGTCATTTTGGTCATTGCTGAGTTAACCTTAAGAATGAGATTATTAGCATCCGTAATCATCATACCTTCATACGTTTCGAAAGCCTTTGCGGCAATCGTTAACGACTGTTCTATCTGTTTACGTTCAGTAATATCAGTTGCGACACAACCCAAACCGATAATCATTCCTTGATCGTCAAACAATGGAAACTTTGCCGTTATCATTATTTGAGGGTTATGCTCATCTAGACTGATCAATAATTCTTCACCAAAAAAAGCTTTTCCTGTAGTCAAAACATGATTGTTAATAGCTATTTGAGAATCCGCAATTTCGTTGGTAAAAATGCCTTTAACCGATTTTCCAATGAGTTGATCTTTGGTTTTTGCAGAAAATCTCTCCATGGCATCATTCAACAAAGTAAGCTGTTGATCCAAATCCAGCGCATAAATGATGGAAGGGGCACTGTTAATAATGGAACTTAATAATTCCTGATTTTGACGAAGCTCTTTTTCTGCGATTTTAATATCATGAATATCTGTACAGGTGCCAAACCACTTATAGATTTCGCCGGATGCATGAAAAACAGGAACCCCACGAATTAGCCACCAACGATAAACGCCATCTGCCCTGCGCAAGCGGCACTCCAGACTATAAGAATCATTATTATTGACTGCGTTCTGCCAAGCATCCCAAGCACGTTGTTTATCTTGTGGATGAAAAGGTTTATTCCAGCCGTGACCGTAGCTTTCAGCTAATGTTAACCCCGTGTAATCCATCCATTGATGGTTAAAATAAATGTTCCAACCATCGGCACGAGTCACCCAAACAATTTGGGGCATTGATCGTGCTTCTTTTTCATTATTGATAATAGTTTCTTCAATTGTTTTCCGTTCAGAAATGATTTCGAAAATAACTACAAAATATTGCTGCTCGGGACTGTAAACTGATATTGAAAACGATGTCGACATAGCTTCAACGTAGGTTTCAAATTTTTGAGAACCTTCGCCAGATGCGACTTGATTAAAAATATCAAGTAGATTTGAATCCGTATCATGAATATGCGGAATAACCTGTGACACTGGCTTTCCGAGGACATCTTTAAGGCCGGTGAGTTGCTCAAATGCAGGATTGGTATATAGATTAACGAAATCGACTGGCTGCCCTTGATCATAGATCATTTGGCAATACGCGACTCCATTAGGCATGTTATCTACAATATCGCGTGAAATTTTAAGTTCAATATTGCTTATTGATGGACTAGCAACTCCACCATCGATTTTATCACTGAAATTCACCATGCCAGAAATAAGAGAAGAAATCTATAAAACCTTAATTGTGACAGGTTTGTTTACAATCCTCAATAATGCTGCACCAATATCGAGTCTATTAAAACAGATGATTGATTGATTGATTGATTGATTGATTGATAAGATAATTTTACCAGAAATTAAAAACAAATTATTTTTTGGATATTTTCTGCAAACGTAATGCAAACAGGTCTGCCGGTTCTGGTCGTCCGTAATAATAGCCTTGACCATGTTGGCACCCCATAGCTATTAATAAATTAACTTGTTCCAGATTTTCAATACCTTCTGCAATAACTTCCATGTTTAAGGCTTGAGCCATGGCAATAATGGTTTGAACAATCGCTCGATTCTGTTTTTCTGTGAGTAAATCAGCAACAAACAGTCTATCTATTTTAAGTTTTTGTACAGGAAAACGGCTTAAATTACTTAATGACGAATAACCCGCACCAAAATCATCTATCGCTAATGAAAATTCATAATCACGGAGCATCTGTAAGGTGGTTAACAAATCGTTAATGTTACTCACCAAACTTCCTTCAGTTAATTCCAATTCCAATAGTGGCGCATCAAGCAGCGCATGTTGTAATCGACTTTTAAAGTCGTGACTCTCAAGTTCCTGAGTAGAAATATTAATAGCAATACGACCGGGTAATTTTAAACCTAACGATTGCCAGCATTGCACTTGTTTTAGCGCCGTATTAAGAACCCAATCACCTAGTTTAAGCATCATGCCGCGTTCTATTGCAATAGGGATAAATTGATCCGGATCAACCTTACCTAATATTTCGTCATCCCAACGCAAAAGGGCTTCTGCACCTATGAGTTCACCCGTTATCAGTTTTACTTGGGGTTGATAGTAAAGCTGTAGCGTATCGTTAGCCAACGCAATACTCAAACGTTCGGCTATTAGAATTCGTTTTGCAAGCCCTATCCCCATATCATTACGATAAAAGCAATAACCGCCGCCATTCTGTTTGGCGCGGTACATGGCAATATCTCCACATTTAAGCAATTCTTCACTGTTTTTGGCATCGTGCGGAAACAACGCAATGCCAGCACTCATAAAAACGGAAAAGGCATAGCCGTTAATGAGAATCGGTGCAATAGACAATGATTGCTGTAATCGTTCAGCTACTTTTGCTAAGGTATTGACTTCATCAGTTTCTACAAAAACTACAAATTCATCCCCACCCAATCTCGCCAGCGTTTCTCCATGACGCAAAGAAGCTTGAAAGCGGTTGGCACTTTCAATCAGTACACCATCACCTACATCATGCCCATGAATATCATTGATTTCTTTGAAACGGTTAAGATCAATAAAGATTAATCCTACCCCTTCACCATGGCGTTCTGCTTGAGCAAGTGCCAATTTCAAGCGATCATTAAATAGAGCACGATTAGGTAGATTGGTTAATGGATCAAAAAAAGCCAGTTTAACAACATGTTCTTCTTGTCGCTTTCTTTCGGTAATATCTGAACAAATACCAATATAATTGGTAATAGTACCTTGATCATTGCGAACACAGGTGATTGATAACCATTCTAGATAAATCTCACCGGATTTATGTCTGTTCCAAATTTCTCCTTGCCAAAAACCATGTCGATCAATATTCGTCCACATCGATTGATAAAAACTTTTATCCATGCGGCCGGATTTCAACAAACGTGGCGTTTCTCCTAATACATCCACTTCACTGTAACCGGTCATTTTTGTAAATGCTCTGTTAACACTGACTATTTTTTGATCTGCATCTACGACAATTATCGATTCAATGGCTTGTTCAAAAACAACGGCTGCTAACCGCAAGGCGTTTTCATTGGCTTTTCTTGCACTGATATCAGAAAAAATCAACACGTAATGCGTCACTAACTGAGACACATCTTTTACAGCAACAGCGGACAACCAACCGGGGAAATGACGCTCATACTTACCACTACAAATTACTTCACCCTGCCAGCATCCCTTATTATTTAACGCCCTCATAAACTTCCGTTGGAAAGCTATTGTACCGCCATCATCAGCCCATAAAGTTAACGGTACCTGACTGAATAATTCTTCAGTCAAAAAACCAGTTAACTGAGTAAACGCCTGATTAGCTGACAGAAGTTGCATATCAGGATCCAAAATAGCAATGGCTTCTGTACTGTTTTCAAATACTTTAGATGCTAAACGTAAACTTTCTTCCATCTGTTTACGTTCGGTAATATCACGCAACTGAGTTAAAAAGGCATGATGACCACCCCAGTCTGTTTCGGCAACACGCATTTCCACCACAGAGGCTTGACCGTTTGATAAGGGAATATCAAGTTCAGCACGATCTGCATTTAAAAGAGGAAAACCAAAAGGTGCGCCATTGAGTTGTTCTGGTGAGCGACCAAACATCATAGATGCCGCTGGATTGGCAAAAAGGATAGTACCTTCTTCGCTTATAACAAGAATACCATCGAGACTATTATTAACAATAATTTGAAACTGTGATTCAGAAACGAGCGGTTGTGAACACGGTTCTTGACGCGAGATTACTGATGACATTGGCACTCCACTGGATTAATCACTTTAGTTAGCCATAAATAGTGTTAATGCTTTATATTTTTTGATTACCACTTAATACATGAGTATCGACACCGAATGGCTCACCAATATGTAAACCTTGTCCATCTATAGTGAATTCTCTAATTAATTTTTCATGCATAGAACCACGCATTTTTAGAACAGTGATTGCACGTCGTATTTGTTCTTGTGCTTCGACATAACGGAGTAACACAATGGAATCCGTTAACGTAGATATATGGGCATCGGTCACAGACTTGCCACCTATTAAATCAGGCGTTGTGGAAGTAAACAAAGACGCTACCTGATGCGCTTTAACAAAGGAAGCGATACCAATGACAAATTCCCGAAAACCCTTGGAGGTTGTTATACGTTCCAATGCAGAAATACTGTCAAGTGCTAACCGATTAGGTTTGAAGTTTTCTATTTGACGCTTTATCGTTGCCAAATGATCTTCTAAAGTCGCATTTTCTGGGTAAGTCGAAATAATTTTTAAAGCACCGGATTGTTCCATTTTTTCATAGTCAATCCCCCATCCTTTGGCATTACGATAAAGCTGTTCTCGGCTTTCCTCAAATGCCAACAGCAAACAACGCTCTCCCTGACTGTATCCACCAGCGATAAATTCAGTGACCATTAAGGTTTTACCAGTACCTGTGGCACCAGATACCAAGATAATGGAATCCCGAAATATTCCACCGCCACACATAGTATCCAGCATTGAATTACCTGAAGTAACTCTTAATTCTGATGATTGTTGATTGAGCTTAATCGCAATTAAAGGTACAACAACGATGCCTTCACCCGGAACTACAGTAAACGGATACTCACCTTTGTGATGGTAAGTGCCCCTAAATTTAAGAATTTCGATGGTTCGATGACGAATTTGCTCATCAAGACTGTTTCGTAGAATTACAACATTATCAGCAACAAACTCTTCAACACCGAAGCGGGCAATATGCCCGTATTCTTGCTCTCGCTCAGAGGTCATGACTGTAGTTACTTTTAATGACTTCATAGCGGTCGCGATACGTAACAATTCCAGACGAATAATGCGGACTTCTTGAAATTGTGAAAAAATTGCACCTAATGAATCAATAGCAACTCGACTAGCTTGTATTTTGTGAATGGCATGCTGTATACGTACTAGCAATGCGCTTAAATCATAGCTTCCTGCCACAACCGAATCTTCGTCATAAACAGGAGATGCGTCAACAAAAACCCATTTTCCTTCCGCTTCCCATGTTGGGATATCCCAACCTAATGAAGCCATGTTTAAACGTATATCTTCAGGGTGTTCTTCAAAAGTAACAAGGACACCGGATTGATTCCATTGCCTAATCCCTTCTGCTAAAAACTGCGCCGCTAAAACGCTTTTACCACTACCCGCTGTACCCGATACCAACGTGGTTCGACCTATAGGCAGACCACCCAATGAAATCAAATCGAAACCTTCGATTCCAGTCGTTAGCTTTTTAACATCATTAATACTAGGCAATTGATCAATAACCATCTTGGATTAATTTTTAAGTCAGGTGTTTACATTTTACAAGGACGAATATCCAAGCCAAATAATACTTTTTCAGTTTCTGATAAATCGCCTATCAACCGTCTTAAAGGCGGTGGTAATGATTTAATCAAGGTCGGCGTAGCCAGTATGCGTTCATCTTCCGCCAATTGCGGATGTTCGAGAATATCTATAATTTCTATTTCATATTTTTCATCAAGATTTTCAGTACAAATCTCGCGAAGATTACGAATGGCATTTTCTGAACGTGGTGTTTGACCGGTAATATATAATTTTAAATGATACTTGCCCATAGCAATTAATAGTCCAACTATTCAAATTATTTTAATAGATCAGCTCAATTATAATCAAGTTAACAAACATCTAATAGATATTTAACATATTCTAATAATCATAATCTTAAACTATTAAACAAGCGTTATTCGCTATGAGTATCTTGCTTGATAGTAGAAAAAGCTTCTTGTACCGTTGTCATAAATTGCGCAGGAAAAATAATCGTTGAATTTTTCTCAGTCGCTATTTCCGCCATGGTTTGTAGCGTCCGCAGTTGTAACGCTACTGGATGCATGGCAATAATATCAGCGGCTTCGCCTAATTTTACCGCAGCTTGAAATTCCCCTTCAGCCGCTACAATTTTGGCACGACGTTCTCTTTCTGCTTCGGCTTCTTTCGCCATTGCACGCTGCATATTTTCTGGCAGGGTGATATCTTTTATTTCAACAGCCGTTACTTCCGCTCCCCATGGTTCTGTGTGCCCATCAATAACGTTTTTGATTTGTAAATTAATATCAATCGTTTGTGACAATAATTGATCGAGTGAGAATTGACCAACGACGTTACGCACCGTTGTTTGACTGATTTGATTGACTGCATTAGTTATATCTTCAATGGCTACTACCGATTTTTGCGGATCAATTATTTTATAGTAGGCAACTGCTGCGATATCAATAGATACATTGTCTTTAGTGATAATTTTTTGTGACGGAATATTCATGGTAATCGTTCTCAACGTCACTTTAGTCATCTGTTCAAGAATCGGTATCAGGATAATCAAACCCGGCCCCCTTACGCCGGTCACTTTACCCAAAAAAAAGATGACACCGCGATCATATTCCTTAACAATCTTTAACGACATAGAAATCAATATTACGATGACTACTATCAGAATAGGCAACCAATCGAATAAATACATACTGTATCTCGCTTGTAAGTGACAGAAAATAATAGAAAAATATGTTATTTAAGCATACGCTGATTTATGAAAAACAACAACGTATAATCTAGTCAGGTTCAAGCTGAACAATGCTTATTAATAGTTAATTTTTCACTTCAATTATTTCTTTTGATCATTAAAGGTCGCTAATGGATACAGAATTTTGGCAAGACAAATGGAAGAAAAACCAAATAGGCTTTCATCAACCGTCGGTTAACCAATATTTACCCGCTTATTGGCATCATTTGGATTTAAATGCTAATAGCCAAATTTTTGTGCCACTGTGTGGCAAAACTCTGGATATGTTATGGTTAAGTGAACAGGGGCACTCGGTTTTAGGCGTAGAAATTAGCGTATTAGCCATCAGTCGTTTTTTTAATGAAAACGCTTTAGTTCCACAAAGTTATCGACAAGGTTCATTTAAGCGTTGGCAGGCTGAAAAAATAAGCATTCTTCATGGTGATTTTTTTCAATTAGGTGTTACCGACATCGAGGGGGTCAACGGAATATTCGACCGAGCGGCATTGATTGCTTTACCGCCAGAATTGCGTAAGCAATATGCCCAACATCTGCAACATATTTTTTTAGAAATGCCCAATATGTTATTGATTACCCTTGAATATGATCAAAACAAAATGGCTGGTCCTCCTTTTTCTGTAACTGAACAGGACATACGCCAACTTTACCAACAGAGATACACTATTAACCTGCTCTTTGAGCAGGATGTTCTTCACGAAAATGGACGCTTTCAAGCATCAGGAATCAATTGGTTACTAGAAAAAGTTTATTTACTAAGCGCTCATTAAAGTTTTAATTTAATTGCTATTGCAAAAAAATTAAGTTCTGATCAAGACAAGCATTCTCTACTCTATCAAAATTCAGAAATTCAAAATTTCTGGCAAATTATAGCTGAAACACCAAATTAATAAGTGTAGAATCAATCTCTAAAAATTGATTGACTTAATACATCAAAATTAGTGATGTTTTTAATTACACTTTTGTCCATTTATTATTTTAAAAAATTTTATATAGCTGAATTTATAACTGGCATGTGATAGTAAAATAAAGGACAAATCTCTGATGAAACATAAAATATTGTTTATTTTTGATAATTTATTAAGAGTGTATAACATCAGTTAATAGCAACAAAATATCTTCCATATATTTACGTTTACTCATTGAGTCATCGGATTTTACCTGTCAATATATTTTTTAGTATCACTGTATCGTGTTCCTTTTTACAAATGTGCATAGCGGAAGGAAGTATTATAAATGCGAATTTTGATTGTTGATGATTCAACCATGATACGTTTGATGTTAGCCAATACTTTACGTAAATATGGTTATGAGGCTTATGCTGTAGACAATATTGATGCAGCAATTCAAATGGTATCGAGTCATTCAATACAGTTTATTTTGACCGACTGGATCATGCCGGGTGGTAATGGACCGACTTTATGTCAAAGAATTCGAGGTATGGATACACCTCATTATGTTTATATTATTCTTATTACTTCGTTAGATAGCACGCAATCGCTAGTTGAAGGCATAGACTCGGGGGCTAATGACTTCATTAATAAACCGATTAAACTGGATGAATTGCGTGCCCGTATTAAAGCGGGTGAAAGAATGCTTAAATTAGAGCATTCACTTAAAGAGCATAATTCGCAATTACAAGAAATTAGTCATAGTTTATTAACCGCTCAAAAAGTGATTAATCGTGATCTGGAGCTTGCCGAAAACATGCAACGATCATTATTACCCACTAATATGTTAAGTTTGCAAGGTATAGCTATTGATTGGCTATTTTGTCCTTCTTCTAAAGTGTCTGGCGATGGCTTTAATTTTTTCCGTTTAGATGAACATCATATTGGTTTCTATATGATAGATGTCGTGGGGCATGGTGTTGCAGCTGCAATATTATCGTTCTCACTCAGTCGGCTATTGACTCCCGAAATCAGCCAAGGCAGTCCACTCAAACTTAAACTGTCGCAACCACCTTACTATCAGATTGTAAAACCTGAAGCCGCTGTTAAAGAACTGAATCTTCAATTTCAAACAGATGCTTCTAATAATATTCTGTATTTTACGATGATTTATGGGGTCATAGACACACGAGCAGGCTCGGTTGAGTTTTGTCATGCGGGTCATCCCAGCTCTGTTTATTTGCCTAAGGACGGTTCCGCACAATTAATAGGAAAAAATAATTTGC
>Ga0214192_1001747_pt1 | contig 11792 bp, 17 predicted proteins | sample TroBogEpilimnion_44_FD_153030 | JGI IMG/M metagenome (GOLD analysis project Ga0214192, IMG submission 153030) | Freshwater microbial communities from Trout Bog Lake, WI - 29JUL2008 epilimnion | ecosystem: Environmental > Aquatic > Freshwater > Lake > Epilimnion/Euphotic zone | place: Trout Bog... | reverse complement strand
CATACAAAGTTATTTAGAAAACGCAAAGAAACATTTATTTTAATATGCCAAAATTTAATTCCATATTAGATATGGACTTTTACTATAATGGGGTCATAGTTGATTATGATCACAATTACACCTGCATACAAAGTTCTTGTGACCAAGAGGGTATTTGTAGATGTGATGAGATAATAAATGCAGTTATAACAGATGTTGATTTAGATATTATAATAGATAGATTATATGAAAATTTCTTTGACGATGATGAAAAAATAATAAAAAGAAATGAGAAGATAAATGAAGTTTTATTTGGAACTGGTAAAGATTTTGATTACTATACTATAGATAGAATTCTTAGATCATATAAAATTTGGGAAAAAAATTTATGGGATATTAATGTTTGTTCAGGATATTATGGTGAAGAAATAGAAAATGTCAAACTCATACAAACAGTTGCCAACAAATTACAGAACCAATTACAAGAAGCACTATCTATAAATTCATTTACAGAGCGAATGGAATATTTATTGCTATTAGAATATGGTAAGATACTTCCAGAATTAGAAGATTGTTTATATGAGATTACAGAGGTTAAAAAAGAAGATTTAATACTAGGTAGTGATTCAAATCTTAAAGCAGTTAAAGATGAAATGGTTATTAATGGACTTAAACATTATGAAGAATATAATGGCATTAAAGCTGTTGTAATACCAAATGGAGATAAATTTAGGGTCATTGATGGCTATCACAGAATATTTGTAAATAAAAATAATTATCCAAAAGTGATAGTTGCTAAAAAATTATATGATGAATAAACCATATGTTATATTGCTAATAGGTGCACCATTAAGTGGTAAAAGTTATTTCATAAGAGAAAACTACCCCACTATAAAAGTAATTTCCAGAGATTCTCTTGTTATGGAAGTATATGGTACAGATGATTATAATTTAGCATTCAGAGAAGTTGATCAAAAAGAAGTTGATCGTTTATTGGATTTAAAATTGAAAGAAGTTAATAGTAATAAAGAAAATGCTATAGTTGATATGACTAATATGGTTGTAAGTAGAAGGGCTAAAACATTAAGTTATTTTTCAGATGATTATTATAAAAAGGCTATTATTTTCCCTATTTTGGAAAATGAAGAATATGAACGTAGAAACAATGAAAGAAATGTAAATGAAAACAAATGGATACCACCATTTATAATTACAAACATGTTGAATTCATATCAAGAACCAACTTCAGATGAAGGATTTGATGAAATAATAAAACTATAAAATAATTAATATATAGATTATGAGTAAAAAAATTAAAAAAATAGATGAGTTTTTTGATTTTGATGATGATTCAAGATTTGATTTCAATATTAATACTAGAGAAATATCAGATGAAGAAGAAAAGGAAATAAGAGATCATTATAATAAAATACGTACTGAAAATTTAAAGAGTTTCCCAGAAAGGACAACCCCAAATTTTACAATTGACGAGTATCGTGAAATTATGTTAGATTTGCAAAGAATTGATAATTTTGAGTATACCGAAGAAGAAAAGTCTGAACTAGATAAAGATTGTATGGAAATGTATGGTGAACCATTCTTTAAAAAAGAAGACAATACAAATGAATAAAGTAATTATTGAAAATGATTTAAATAATGAAGATCAAGCATTCTTTAATAAATCTTTTGCTAAAAATAAAAGTAAGTTTAATTTATCAAAGGAGTTATTAAAATTTGTAAATAATATACAAAATAGAGGTGATAGGCAAATTATATATTATGTTATTTATAAAATAATTACTGAGAATAAATTACATGTTAATATATCACCCAGACCTAATAAAGGTTTATTATTTACTGATTATGATAATAAACCAAATACATTAGAAATATTTCATTGCCATTTAAATAATAATAAAGTTTTAATTTGGTATGTTGAAAAGGATTATAATGATATCTTAAATTTAGAAATTGAGTATATTGATCATCCTACTGATGACTATAAATTCGTTCTTAAAAACATCTATAAAAATACGAATGGTTATAATACAATTACCAATCAATATTTTAAGAACTATAGAAGTAAAACATATTTGAAGGATAGTTTTATTCAAAAATGGCTTAATTTCATAAAACTATAAAAAACTAAAAATTAAAATTAGGATTATTAAAAATGTTTTATTAGATTATGAGTAAAAAAATTAAAAAAATAGATGAGTTCTTGGATGATGATTCAAGATTTGATTTCAATATTAATACTAGAGAAATATCAGATGAAGAAGAAAAGGAAATAAGAGATCATTATAATAAAATACGCACAGAAAATTTAAAAGATCATCCAAAAACAGCTGGTATTGAGAGAATGACAATTGATGAATTTCGTGAAATTATGTACATGGCAGCTGAATTGGATAATGAACCTTTTACAGAAGAAGAAAGAGCTGAATTAGATGATGATTGTATGAAACAATTTGGTGAACCATTCTTCAAAAAAGATGATAATATAAATGAATAAAGTTATTTTAGAAAATGATTTAAATAATAAAGATTTAAAATTCTTTATTAAAAAAATATCTTTAAATAAAAGTGATTTTGAAATTTCTAATTCTAATTTTTTAAAAAGTAAAATTATTCACCTTTAATTAAATAAAAAATATTGACAGCAATTACCATAGCATTTAAAATAATCAATGGAGTTTTACCATTATAAATAGCATAAAATAAGAATATTAAACACCCAACATTATTTAAAATTCTTAAAAGTTTAACATTTTTAGTACAAAAACTAATAAATATGATTACTGAACCAATATAGGCCATTATTTCCATGAAATTTCCCATATTGTATATATTAAATTTTAAAATGTATAACCAATAAATTAATAAATAAAATTATGAATCAAATTTACAATGAATTACAACTAATACTTCCGATATGTTTCAAAGTATTAATCGCTACTATATGTGGCTCACTAGTTGGCTGGGACAGAGAACGTAAAAATAAATTTGCAGGACTTAGAACAAATATTTTAATTTGTGTTGGATCAGCAATATTTACAATCGGATCATTTTATGCAGCATCTTTATATGGTAGTTCTGATCCATCTAGGATCATTTCCACTATTGTGACTGGAATAGGATTTTTAGGAGGTGGTGTTATTATGATAGATAATGATAAAGTAATAGGAATTACAACAGCAGCATTTATTTGGGTTATATCAGCTATAGGTATTTTATGTGGTATGGGAATGATAATTACACCAATATTACTCACTATCGGATTGATTATTATATCAAGATCATTTGAAAGTGTGGAACGAAAAATAAGAAAAGATTTCGATGATAGAAATTGAAAGAAAATTTCTTCTTAAAGGTATACCTGATAAAAAGCCTAATGAAATAATTAAAATTAGTCAATGGTATTTGAAGAATGAAGAAGGTATATGGGAAAGAGCTCGGTCTTGGAGTTCTAATATCAATGGTAAAAAATGGATACATACTATTAAAACTAGAGTTTCCGAAATGTCAAACATTGAGGAAGAAAAGGAGATAACTGAAAAGGAATTTAATTTATTTAGAAGAAGATGTCATTCTAAAAAAAACCAAGGTAGGGCAATAAATAAAGAGAGACGGATATATATTGATGGTGATTTCAAATGGGAAGTGGATGTTTTTAAAAGTGGTTGCCAATTAATAATTGCTGAAATTGAAATACCCACAGAAGATTTTGAAATAACATTACCCGATTTTATAGATAAAAAAAATTTAATGGAGGTCACTGGTCTAAAACAATTTTCCAATAGAAGTTTAGCAAACAAAGTTAAAGTTAAATTATATAAGAAATATGGAAAATAAATTAGAATTAAGAATGTATGGATTTGTTAATTATCAATTAACAGATATACAAAAAGGAATACAATTTTCACATGCTATAACTGAATATAGTTTAGAATATTTTCATTCAACTCAATATTTAGATTGGGCAAAATTCTGGAAAACTGTAATTTTACTTGATGGTGGAACTACAAATAATAATCCAGATAGATTAGGAACACTTAACCAAATACATAACACATTATTAGAAAAAGGTATTATTTGTTCATCATTTAGTGAGCCTGATTTAGGTGATCAGATGACTTCTATTTGTTTTATTGTGGATGAAAGAGTTTTTAACAAAAAAAAGTATCCTGATTTAGGTTATTGGATTAATGAAAACGGATTTACATTAAAAAATCCATTTTTAGATCCTAGAAAAATTGATTATATGCGTTTAGATGGTTATTTTGATTCAACAAAAGAACAAGATGAAATTGATTTATATCAAAAATGGGTTGAATATATAGGTGGTAGTAAAAATGTATTTTTGCGTGATTTTTTAAAAAATAAAAAACTAGCATAATGATTAAATGGGTTAAAATATTAGATGATATATTAGATATTGAAGATTGTCAAGTACAAACTACAACTGATATGAAATATACTACAACTTTTATTTTTATTGATTTAAATAAACACCCTAATTATTTAGATATACTACATAATTATTACTCAAATAATACGGATTTTGATATAGAAACAAAAGATTTTAAATTATTAAAATCTATAATAAAAGCATTTGATCTATATCAGACTCAACTTACTTTAAATATAAGAAGTGAAAAATTATATATAAAGGATAAAATGACTGAACGTGAAGAAAGAATAAATGAATTATTAGATGAAGATAAAACTTCTGATGATAAAGATGATATAAATAAAAATAAATAAAATTCATATTATGAGTAAAAAGAACAATAAACAAGAAGAGTACATCAAAAATTTACCTGATGTAAGAGCATCTTTAGGTGATGACGACGACGATGAGAAGTCTTTTTCTGCAAAGAAACCAGATTCAAAATCTAAAACTCCGGTATTAGATACTTATAGCCGCGATTTGACTAAAATGGCAGAAGAGGGTAAACTTGATGCAATTGTAGGAAGAGAAAAAGAAATTGAAAGAGTTTCTCAGATCTTATCAAGAAGAAAGAAGAACAATTCAATACTCATAGGGGAGCCGGGATGTGTTGTTGATGAAACATTAATAACTGTGAAAAAGACATCCAACGAAAGTAATCATAATTTAAAGGTAGTTTAAAAACTACCTTTTTTTATTTTGTATACTCATATTTTAAACACCCTGAGTCATAAATTCTGAAAATATGATTTGAAGAACATATGGATCTTTCAGTCCATTTATCATTTTGATATCCGAATTGAATCAAAATATCTTTCCTATAACGAAATCTATCAAATTTCTTATCCCCAATTAAATAAGAATAAGATGGTTGTGTTTTACTTACCAAATCCATCCCTAATGTAATATATACATTTTTATTTACAGAAGTCCAACATCTATCTGCATAAGATAAAATATATTCTGGTGAATAATTTAATTTAAAATAATTTAGTAATTTATTTGCACTACCAACAATACTATAATTTAATTTGTTACAAAATCTTAATAACTCATAAGAGTTCTCTTTGGCAGTTTGTCCTAAGTTTTTCCTTAATTTACCAAATGTCATTATACTAACAATCTCATCATTATGGATCAAACCAATTTTAATACCAGCATTTATCTTACCTTGTATGTGATTATTATCTAAAAATTCCCCAATTATTTTATTATCTGTTAAAATTTTAATTTCACATTTTCTAGCACCAATTTTAATTACATTAATACCTAGTAAATTTCTAATTCTACTTTTAACAATTTCATTTTTATTTATCAATTGTTCTGGGTATATAACAATTAAATTAATATTAGATAATTCTAACTTATCTTTTAATTGTACAACCCAATTTTTAGTTTTATTAATTTCACAATCCTTAAAATTATCTATTAATAATATTCCAATATTTCCTATTAAATAATCTATAGTGTTATTATCAATTACATAATCCTTTTTATAATCTACATTTAAGTCAATTATGAATTTTCCAAAATCATTTAATAGTATATTTTTATCATACCAATTGAAATCTGTCTTATCTAAATAATTTATATCATTTTTTATTTTTTCAGATCTGTCTAAAGATAAATCTTTTAATATTGATTTATCAAACACTAATTCTGTTTCTGATAATATATTAACAAATTTTTCAATTTCATCAATAGAATTTAATCTATATAATTTAATCCCTTTATCCAAAGCCCATTTTGTTTTTATATAATCATTATTTTTTTGATATTCTAATCTTTCATCACCCCCAAAATATTCTATAGATTCTCTATGTTGAATACCATCACATTCAACTAAAACATTTCTTAATGGAAGATAAAAATCAAAGGGTAATGGATATTTATTTCTACAGCTATCATATCTTTTATTAATTTCAAATAATTCATTAATATCTACTAATTTACGTAATAAATAATCCTCTAATTTAGAACTTTTACATTTCTTACATCCATGACCCATTAAATGAACTCTTGCCTCTTGTTCAAAAATACCATGCTTATTACATATAATCGTAATATTTTTTCTCCTACCAATATATTTAGTTAATGAATAATCATATTTATCCCCATGTAATATTTTTGATTTATTGATAAAATCCTCCGTAGTTTCTAATGTATTATTAGCACAATTAGGACATCCTTGCCCCTTAAGATGTGCCCAAGGTCGTTGTGTGAAAATGCCGTGGTCTTTACATATTATTTCAACAGTATCATAATTATTTTTACCATATACTACTTTTGAGTAATCATATCTATCCCCATGTAGTACTTTTGATCTTTTAATAAACTCCTCAGTTGATAATCTTTTGGTTGTATCACATTTTTGACAACCACTACGATCTAAGTGTATACCTGCTTTTTGCTGAAACACACCATGCTCCTTACATATTATAGAAACATAATTATTTGATCCATTATATTCCACTAAAGAATAGTCATATCTATCCCCATGAATTTTAATACATTTTTCTATAAATTTTTCATTTGTTAATTTAGCAGGCATAATATACACTTTCTATTTTCGGAAGCAAATATTGTTTCCATAATTTATATATTAAAAAAAAGATGTATGTTTATGCTTTTTTATCATTTTTTTAAACTTTACGCAATAAAATAATATATATAGTATAAATAAAAATTAAAAAATATGATTACTGAAGAAATAACAAAACAATTAGAAATGGTAGTAAATGAAACATATACCATTAAAATTGGAGATTTTTATAATTATTTAGACCAAAATGGTGGTACATTTGAAATTCAAACACCAAATGGTTTCCAAAAAATTGGAGATGTTTATAAAAAATTGAATAAAGAAATCTATGATCTTACATTAGTTAATGGTGAAAAATTAACAGGATCTTCTGATCACCTTGTACTAGTTGATACAACTAGAAATACTGAGGATGATTTAAATGATAATGTTGAAATTCTAGACAACAATACATGGATTAGATTGAAAAATATCAAAAATACAGATTGGGTTATCACAACAAATGGTCCAGTACAAGTTGATACTTGTGTATTTATTAATACAGAAGATACATATGATCTAGAAGTATTAACAGATGAACATTCTTATATCTCTAATAACATTGTATCTCATAATACTGGTAAAACTGCTATTGCCGAAGGATTAGCACTTAGAATCGTACAAAAGAAAGTTAGTAGAATTTTATTCAACAAAAGAGTTGTTATGTTAGACTTAGCATCTATGGTATCGGGGACTAAATACAGAGGTCAATTTGAAGAGAGAATTAAAGCTCTTATGACGGAAATGGAAAAAAATCCGGATGTTATTTTATTTATAGATGAAATTCATACAATGATTGGAGCTGGTGGCGCATCAGGATCAATGGATGCTTCTAATATGTTTAAACCTGCTTTGGCAAGAGGTGAAATCCAAATCATTGGTGCAACAACTCTTGAAGAGTATAGAAAACACATTGAAAAAGATGGTGCATTAGAAAGACGTTTTCAAAAAGTAGTAGTTGAACCAGCAACAGCTGAGGAAACAATTGAAATTATTGGAAATATTAAAGATAAATATGAAAGCCACCATAATGTTATTTACACACCAGAAGCTATCAAAGCTTGTGTTGACCTAACAAATAGATACATGACAGATCGTTTCTTACCTGATAAAGCCATTGATGCATTAGATGAAGCAGGTTCAAGAGTTCATATTTCTAATATTGTAGTTCCGAAAGAAATTACAGAAATTGAAAAACAAATTCTAGATATTAAAGAGGAAAAACATAATGTTATCCGTTCTCAAAAATATGAAGAAGCAGCTAAACTTAGAGATGTTGAAAGAAAATTGAATGAAGCATTAGATGCAGCTAGATTAAAATGGGAAGAAGATGCTTCTAAAAATAAACAAACTGTTACAGAAGATAACGTAGCGGAAGTAGTTTCAATGATGACTGGTATTCCTTTGGAAAAAGTTGGAAAATCCGAAAAACAGAAATTGAAAGACATGTATGGTGCTTTACAAGGGACTGTAATTGGACAAGATGAAGCAGTTAAAAAAGTTGTAAAATCTATTCAACGTTCAAGAGTTGGTATGAAAGATCCAAATAAACCAGTACTTGTTAGTTTATTTTTAGGTTCAAGTGGTGTTGGTAAAACTTTTTTAGTTAAACAATTAACAAAATATTTATTTGAAAGTGATGATTCATTAATTAGATTGGATATGAGTGAATATATGGATAAAACATCATCAAATAAATTGAGTGGTTCAAGTCATGGTTATGTAGGATTCGATGAGGGATCACCATTCCTTAATAAGGTTCGTCAGAAACCTTATTCAGTAATTCTACTTGATGAGATTGAAAAAGCACATCCAGATGTTTTTAATTTATTCTTACAAATGTTTGATGAGGGACACATGACAGATTCTCACGGTAGATTTGTCTCATTTAAAAATTGTGTAATTATAATGACATCAAATGTGGGTGCTAAAAATCTTAAAGAATTTGGAACTGGGGTTGGATTTGAAACAAAAACACGTAATGATAATAAAAGTGAGGATATTAAAAACTTTTTAGAAAAAGAATTGAAGAAAAAATTCGCACCAGAGTTTATTAATAGAATAGATGAGATTGTATATTTCAATGAATTGTCTAAAGAAGATATTACTAAAATTGTAAAATTAGAATTAGATAAATCAATTAAGAGATTGAATGAATTAGAATTTAATGCTGAAATTGATGATAAAATGATAGAACATTTAATTAATGTTGGTTATGATCCACAATATGGTGCAAGACCTATGAAAAGAGCTATTCAAAAATGGATTGATGATGCAATAACTGAAACATTGCTTAATGAACCAACAGCTAATTCTACTTTATTGATTTCATATGATTCTGAAAAAGATGAAACAATTATTAGTATTGGTAAGCCCAAAAAGGTTAAAAAGGATAAAAAATAAATAACTTATAGAATTTATAGATTCTTTATAAATTAATAAAAAAGAGGGTGTTTTTAAACTCCCTCTTTTTTTTTTCATATAAATAACTATGAGAATACATATTTTATGGTGCACAATTAGACCAGCACAATTTAAATCAGCACATTCTGAATGGATTAAAAGAGCTGATAATAAAGAAAACATATATACTTACACTGCTGTGAATTGGGGAGAACATGCAACAGAATTAAGTAATTATTTAGATTGTAAAAATAAAGATTATATCATAACACTAAATACAAATAAGATTGGAGTGTGTTATCCATCATACCAATTGAGTTCTAATTTAGGAATTAAAATGGGTAAATGTGATGATAATGATATTGTTATATTTGCAAGTGATGATTTTATGGTACCACAAGGTTGGGATACTTACTTGATAAGTAAACTAAATGATAAAGGTGATGTTGCGTTATTTGTTCAAGATGGATATCAATTACCAGATTCTAGTAATATGCTCCATCCTGCAATCACAATACCTATTATGACATATGGTTGTTTAAAGAAATTAAATATGATCATTTATCATCCAGCATATAATCATATGTTTTCAGATGTAGAATTATATGACAATCTTAAAGATTTAAACCTATTATATGATGATAGGATGAATGATAATACTATTTTTGAACACTTACATTATGCAGCTGGTAAAAGACCAGCAGATCAAGCGGATCAGGCATATAATTCAAAATGGGGTGAGGATGATTTAACATGGCAAAAAAGAAAAATAATGTCTGTAGAAGATAGATTAAAAATATAATGGAATATACTATAGTTTATAAAACATATGAACAAGATTTAAAATGGCTCAAATATAGTTTATTGAGTGTTGATAAATTCCTTTCAGGAATGAAAGAAGTTATTATTTATTATCATGATAAATGCTACGATAATATAATTCAAATGTTGAATAGTATTAATTTAAATTTTAAATATAGATTAATTCCGGTTGAATATGATATAAATGGTTATATCAAACAAATGGTTGTAAAATGTGAATGTTTTAAAGATGTTTCAACTGATTATATTTTTATAATGGATTGTGATGTGATATTAAAGAAATCTTTTGAATTAAAATCTTTTATTAATGATAATAAAATAAATTGGTATTATTTATTAAAGAATGAAATAAATGCAAATAATGATCAATGGTTTGTTTGGGAAAAATCTATACAGAACATGGTAAATGAGAATATGGATAAATACTTTATGTATAATAGTTTTCCATTTCTATTTAAGAAAGAAACTCTTAAAAATGCAAATGATAAATTTAAGTCAATTCATAATATGACATATAATGAATTCTGTTGTGTTAAATTAAATGAACTTGGTATAACACCAAATGATCCAATAACAGGACCTAATGGTAAGTTTCGGGAGATGGCAACTGTATTTGAAGAATTTGAATATTTGGGATGGTACTCATATAATTATAGTGATGATTATAATTTCATTGTTGGTCCAAATATACTAGATATTAAATGTCAGTTTTGGTCACATGGTGGACTTACTGATGAAATTGAAAAACAAATAGAAGATATATTAAAATGAAAGTCTTTACTACAATAAATCCTAATGACAATTTTGATGCACAAAATGAAGCATTATTATCTTGGTCTAATAGATTTGAGGTTTTTTCAGTCAATACTAGTGATGAGATTGAGAAAATAGAAGATCTATACCCATATGTTAAATTTATTGAAACTAAAAATACATATTCATATAAAAATAAGAAACTTATAAAATTGAATTCTATTTTAGATGCTATCAAAAGTGTAGGTGGTAAATATTTTTGTATAGTTAACTCTGATATTATTTTGAAAAAGAATATCAAATTTTCTAAAATATTAAATAATGATTATTTACAAAATGGTTTAGTAATTGCCACTAGATATGAAATAGATGAAAATAACAAAATAACACATCCATTCACTGCCGGTTATGATGTATTTATATTTGATATAAAAAATATAGATGTTTTTTATAATGATAATTATGTTATAGGAATGCCTTGGTGGGATTACTGGGTTCCAGTAATTTCTCTTAAATTTTTAATGAATGTTTATCATATAAAAAATAAAGTGTTCTTTCATAGAACTCATGAGACAAATTATAATCATGAATCATGGACATTATTTGGTGAACATTTATATAAGGATTTAATATTAACTATTATGAAGAGAGATATACCAGGTGTTGATATAGGTATGTTTTGTGAAAAAACAAAAGAACATATTGTTAAAAAACAAATAAATATAAAATTATGAAGATTACATTTTTTACAACTAGTACATTTTCGGATATACAAGAAACTCAATCAAACTGTATACGTAA
>Ga0214192_1001746_pt1 | contig 11793 bp, 8 predicted proteins | sample TroBogEpilimnion_44_FD_153030 | JGI IMG/M metagenome (GOLD analysis project Ga0214192, IMG submission 153030) | Freshwater microbial communities from Trout Bog Lake, WI - 29JUL2008 epilimnion | ecosystem: Environmental > Aquatic > Freshwater > Lake > Epilimnion/Euphotic zone | place: Trout Bog... | reverse complement strand
GCTCTAGAGCCTGTCTGAAAATTGCGAGGGGTGCTGCGGCTGGGGATTTTGGCTGTGGGCGAGGCGGATTGTTCCGCGCATCCCCAAAGCGGGCTGTAAGGAACAAACCAACGAAGCCCAAAGGCAAAAGCACCGCCGCCCGGAGGGTTTTCGCGGGAAAGGCCGTCTGGCGTTGTTGCTCCCCGATCTGAGATCCATTGAGGATATCCTCCCTCGTCCCGACTAGCCATACTGCCTTTCCCGCAAAAACAGCACCCTTCGCAATTTTCAGACAGGCTCTAAGCTTGACTGAGAACGTCACCACCCTATTATTCCGCCGCAACTTTAATATACAAAATATGACTACTATTTACGATATCGAGGCACGCGAAATCATTGATTCACGCGGCAATCCCACTGTGGAAGTGGATGTGATTCTTTCCGGCGGCGCAATGGGCCGGGCCGCTGTTCCCTCTGGTGCCAGCACGGGCGAACATGAAGCGCTGGAATTGCGTGACGGCGATGCCAAGCGTTACAATGGCAAGGGTGTTTCCAAGGCTGTCAATAACATAATCACCAAGATCGCCCCCGCCCTGGCAGGTGTCGACGCGGTGGATCAACTGACGGTCGATCAGATCATGCTGGACCTCGATGGAACCGAAACCAAATCCAAGCTGGGTGCGAACGCCATCCTCGCGGTTTCTTTGGCCAATGCCAAAGCCGCAGCCGAAGCCATCGGCATCCCTCTTTTCAAATATCTCGGCGGACCCAACGCCAAGGTTCTTCCTGTCCCCATGGCCAATGTCATCAACGGAGGAGCCCACTCGGACGCTCCCATTGATTTCCAGGAATTCATGATTGTTCCCAAGGGTTTTAACACCTATTCCGAAGGCTTGCGCGCGATCACGGAAATCTTCCATTCCCTCAAATCCGTCCTCAAGAAGCGTGGCCTTTCCACCGCAGTCGGTGATGAAGGTGGTTTCGCGCCCAAACTCGCCAGCGCCGAGGAAGCCATCGAAACCATCCTCGAAGCCACCAAAAATGCAGGTTACAAGGCTGGAAAACAAATCTTCCTCGCGCTGGATGTCGCCTCCTCCGAGTTCTATGATGCCAAGTCAGGAAACTATGTTTTCAAGAAGAGCACGGGACAAAAACTTACTGGCGATGAACTGGTGGCTTTCTACGCCAAACTGGTCGGCGAATACCCCATCATTAGCATCGAAGACGGTTGCGCCGAAAACGATTGGGCAACCTGGAAGAAACTGACTGACAAGCTCGGATCCACCACCCAACTTGTGGGCGATGATTTGTTCGTCACCAACGTGAAGTTCCTGCGCAAAGGCATCGAACAGGGCGTTGCAAACTCCATCCTCGTCAAAGTCAACCAGATCGGTTCCCTGACCGAAACTCTCGATGCAGTCGAACTGGCCAAGGAAAACGCCTACACAGCGGTTATAAGCCATCGCTCCGGTGAAACCGAAGACGCCACCATCGCTGACATCGCCGTGGCCACCAATGCCGGCCAGATCAAAACCGGTTCCCTGAGCCGCACTGATCGCGTCGCCAAATACAATCAATTGCTGCGCATCGAACAGATTCTCGGTGACAACGCTGTTTACGGCGGCAAATTCTAATCCAAATATTTACTGGACTCAGGAACACGGCTTCGATGATTCGCAGCCGTGTTTTTTTTGTACGGCTCCCGGGCTCATTAGAATTGACTTGGAGGCAAATATCCGGCACCACGACTTCATGAACCGCACTTTGCTTTTATGGGTGGCAATCCTGTTATCCCCTGCCCTTCGGCTGGACGCAACGAACTATGAGGAAAACAAGGTCGGCACCTATCAACTTCCCAATCCTCTTGTATGCAAAGACGGCACGCCGGTGACCCGTACCAATCAGTGGTTTGATAAACGTCGCCCGGAAATTCTGGAGTTGTATCACAAGGAAATCTTTGGCTTCACCCCGCACCCCGGAATCCATACACAATTTAATGTTTGGGAGAATTCCGCGAACGCCTTGGAGGGTAAGGCTGTGCGCAAACAAATCGAGGTCAACTTGACCGGAAGCCCGCGTGGCCCCGTCGTTCATCTCCTGCTTTACACCCCAGCTGAAAAGACAAGTCCGGTGCCCACCTTTCTTTGCCTCCAGTTCCAGGGAAATTACACTGTGATCGATGATCCCGGGATTGCCATTTTTCCAGCCTGGGATCGCAAGAAATTCACCCTCGCGATGCCGAAACTACCGCATCGCGGGGAATTATCCAACAATTGGAACATCCCGGCCACCCTCGCGCGAGGGTATGGATTTGCGGTGGTAAACTACCAGGAAATCGAACCGGATATGGCTCAGGGATTGGGGTTTCAATATGGTGCCCATCAAAATCCGGCCTTTGACCAGACCAACAAAGGCTCATCCTGCGGTGCCATCGGAGCATGGGCCTGGGGCACCAGCCGGTTGTTGGATTATCTGGAAACCGACAAGGATGTGGATGCTAAAAAGGTTATTTTGTTCGGTCATTCACGCCTTGGAAAAACGGCGCTCTGGGCCGGAGCTGAGGATACGCGCTTTGCAGCCGTCATCGCCAGCTGCTCAGGAGAAATGGGCGCGGCACTTTCACGTCGCGACTTTGGAGAAACGGTGGATGATGTTTTGAAACATTTTCCTTACTGGATGTGTGGCAATTTCTCCAAATATCGCGGGCGCTGGAATGAGCTTCCCATTGATTCACATTGCCTCCTGGCGTTGATCGCCCCAAGACCCCTTTTCCTGAGTACAGGCAGCGAGGATTTATGGGGGGATCCCCATGGGGAATTCCTCGCAGCGAAGGCTGCGACACCCGTTTATGAATTGGTCGGTAAAACTGGCATTTCTGAAACAGAGTTTCCACCACTCGACCATGTCTTGAAGCACGACCTCAGCTTCAACTGCCATGCCGGAAAGCATGATGTTTTCCCCAGTGATTGGGATGCTTTCCTTGATTTTGCAGACGCCCACTTTTCACAAAAATGAAAATCATCACCACCCCAGTCTGCACTGAATATTCACAAGCGGGCCATCCGGAAAATCCTTCGCGCATTTCGAGATCCTGTGAGCTGCTCAAATCGCAACAGGAACTGAATATCGAGTGGATCGAGCCCGACACAGCGGATGACACGTCCATTCTGAGGGCGCACTCAGAACAAATGCTGCAACGCCTAAATGAGCCCGAGGACTTCGATGGCGACACCCCCTTTTATCCGGGCATTCCTGCGCATGCGAGAAATTCGGCCGGGGCCGCATTGCAAGCCATGAGGCTGGGATTAAAAGGCGAGGTGGTATTCAGCCTCATGCGACCACCGGGACACCATGCCATGCGCGGGAAAGCGATGGGTTTTTGTTTCTTGAACAACATCGCCATCGCCGCGCTCGCCGCCAAGGCAGAAGGCATCCATCAAATCGCCATCTATGACTTCGATGTTCACCACGGAAACGGCACGGAAGACATTCTTTTAAATGAGGAAGGAATCACTTTTTCATCCATCCATCAACATCCCTGCTATCCTGGGACGGGTGCAAAAGACGTTGGCAAGAACTGCTTTAACCACCCAGTTCCTCCCGGGATTTCCCGCACAGATTATCGCAAAACTTTAAGCGGTGCGCTTGAGAAACTGCTGCAAACCAAGCCGGATCTCATCGGGGTTTCAGCCGGATTTGATGCTTATTCGGGTGACCCGTTGGCGCAAGGGACTCTGGAGTCGGAAGACTTTTATTGGCTTGGGCAAAAACTTCGCGAAACGGGTAAACCCATGTTTCATCTCCTGGAAGGCGGGTATAGTCGCGCACTGCCCGAGCTGATTCTTGCCTACCTCAAAGGTCTTGCCGGCAAATAGGGCAGCCGAATAACCGCAAAGCATTGACCCTCCATGTGTTCTGCGACATAAAATAGTGACCCAGCCTTTGTGAACAACCCGCGAATAAGGTGTGAAATTAATTGGACACAATAATATTGGAATGCGTCTCCATTTTGACACAATATCCGTTGCTCAAACCGAGAAGATCTAAAGCAACTTTACAATGATTGACAACCCTGGTGATGGTGGTGGTGGTGGAACGAGGCCGGATTTTAAAAAGTCCCGGAGAAAATCCGCCACCCATTCCGATACTGCCCCCAAGTTAGATAGGCTCCCACCCCATGCACTGGAGGCCGAGCAAGGGGTGCTGGGATGTATCTTTCTAGCTCCCAGGGAATGCATGGGGGACTGCATCGAAAAATTCAAGGCGGGCCACGAGGTCTTTTACGACCTCAGACATCAGGCGATCTACGAGGTGTTGCTGGAGATGTATGATGACCCCACCGTACCCATTGAGCTCATCGCGATTCAGCAGAAGCTGAAAGACAAGCAACGTCTTGAGGAGGTGGGAGGCATTGCTTACATCGCCAGTCTTATCAATGCGGTTCCCTCGGCCGCAAACCTGAATTATTACCTCGAGATTGTCCTCCAGAAATACACCCTCCGGCAGATGATTCATACCTGCACGGATGTGGTCGCCCGCGCATACGAATACGAGGGTCAGGTTGATTCACTCTTGGATGAAGCCGAGCGCGACATCATGAAGATCAGCCAGTCGCGGGTGGCTGGCAAAGATCAAAAAATCAAGGATCTGGTCAAGAAGGCGATCACCACCATCGAGGAATTTCACCAGCGCCAGGGTATGCTCACCGGCGTGGGAACGGGCTTCCCGGATCTGGACAAAATGACCAGCGGTTTGCACGGCGGAGAAATGGTGGTTATTGCGGCCCGTCCCAGCATGGGTAAAACCTCGCTTGCCATGAATATTGCGGAAAGTGTGGCGATCGATCAAAACATGCCCGTGGGCGTATTCAGCCTCGAAATGACCTCGGAATCGCTGGTTTTGCGTATGCTTTGCTCCCGATCCCGGGTTAATTTACGTAATATTCGCGAAGGATTTCTGGCAGAAAGGGATTTTCCGAAGCTTACCGGCGCGGCCGGAAAGCTGGCGAACGCACCCATTTTCATCGATGACACCTCCGGCTTATCCATTTTGCAATTGCGGGCCAAGGCAAGGCGAATGTACCAACAGTTTAACATCAAACTGTTTGTGATTGACTACTTGCAACTCCTCAATTCTACTTCGCGACGGGCTGAAAACCGTCAGCAAGAAATCGCGGATATTTCCAACGGTATCAAATCGCTGGCAAAGGAATTGGATGTGCCCGTCATTGTCCTAAGCCAGTTAAACCGTGAGTTGGAAAAGGACAAGGATCGAAAACCGCGATTGTCTGATTTGAGGGAATCGGGTTCAATTGAACAGGATGCCGATCTGGTCTGTCTGCTTTACAAACCCAGCCGGGAAGATGATGATGGCGGGGATCAAGAAACGGAGTCCGTGGCCGTAAACCTGTTGATAGCCAAACAGCGCAATGGCCCCACAGGCGACGTGCACCTGACGTTTATGAAGCCTTATACGCGATTTGAAAGTGCGGCAAAAATCAGTGACGAAGATGTGTCGGCACAAAAATAAGTAATGAAATTGAATTTACGCCATGGCGGCCTTTGGTTGCCATTGTTCATCAGCTGTGTGCCGGGCGCCTTTGCCCAAATCGCCGCAGACAAAATTTCGGACATTTCGATCACGAATGTCGGCCCGAGGGTCGCCAGCGATGATCTGATCCGCGGCAATATTCACATTAAGAAGGGGGACGTTTACAACCGCTCCAGCGTCGATCAGGATGTCCTTCATCTCTACAACACAGGTTTCTTTTCCAACATCCGGGTGACGGATGAACACACGGATGCCGGAGTCAAGCTTACCTACAAGTTGCAGGGAAAACTACGTCTAACCGGAATCACCTTCACAGGAAACTCCAAGTATTCCACCTCCAAGCTTTCCAAGAAAATCTCATCCAAGGTGGGAGACCCACTGGACGAACGGAAGTTGTTCAACGACTGCCTCGAGATTCAGAAATTGTATGAAAAGGCCGGTTACCGGAACACGGTAGCCAAATATACCCAGGGTAATTTTGATTATGAGGCCGGCCGGGCCAGCGTCACTTTCCAAATCACCGAAGCCCCGAGGATCCGCATCACTGAGGTTGATTTCCCTGGCGCCAGCGCAATGAAGGAAAAGAAATTGCGCAAGGTGATCAAAACCCGCAAGCATTGGTGGATGTCCTGGTTGACCCGCAGCGGTATATTCAAGGAAGACCAATTTCAGGAAGACAAGGAGAAGCTCGCCAAATTTTATCGCGACCAGGGATATATTGATTTCGAGATCAAGGATGTCAAGATCACCAATCCCACTCCCAAGACCATGAAATTGGGCATCGAGGTCTTCGAAGGCACTCCCTACAAGGTGGGAAAAGTCACGTTTAACGGAAACAAGATCTTCACCACCGATGAAATTGTCAAAGCCATCAGCAAGGCCCGGTCGGACACGCATTCCAAGGCCAAAGTCGGAATTCATTCTCTTGAAGCGGACGATGGACTGACTTTCAAGCCCACTTCCCTTGAAAATGACATCAAAGCCATTGAAGATTTTTACGGATCCAAGGGTTACGTGCCGCCCAACGCTTTTAGCAACGATCGGGATGCGTTCACAGTTCGTGTCGTCCGGAATCCCAATACGGAAACCGGCACGATGGACCTTGATTATACCATCAATGAAGGCCAAAAAGTTTATATCGAAAAAATCCTGATCAAGGGAAACGTCAAGACCAAGGATAAAGTGATCCGCAGGGAATTGGCCGTCTATCCCGGAGAACCTTTTGACATGGTCAAGGTGAGACGCAGCCAACAGCGTCTTGAAGACTTAACTTTCTTTGAAAAAGTTGATACCAAACGCTCGGACACGGACATCCCCAACCATCAAGATCTAATTGTGGGTGTGGATGAAAAATCCACCGGTAACTTTACCTTTGGAGCCGGTTTCAACACCGTGGAAAGCATTTTTGGTTACGCAGAAATTGAACAGCGCAATTTTGATTTGTTCAAGCCGCCCTATTTCACTGGCGGTGGCCAAAAACTTCGTCTGCGCGTGCAGATCGGTTCTCAACTGCAGGATTATCTAATCAGCTTCACAGAACCCTGGTTCCTGGAGCGCAAACTCGTCCTCGGAGTGGATCTTTATCGCTCCGTCATCAATTATTTGAGCCGCGACAATCTCTACAATGTCACCCGCACCGGCGTGAGAACCTCCCTGACCCGTGCATTGGGAAGCGACTTCTTGATTGGTTCGGTGGGTTATAACCTGGAACAAGTTGGTATCACGTCGGTCAACACCAACGCGCCAACCAGCATCATTCAAGAGGCGGGCTACAACCTCTACAATCGTTTCACCGGCTCACTTTCCTACGACACCCGTAATTCCTACAGAACCGTCTCGAAAGGACAGCGTACTGCGCTGGAGGGTGGTATATCCGTAGGAAGCCGTGATTTTTATAAATTGGAACTCAAGACCGAATGGTTTTTCCGGGGACTGGCTCCAACTCATATCCTGGAACTCCATGCCAGAACCGGCGTGACGGATCGCCTCTCCGGAGGACCCGTTCCCTTCTATGACCGCTTCTACCTGGGAGGGCAGGACAACCTGCGTGGATTTGATTTTCACGGCGTTGGCCCAAGAGAGGTCTACCAGGATGGCAACGGATATGAACCGATTGGAGGTAACTCCTACTGGTTTGCCTCTGCGGAATATACAATTCCCATCATCAGCCATCTGAGTTTTGCCTTTTTCTATGATATTGGCCAGGTCGCAGCGAGCCCTTGGAGCTACGCCGGTTCAGGCGTCACCGGGAAGACGATCAACAGTGGCAACCCTTACACCCCGGGTTCGCCATCAAACCCGCTGCCAAGTATTTTCAGTAATTACTTCAACGCAGGAAACACCGGCAGTTACAGCGACGACTTCGGTATGGGTATCAGAATTGATATTCCCACCCTTGGTCCTCTCCGACTGGACTACGGCATCCCCATGCACCGGGATCCTTTCAACGGCCCCAGTGGAAAAGTTCAGTTTGGCGTCGGGTTCCAACGTCCTCTCTAATTCATTTTTAAACTTAGTTCATCCAGAAAAATCCATGAAAAGAAAAATCATCATCTCCCTCGTAACATTGCTTGTTTGCCTGTCCATGGCTTCAACGGCTTCCGCAGAAACAAAGATTGCCACCGTGAGCATGCGCAAATTGCTCGATAAATATTACAAGAAATCAGTGGCAGAAGAGGCGCTCAAGGAAAAAGAGGAATCCTACAATAAAGATGGCAAGGCAATGATGGAGGAATTCAAGACGAAACAGGACGAATATGATAAAGCCTTGTCCGCCTCTTATGACCAGGCCGTGACACCCTCAGAGCGCGAAAAACGGAAACTTGCTGCTGAATCCAAACTCGCCGAGGTGCAGACTCTTCAGAAGTCCATACAAACATTCCAGAGCACGGCAAACGAACAATTGGAAACTTTGAAACGCCGTATGCTCGATAAAATCATCGAGGAAATTCGCGCAGCGGTGAATGCCAAGGCCAAAAGCAATGGTTACAGCCTGGTCCTGGACGCTTCAGGCGAAAGCATTTCCCAAGTCCCTTTGGTTCTTTATAGCAGCGGGGAAAGCGATATCACGGATGCCGTTTTGACCCAACTCAACGCCTTGGCACCCGCGTCCACCGGTTCCCCCGCCCCAGTCTCTGACAAAAAATAATGGCGGTTTACGCGGTTTCAACTCGGTAAGTCTTGGAGAAATTTTGGAGCGATCGATAAACCGATCCTCCATTTCCTTAGATTCATGGCCTATCCAAAAACCAGCCGGCAGACTGCAATGGAGACAACCACTCCGACCACATCAGCGGTCAAACCTGCTATGAGAGCATAACGGGTTCGCTTGACTGCCACGGATCCGAAATAGACTGCGAGCACGTAAAATGTGGTTTCTGTGGAACCATAAATCGTCCCTGCGGTTCTGGCCAGCAAGCTGTCGGGACCATATTTCTGAACAAGTTCGGTGAACATACCCAGCGTGCCGCTACCGCTCATGGGCCGCATTAAGACCATGGGCAGCAATTCAGAGGGAAACCCGATCAAGTTCAGCAGGGGCGAAAACAATCGGGACAAAATGTCAATTCCACCAGCGGCTCTAAACATGCCAATCGCCACCAGCATGGCCAATAGAAAAGGGATGATGCGTATGGCCACATCAAATCCCTCCTTGGCGGCATCCACAAACTCTTCATAAACCTTCACGCCGCGGATGGCTGCATACAAAGGAAAGGCTGCCAACAAAAATGGCACCAGCAGCCGGGAAACAGCATCCACCACTCGTACCAAAAAAGAACGCGCAGCCGCGCCGCTCGAATCCGGTATCAGCAACTGTCGGCAAAACAAACAGATAAAGAACATAAAAAACATCACCAAAATCAAACCGCCCAGCCAGGAGACAGGCCTTAATCCAGAAGCTTCCTGAAGTGAGGATGGCGAATCAGTAGTGCTTGGTTCAACCTTGGGCTTGGCCTCGATTGTTTTGTCCGCTGGCAATTGGTAGATGGGAAGTCGGGAAAGAAATTTGGCCATCCAAACACTGGAACAACAGGCGCAGAAAGTAGCCAGAATGGAGGTACCTATGATTGAGGATGGATTATTGGAATGATTTGCGGCCAGAATCGCCATGGTCGTCACCGGCACAATCTGAACAGAACCGGAATTAATGGCCAGGAAAGTGCACATCGCATTGGTTGCGGTCCCCGGGTTGGGATTCAATGTCTCGAGGTATTTCATCGCCCGCAGACCCAGCGGAGTTGCAGCATTTCCCAAACCGAGCATGTTTGCCGCCATGTTTGCCACGATCGATCCCAAGGCAGGATGATCTTGTGGAACCTCCGGGAAAAGCCACCGCATCAGCGGACGCAAGGCACGAGCCAAAAGACTTACCAAGCCAGCTCGTTCTGCCAGACGCATGATACCCAACCACAGCGCCATGATTCCAATCAGGGGAAAAGCAGTCTTGACGACGGCAAATTCGGTCATCTCAAAACTTTTGTCCGCCACCTCTTTGAGGTGTCCCTGATAACCGCCAATCAAAACCGCACCGACCATCAAGGCCAACCAGACATAGTTCAGCATGGGTTGAGGTTACAGCAGCTTGATGAAAGCAGACAAAACTTAAGTGAGGAAAAGACCCGCATTCTCCCGGGATCCCACACCTTCAAACAAAGTTCCTACTGAATTTTGGTGGCAGTATGTTGCACAAACCAATTCCAATCGGCGTTACCGACACCAGTACCAACACTGTTTTGGGTGTAGCCAGCGCGAACAGGTATGCGGAGCACGGTTGTCACCCACTTATGCACCTCGGCATGACCATCTGCAAAATCCATGACGTTTTTCTGCAAATCATGATAACTACCCGGGACATCCGGAAAAATGGGAGTACCATCATTCACTTGAAGATAGCCGTCATTCAAGCTGCACATATTTTCCTCCAGGAAAACTATGGTCTGCGAAGGTCCGGGGAGGGTCAGGATTTCCCCTATTTTAACGTAAGCATTATATCCTGCGTTGTAAGCTTGCGTGGTGACTTTGCAGTACAAGTTCCCCATCTGGCTGCTCATGGAATAACTGCGGAGCCTTTGTCCATTCGCTGATGGAATAATATCCGCAGGGCATTTATAAACTCCCAGTTGATTTCCAATGTATGGTGCCAGAATGGCATTTTGGTATGGGATCGGATTGGTATTGGAATCTGCATTGAACCAATCCTCATTCAAATTACTGCACCACGTATTCGTTGAACCGCCTGCCGGTGCGTTAGGCAGCATGGTATCGTTGTTGTCTCCGGCGTAGCTCACCCATCCCAAGGCCAGTTGTTTGGAATTACTGACACATTTGATTGCCAATGCCTTGGACTTGGCTTTTGCGAGTGCGGGTAAGAGCATGCCGGCAAGGATCGCTATGATTGCAATGACCACAAGCAACTCAATCAGGGTAAAGGCCCCATTGCGAAACGGCTTGAACTTCCTGACCGGGGTTTGAGACATGCCAGTTTTTTTCATAATCCTCAATCAACTCCAAAATACAATCTGACTTCCATGTACACTCTAAATCAAGCTTAAAATTTGCGGGGAGGCACCTCAAACGGGTGCCTCCCCGAGTTATTCCACACTTTTACTTCAACCGCACGCGATAGAACTTCGTGGGGGAATTGGTTTCAGTATCACTGACAGTGATCGTGCCACCGGAACCGGAATTTGTGGCAATAGCCACCCAGTTGGTGCTATGCAGGTTGGTTTTATATTCTACAACGTATGCCGGTCCGACCTGGGTCGGATAGGAGATACGGAAGGTGGTGTTGGAGCTGGCGGAAACGGCCGCCGGCGATGTTGCACCGGAGAGGGAGGCAACGCTGCTGGTCACCGAACTGTATCCGTCAGAGACCACCACGGAATAGAAGGAACCGAAGTTCGTGGATTGCACGTTCGTGACTGTAACTGTGGCCGTTGTCGCACCCGTTCCTGCGGTCAGGTTGTTGGTTCCGAACAGCCACTGATAGTTGGTGGCACCGGAGAAGGACTTGGCGGATACAGTGAAAGAAACGGATCCACCAATAACTCCAGCCCGGGGATCCGGACCTGAGGTGATTGTAGGAGTCGGTGGCAGGAGCGTGGCAGGCGTACTGTAGCCATAGTATGCTCCGTCATAGGATTGCAAACGATAAGCGTTTGTGCCGAAGCTGGTGGAGAGGACACCAAAGCTCAACACAGGATTGGTGGCACCGGCGATGTTGGTTCCATTAAACTGCCATTGATAGTTCGTGGTTCCAGTCGC
>Ga0214192_1001741_pt1 | contig 11806 bp, 11 predicted proteins | sample TroBogEpilimnion_44_FD_153030 | JGI IMG/M metagenome (GOLD analysis project Ga0214192, IMG submission 153030) | Freshwater microbial communities from Trout Bog Lake, WI - 29JUL2008 epilimnion | ecosystem: Environmental > Aquatic > Freshwater > Lake > Epilimnion/Euphotic zone | place: Trout Bog... | reverse complement strand
GCTTGCCGGTCCAGGGATGGCTGGGCCCCCAGAATAGTCCATGATGCACCACCAGCAGATCCGCACCGGCTTCCGCAGCCATTCGCACCGTGGCGAGACTGGCATCCACCGCGGCGGCGATGCGCGTGACCTTTCCATTGTTTTCCACCTGCAAACCATTGCAAGCGCCGTCGTAATCCGGGATGGAGTCGATCCGCAGGGTGGAGTTGCAATAATCAACCATCGGTGTCAATGCAGCCATGAAGGGAGGGAAGCAGAGAGGCTGCAAAAAGTAAAGACGCGGCGTGGAATGGATAGGCAATTTGTTCCTTCCAAAAGGCTGTTGGCGCAATCCACTTTTGCTGCTATTTTGTGCCATTGATGCAAACAAATGATTCAGTCACGTTGACGCGCGATGTGGAAGCCTCGGTGGTTCCAGTCGGCACGAAGGTCACGCTCCTGTCCGGTGAGTTGGCGCATATCACCCAATCGCTGGGCGGCTCGTTCACCGTGGTGGTCAACGGCAACATGTTCCGGATCGAAGCCAGGGACGCCGACGCACTCGGCCGCGAACCCGTGGTTCCGCAACGCACCGTCTCGACCGCCCCCGGCGCCATTCTGAACCGTGAACAGGTGGAAAAGGAAATCTGGAGTCAGATGCGCAATTGTTTCGATCCCGAGATTCCAGTGAACATCGTGGACCTCGGTTTGATTTACGATTGCAAGATGGAACCCATCCCCGGCTCGCAGGATAGTTACAAGGTCGAGGTCAAAATGACCCTCACCGCCCCCGGCTGCGGCATGGGTCCCACGCTTCAAGCTGATGTTCAGAACCGCCTGATTTCCATCGAACAAGTGGATGACGTCGACGTGCAGTTGGTTTGGGAACCTCAGTGGAACCAGGGCATGCTCACGGAAGCGGCCAAACTTCAGCTGGGCCTGCTATGACCTCCCCCAATTGGGAAACCTTGCGCGCGGATTTTCCGATCCTGGATCAAAAAGTCCATGGCAAACCGTTGATTTATTTCGACAACGCCGCCAGCAGCCAGAAACCCCGCGTTGTCATCGATTCCATCTCGCGTTATTACGGACACGACAACGCCAATGTCCACCGCGGAATCCATGAATTAAGCAATCGCGCCACCAACTTGTTCGAAGCGACCCGCACCCGCACTGCGAAGTTCATCAACGCACCCTCGGAAAACGGCGTCATTTTCACCCGCGGAACCACCGAGGGCATCAACCTCGTGGCCAGTTCCTGGTGCAACAAATTTCTCAAGCCCGGCGATAAGATCGTGCTCACCGAGATGGAGCACCATAGCAATATCATTCCCTGGCAACTGGCCGCCGAACGCACCGGAGCCAAGCTGGCTTACATTCCTGTAACCGGGGACGAAGGGTTGCTGGATTTATCCCAACTGGATTCCATTCTTGAGGGAGCCAAAATACTCGCGTTCACCCATATTTCCAACTCCCTCGGCACCCTCAATCCGGTGGAACTTCTTTGCGCCAAAGCCCGTGAAAAGGGAATCATCACCCTGGTGGACGCCGCACAGAGCGCGGGTCATTATCCCGTGGATGTGCAAAAAATCGGATGCGATTTCCTGGTTTTCTCGGGTCACAAAATCTGCGCTCCCACTGGTATTGGCGTCTTGTGGGGACGCGAGGCTCTGCTGAACTCCATGCCGCCATATCATGGCGGCGGTGAAATGATTCTCGACGCGGGTTATTTCAAAACCACTTACAAACAAGCCCCGCACCGTTTTGAGGCCGGCACGCCGGATATCGCCGGGGTTGTGGGACTTCATCCTGCCCTGGATTACCTGGATACCATCGGACGCGACGCCATTTTCCTTCACGACCAGGATTTGGCTACTTACGCCTACGAACGGCTCGCGGAATTAAAGGGTGTTCGGTTGTTTGGTCCCCGATTGGATCGCGCGGGATTGGTCAGCTTCTGTCTCAATGAAGTCCATGCCCATGACATCGTGACCTTTGCCGATCAACGCGGCGTGGCCCTGCGCGGCGGACATCACTGCACCCAACCGCTCATGAAAAAGCTGGGGGTCCCCTCCACGGCACGAGCGAGCTTCTATTTTTACAATAACCGCGCTGAAGTGGATCGATTCATCGAAGTCATCCGGGAGATCCAGAAGTTTTTTGGAGCTTAATCAGGGCTGAGCTAAAGGATCCATACGAAGTGGATCAAGCGGACTTCAGCGTCATCAAGCCCTGGAATCTTCTTCCCCTTTTTTTCGCTCAAAAATCTTTGCGATCTGAACCAAAGTGACCAAGCCCAAGCAGAATCCCATGACACCCGTCCCGATAAAGACACCCCAAACGGCTCCCACCGCTGCGGCATAACTTGGGATGGAGGCTGTGGCGGGTGGACTGAAGAGGCCTTTCACGAATTCGGGAGAAATCAAACCCACCACCGATGCGAAGATGCCGCCCACGATGGATGAGAGAATAGCCGCCCCTAAAACATAAAAGAAATATCGTAGGAAAGTCATCTAGCACCCTTTCTAAGCTCAACGGTAATTTTTACAAGTTTTATGTTCAACGCTGCACAACTCCTTCCTGACGGCCACCGGCCAATGGCCGGAATCGGAAAAATCTATTTGCAATCCTCCAAAAATATTAAACTCCACCCCATGAGGGACGACATCCGCTGGAAACAATGCTTTCAGAATTTCGATCACGCCTTTGGACTCCTCCGCGAGGCGCTCGAAGATAATCGCACCCTCTCCCTGCTTGAAAAAGAAGGGGTCATCCAGAGATTTGAATATTGCTACGAGCTTGCTTGGAAAACACTTAAAGATTACCTGGAATACAGTGGAGTCGTGATCAACCCGGTGACACCCCGGCAAGTCATCAAAGAGGCTTTTGCCGCCAACATAATCCAGGACGGACAAGTCTGGATCAACATGCTCGACCACCGTAACTTGCTTTCACCTTCTTATGACTCCTCGGTATTTATCCTGGCGGTAACGGCCATCTCAAAAGATTAACTGCCAGCAATGGCACAACTTCATCCTTGGTTTACAGAAAAGAGCGCTCATTGAGACTCCCCGCCCTGACACCGGAGGAACTGGTTCAATTACGGTGTGTCTTCGCAGGACACCCGGAAGTGACAACGGTCAGGCTATTTGGTTCGCGCGCCAAAGGTACCAACTCTATCCATTCCGACATTGATCTGGCCTTGTGGGGCGAAGTGAACGAACTTCAAGCAGAAGCCATTGCGCCCGAATTGGATGAATTACCACTTCCTTATAAATATGATGTGAAGCCTTTCCACTGCATCCAACTCCAACCGTTGCGTGAGCATATTGAACGTGTTGGCATTTTGATCTACCCGAAGACAGAAACCTTGCAGGATTGACTATCCACCGCAGACTCAGGCAAATTCCGGCTCAATCTTGTTTCTTCTTAAAATCTCGTAAACAGATTGATTACCTGCTAATAACGAATAAAAGAGGAAAACTGTAACGATATAGCTAGCCAAAGCCTCATGAGATAAGGTAATCTTGAGGCGTGCGATCTCCTGTGTCGCATGGAATTCCTATTAAAATGGGCTTTGAACTTTTTTGGAGCCCGTTCATAGTTTGCCGCCTGAAATCGGCGAGACCTTTATGAGCACTTCAAAAAAATTATTGCGTGATTTAATCGCCTTGCCGAGCGTGAATCCTTTCTTTTTGCCGGAGGGACATCCCAATGCCGGCGAACATCGCATTGCGGATTTCCTGGCGGCTTCGGCGGCGGTTGCGGGGATGGATGTGGATTTTCAGCCGGTTTTTGGTCGTCCCCGTTCCAACCTCCTCGCCCGACTGACCCCTTCCGGCAAGGTGCGGCAGCGCATTGTTCTGGCCCCGCACATGGACACTGTGGATGCGGCCAATGACGGTCAATTCATGCCCGTGGAAAAAAACGGTCGCATGTATGGTCGCGGAGCCTGCGATACCAAGGGTTCCATCGCCGCCATGTTTTCAGCAGTGCGGGAACTGGCCGTGAGCGGATGGCGTTCCAACGGCACGGAGATTGTATTCGCCGCCTTGGTGGATGAGGAAAAAGGTCAGGCGGGTTCCAGGGCATTGGCTAATTCCGGTTTCCAGGCGGATCTCGCGATTGTGGGGGAACCCACGCAACTCAAAGTGGTCACCGCCCACAAAGGCTCCATCTATCTGCGATTGGAAACCAAAGGCAAAGCCGCGCATGGTTCGTGTCCCCATCTGGGTCGCAACGCGGTTCTGGAAATGGCCCGGGTGGTGGAACTTCTTGAAGGAGAATACGTGCAACTCCTGAACAATCGCACACACTCCCTGCTCGGACATCCGACCGTTAACGTGGGTTTCATTCAGGGCGGGGTGCAGGCGAATATCGTTCCAGCGGCTTGCTGGATTCTTGCGGATCGCCGAACCATTCCCGGTGAAAAGGAATCCGAGGTGCTCGCGGAAGTCCGCAATCTCCTCAAAAGCCATGGATTGAAAGCCACGGTGATCAGCGCAAAGGAATCCGCCTGTCTGCCCCTGGAAACCTCGCCGTCCGTCCCGCTGGTCAAACAATTCATGGGAGCCGCCGGGCAGAGCGAGCCCATCGGGGCACAATACTTCTGTGACGCCGCCATTTTATCCTCCAAAGGCATCCCCAGCGTAGTGTTTGGTCCGGGCGGAATCGCCCAGGCTCATACCGATGACGAATGGATTTCCCTCGAAAGTCTTGAACGCGGAACCCGTGTGGTCGGTCGATTCCTGAAGTCATTGGAGCCAAAGACCTCTTAAAATCGGGCTTTTGGAATTCACCTGCGCCCTAAAAGGGGCGATAACAAGAAAGAATTTAAGAACAACATGAACTCTGCCGCCGTTGAAAAAAAAGAAACCGCCCTCTCAGGCGAGAAGGGTAGTTTTTTCCGTCAGGGCGGCTGGATGATGATCACTGCGGTTTCCGGCGGGTTGCTCATGCTGGGCGTTCAACTCATCTCCAAGAAATTGTTGCGGGATTCCGAATACAGTGCCTTTGCCGCGCTCTTGCAGGTCACCAATTTAATGGCCATTCCGGCCCTCGGTCTGCAGATGGTCTTTGCCCAGCAGTCCGCCGCCGTGAAGGACGAGGCTCATCGTCGCCGGCTGATTTCCACCACCAAATCCGTATTGACCTGGACCTTCTGCGTCTGGCTGGTGATGTTTCTCCTGGGATTGGTTTATCATCAACAATGGGCCACGGAGCTGAAGTTGAGCAACGAATGGTCCCTGTGGCTCACCGTGGTCGTGGGATTGGTGATGCTATGGCAGCCGATTTTTTTGGGATTGCTCCAGGGCCGTCAGAATTTTCTCTGGCTCGGTTGGGTGGCCATCATCAATGGGGCAGGACGGGTGGTGATCGGACTTGGCATTGTTTATTTGTTCCATTCCCAGACGGCCGGATTGATGGCGGGAGTCTTTATCGGCCTGGCCGTGGCGCTGGCGACTGCCTGGTGGCAGAATATGGATTTAATGCGGGAGAAAGGAAGCGGCTTCCACGCCATGGGATGGCTGAAACGGGTTGTGCCCCTGACCCTGGGGTTTGGAGTGAGCCAGTTTCTGTTCACTTATGACGCCATCGTGGTGCAGAAATTCCTGGGCGAAGATGGCAAGGCCGCCAATTACATGTTAATGGGCACCCTGTGCCGGGCCATCGTTCTCTTCACCACCCCGCTCGCGCAGGTGATGTTTCCGAAACTGGTTTCCAGCCAGGGACGCGCCAGCAAAAACAGCATTCTCGCAAGAGGCCTGCTGGCCACCGGGGCGCTGTGCATCATTGCAGTGCTGGGACTGGCTGCGACCTCGGGGCTTTTCTTGAAAATCTTCGCCAAGGGTGACACCACGGAAATCAAGGCATTAACGCCGTATTTCGCCATGGGAATGGTGCCGCTGGCCATGGGCAATGTTCTCCTGAACTACCTGATGGCGCATTCACGGTTCAAGGTGGTTCTACCGCTCTGCGCGGTGGCCGCCGGATACTGCATCTATCTGCAGTTTAACCACGATTCCTTCCGCACTGTCATCCAGATCTTTGGAAGCTTCACGCTCGCCTTTCTGATCATCTGCATGCTGTTTCAATTCGTGTTCCAGAGGGAATCGGAATAATCCGGTCAACCGCCGGAATCCCGCTCAATCCTCGACCGGAACGACCAGATTTTCCATGATGAAATCCTTTCGTTCCGGAGTGTTTTTGCCCATGTAAAAACTGAGGATGCCGCTGGCATCGGTCTTGTTCGCGTACTCCACCTTGCTGGCACGCATGTCCTTGCCGATGAATTGACCAAATTCCTTGGGACTGATTTCCCCGAGTCCTTTGAATCGCGTAATCTCAGGTTTGCCGCCCAATTGTTTGATGGCCGCATCGCGCTCCGTTTCGCTATAGCAATAAATCGTCTTTTCCTTGTTGCGAACGCGGAACAAAGGCGTCTCGAGAACATACAAATGCCCTTCATGCACCACTTGCTCGAAGAACCGGAAGAAATAAGTGATCAGTAGATTGCGGATGTGCAGGCCGTCCACGTCGGCATCGGTGGCGAGGATGATTTTGTCGTAGCGCAGGTTGTCGCTGTTGTCCTCGATGTCGAGGGTGCGCATGAGATTGTACATCTCATCGTTCTTGTAAACGATGTCGCGCTTGAGATCCCACACATTGAGTGGCTTTCCTTTAAGCGTGAAGATGGCCTGGGTATTGACATCCCGGCAACTGACAATGCTACCCGCAGCGGATTGACCCTCGGTGATGAAGATCATGGACCCCTTTCCCTTGCCCTTTTCCTTGTCGAAATGAACCTTGCAATCCTTCAACTGCGGAATGCGCAGGGTGATGGCCTTGGCCCGCTCGCGGGCGAGCTTCTTGACCTCCTGCAATTCCTTGCGTAATTGCTGGGTGTCCTCCACTTTGGAAATTAATTTATCCGCAACTTCCTTGTTGCGGTTGAAGAAGTGTAGCAGTTCCTCGCGAACCACGTTGACCAGCTCGGTGCGGATTTCGGTGTTGCCCAATTTGTTCTTGGTCTGGGATTCAAAGACCGGATCTTTCAGGCGAATGGCCACGGCGCCCACCATGCATTCCCGCACGTCATCGCCCTCGTACTTGGCCCGGGCGAATTCGTTCACGGCCTTGAGCAAACCTTCGCGAAACGCGCTCAGATGTGTCCCGCCATCCGAGGTGTACTGACCGTTGACGAATGAATAAAATGTTTCGCCGTAACGGCTGTTGCTGTGGGTGAAACAGAATTCCAAGGTCTTGCTGGTATAGTGCAACGGAACATAAATGGGCTCGCTGTTGTCCGTCTGCATGTCTTCGAGCACCAGATCCATCAAACCGCGACGCGACTGAAACACCTGACCGTTGAACAACAGTTTTAAACCGGTGTTAAGATAACTGTAATGGCGCATCCGGCGCTCGATCAATTCCTGGCGGAATTCGAGTTTCTTGAAAATCTCCGGGTCCGGCTGAAAACGGATCAACGTGCCATCGGGTTCACCGGGGGCTTTGCCGCTTTTTTCAGATTTGAGTTTGCCCTGCTTGAAACTGGCCTCGGCAAATTCCCCGCCGCGATGACTGCGAACGTAGAAGTCCTTGGAAAGCGCATTCACCGCCTTGGTTCCCACACCGTTCAAACCCACGCTGAACTGGAACACATCGTCGTTGTATTTCGCGCCGGTATTGATCTTGGAAACGCAGTCCACGATTTTGCCCAGCGGAATGCCGCGACCGAAGTCACGCACGGTCACCACATCACCTTCCATGGTGATCTGGACCTCCTTGCCATGGCCCATGATGAATTCGTCGATGGTGTTGTCGATCACTTCCTTGATCAGGATGTAACCGCCGTCGTCGTAATGCGATCCATCCCCGATGCGCCCGATATACATCCCCGTCCGCAACCGGATGTGTTCCAGCGAGGACAGGGTCTTGATCTTGCTTTCGTCGTAAATGTGTTTCTTTTCTTCGGCCATAACAATAACTGTCAGGACACTATTCAGCGGAAATCTCTTGTTGCCAATATGGAAATTGAAGGGGCTTGTAAAGTTTTAAGGCGAAAGACCACCTTCCGAATTTGTCCCGAGACCGTTCTTCAGCTTTTCGGAAGCCTGACTTTGAAGGTAGTGCCGACGCCCGGCTCGCTGCTGACAGTGATTTCTCCACCATGGGCGCTGACAATGGCGCGGCAAATGGAGAGACCCAATCCAGCATGCTCGCCCGCATGGGTTCGCGAGGAATCGGCACGATAAAACCGCTCGAATATCCGGGGAAGATGTTCCGCACTGATGCCCGGACCGGTGTCGTTGATGGTCACGCACGCACTCCGGTTTTCCTCGTAGACACTCACGCGCACAAAGCCGTTCTCATGGTTGTAATGAATGGCGTTGTTCAACAAGTTGGTGATCACCTGGGCTATTCGTCCGGAATCCCCGGTCATTTTCACCGATAAAAACTGACGGATCAATGTCACCTTTTTTTCCTGCGCCAGGGGCTCGATCAAATCCATGCACTCCGCGGTCACGCTCGCCAGGTCAAATTCCATGCGGTTCAGGGTTTCCTCACCCGCATCGAAACGGGCCAGTTCCAACAATGATTCCAAAAGGGATTTCATGCGCTGCGCGGCGCGCTGGCAGGCTTCGATGGTTTTGCGGTACTCAGGCCCGGTGCGTTCGCTTTTCAAGGCAGTTTGAGCCTGCAGAATAATCACCGACACCGGTGTGCGCAGTTCATGGGCGGCATCCGCAGTGAATCGACCCTGCTGGGCAAAGGCGGCGTCCAACCGTGCAAAGGTGGAGTTCAAAACCGTGGTCAACCGGCCGAGCTCGCTTTCGGTATCTTCCACATCAATCCGCTGTGAAAGATCGCCCGCCGCGATTTTCACGGCTGTGGCAGTGATGGATTCAATCGGCTGGATGGCGCGTGATGCCAGCCACCAGCCACCGACCAATCCCAACATCAACACCGTCCCGCCAACCCCTGCCAGCGAGAGCGCGAATTGATGGAGTTCTTTCAAATCCCGCCGCAAGGAATGCCCGACCAGCATGCAGTCTCCAAAAGGCGTTGCATCGTAAACCTCAGCCATGTAACCGTTCCGACGCGAAAGATTTCCGGTTCCATGAATCTCGGGGCGAATAGCACCGGCCGGGGCGTTGGAAGAGCCGGCCATCAGGGATCCCTCCCGCGACCATACCTGGTAGTAAAAACCGTTGGTATCCGCCGCGTCAAAGAGTTGGACGATTCTCGGATTGAGGTTGAATTCCGTGGCCTGATGCGGTGGGCGACCCAGTCCTCCGGGCAGGGGTTCCCCGGGGAATTCCCCTTCGGGCGGAGGTTGTTCTCCCGGCCTAACGCGAGGATCTTTACGGTTCTGTTCCTCAGTTTCCATGCCCGGACCATGATCCCGTCCCGAGTCCGGCCTGCCGGGTGGACCTCCAAACGGATGCCGCTCCCTGAGGGAGGCCATCAACGCCCCCAGACGCTGGTGCAATTCCTCATCCACCACTTTGAAACGACGCCCCTTTTCCAGATGATAAGCCGAGACACTGAAGGCCACGATCACCAGCAGCAAGATCAACCCATACCAAAGTTGCACCCGCCAGCGAATGGAATTGAGGATAATCATGGTTTCTCGATGCAATAGCCGTGACCGCGACGGGTCACGATGAATTCCTGCCCCACTTTTTTCCGAATATTGGAAACATGCACTTCCAGGAGATTGGAGAGCGAGCTGTCATTTTCATCGAACAAATGCTCGTAAAGTGTCGTGCGCGAAATCACCTCGCCACAATGCAGCGCGAGATATTCCACCAACGCATACTCGCGTCCGGTCAAAATCATTTCCTCGCCCTTTTTATGCACGGTTCGCGCGGCGGTATCAATGACCACATCGCCGAGTTCGATGGTGGAGGAAGTTTGATTGGAAGTCCGGCGAATCAAGGCACGCAACCGGGCCAGCAGCTCGTTAAGATCAAATGGTTTGACCACATAATCATCCGCACCGGTGTCGAGCCCCCGCACACGATCCTTCGAGTGATCCTTCGCCGTAAGCATCAAAACCGGGGTTTTGTGCTTGGAACGGATCTTTTTCAAAACCGTCCAGCCATCCACCTTGGGCATCATGACATCCAGCACGATGGCGTCGTAAGTCCAGTTCTCCGCCTTGTAGAGCCCTTCCTCGCCATCGGGCGCGGTGTCCACGGCATAACCTTCCTCGCGCAATGCCTGGGCAAGGCTGCTCAGCAAATCAGGCTCATCTTCCACCACCAGGATTCTCATGGATTCAATCTAAAATTCAGGACGCTCACAAACGTTCGGATTGGTTCAAGGCTTTGAGTTTCAAGGCAAATCCGGTTGCGCTCAAACTTTTTCGATCAGGGCAACGCAAGGACTTATACTGCAACCTGCCATACTCCACCTTAAGGGGAGCTTAAGAGGGCGCATCCTGACACTGCCCCCGTCACAAGCCAGCAGCCATTATAGCTTGTACCACTCAGGGATTACCGGTCTGCTTGGCTGGCCTGCAAACACTCAACAAATGCCAAGTCTGCCGGACATGCTCTCGTTTGACCTGAAAATCAAACACTTACAAAACGGGGGCAGTGTCAGGATGCGCCCGCTTAAGACGCGAACTGCAATTGAACTTTACTTCAGGCCCCGCAATTGGGAACTGTTATAAAGAAGTAATTGATTACCAGTCACACGACGATTTTGGATTAAGCCATATTTGCTTTTATGAAAAATCGCGCTCTAAGCTTGGTTAACTCGTTGGCATTTATAGTAATGTTTATTGGGCTTGACGGAGGTTTTCATTACAATTTGGCTGTTGCCCTAGTTTCCATGATGCTTGGACTTTTGTTCCCCCTGATATTTGATTCAAAGAAAGACTTGGGCGACCTTTTTTTTGTGTTTGCGGGTTCGCCATCATGTTGATGTTGCTCAAGGATAAAGATTGGACTTCTCCCAAGCTATTCCCTTCTTGGTTTCGAATTGTTTTTTACCTCGGTGTTTCTGCGCGGGTGATCGTACAATTTTATTCGCTCCTACCACGGCAAGAAAAATGATTGAAGGACTTTAGCCTGTTTCTCAAAGCACGAGATTTCCGGAGTCCACATTCTTTCGATGACCAGTGTGTGTTGCGCGGAATTCTCAATAGCCTCTATACCCCAATATCCTCATTCCACAGTTGCGGTTTGTCCCGGATAAAATCGCGCATGAGTTGGATGCACTCCGCATCCTGAAGAATCTCAACCTGCACACCACAAGAGCGCACATAAGCCTCGGGCCCCTGGAAGGTTTGGTTTTCGCCGACCACAATGTGAGGAATCTTATAAAGCAATGCCGCCCCGCTGCACATCGGGCACGGTGACAATGTCGAGTAAAGGATGCATTTCTGATAAACCGATGCGGTGAGGCGTCCCGCGTTTTCGAGGCAGTTCATTTCGGCATGATGAATCACGCTCCCGTGCTGAACGCGCTGGTTGTGTCCGCGTCCGATGATCCGATTCTCATAGACCAACACAGACCCAATCGGTATGCCACCCTCGGCCAACCCTTTGCGGGCTTCTTCAATGGCCGCCTTTAAAAATTCGTTTTTCTCCATGCGCCCATATTAAATAGATACGGCTCAAATGACAACCCGGCTTCGCATTGACGAAATTACGCCCCTCATGATTGAAAACTCTCTTGCGTCCTTTGACCGGTCTTCGCATACTTTGCCATCTTTGCTGACATTTCCCATATGGTTTCATGCCCACGAACGGCGTGGGTGTTTTTCGTGGTTTTCTGCCTGCTCCCAGATTATGCAAGTTTTTTTCCAGTCCGC